>Ga0164318_10002853_pt1 | contig 16197 bp, 15 predicted proteins | sample GuaBasSedimGuay9_FD_113734 | JGI IMG/M metagenome (GOLD analysis project Ga0164318, IMG submission 113734) | Subseafloor sediment microbial communities from Guaymas Basin, Gulf of California, Mexico - Guay9, Core 4571-4, 0-3 cm | ecosystem: Environmental > Aquatic > Marine > Hydrothermal vents...
ATAAAACTCGAATGTTTGGATCATATCTCGATAAATTTGTTCTTTATTATAGCAGCGAACGCAATAATTTGTTAATATATGGACGCTTTGATCGATATTTTGTTTTAATTTGCAACTTGAACAAACGAAAAAGGATTTTTGATATGTTTTTTTTTGATTCATTTTCCCACCGTTAGTTGATCCAAAATAATTCTATTTGTAAAAATGAGGTTATTTCTCACTTAAATTTTTCTCTAATTTATTTACATCCATGATACCCGTAAGATTCAGATATCATCAACGAAATTACCGAATTTCTTTAAGATTTCTAATTGTTCGAATTAATTCCTTTGATGATTCAAGAAAACTCTCTTCGGCAGAATCAAGCAAAAGTGTATCGTATTCTTTGAGAACTTGCTGAATTTCGTTAAAATTTCCATCTAAATCTTCAGGAATACGTTCGAATAGTATATTTTTAGCTTTCCTCATTTTGATTGCAAAATTAGTAAGTAGTTCTTCATTAATGTGGTGAATTTGCTCTGCTTCAGAATATACCGTTTCTGGTTGTTTCACATTAACCCTATCAATAAGCATTGCCTTGATTTCCTTATATTTCTTAATGTATTCTTCTTTAGTATATGATTCACCTATAATTTCGAACTGATGATCTTCTGCTCTTTGAATATGTTGGCAAGGAAATTGAGTTAAAATAACACCTAAATGAGTGCCCTTATCGTTTACCGTAATTCCATAGATATATTTAATTCTAAAACCTCCAATTATTGCAAAATTGGATGTATCTTGTAATAATGTGAGATGATTAACTTCATCTGTTTCTGAACTATAGACTTCATAATGCCCATGGCTATGTGCCCATCCCAAAACCACTTTCTGGTGTTCTTCAATATAATCTTTTACTTCTAAAATTCCTTCTTCCGGAACTACTACATTTGTTTCGCTTGCTTGATGGTATGGAATATAAATATCTGTAATAATCTGTGGTTTATCATGAGGAAATTCTTGTTTTTCACCCAAAACATAACAATATACTTCTAATTTAGCAGAGTCTGGCCCCCAACGATCTTTACTAATTTCATTAACCGCTGTAGCAAGCATAATGATTTCATCAAAAGCTTTTGCAGTAATGTATACTCGATTAATTTTTGCAGGAGAATTGATGTAAGTTATAATCTGAGAATCAGAAACTTGAATCTGATGCATTTTTTCAAGAAAGATTTGAGAAAATGGTTCTTTTTCCAAAGGGGTTCCAGAATCGGTTGACTTTTTTGAAGAATTTATCTGGTTTATAGTTGGTTTTCTTTTCGTTTTGATATTAAGAAGGGATTCCAAAGAATCTGAAATTTTGATATTAGTTTTTTTCGACATAAGTTTCTGATTTTATATTGATCTTGCAGATATTTCTATTTTTTTGATTCGAAAAATAAGATAAGATCCAATAATCATGAGGATTATTTGAAGAATTAAAGATAGATAGCTTTTTTTATTACTTTAGCATTTGTAGAAGTATTATTCAATAACACGTATTGTAGGCATGAACCATGTCAACTCCAGAAGAAATCCTTAGAAACCTAAAATCAGAAGATCTTGCGGCTAGAAAACGTGCAATTTTTACCGTTGGGGAGAAAAAAACCGTAGAATCCATTCCAATACTTTTAGATTTGCTTAAATCCGATCCAGATTCTGTAATTAGAAATTCTGCAGCCCGCGCATTAGGAAAAATTAATGCAGAACAATATCATGACCAAATTTTCGATTCTTTGATAAAAGCATTGGAAGATTCTGACTATTACGTAAAAGCTAATGCATGTTGGAGTTTAGGAAAACTCAAAGACAAGCGCGCCATTCCAAGTTTAATGAAAATGGTGGATCCAAATCAAAGATTTTATTCAACAGTAGGAGATGGATTCACTCAAAATACAATTTCAGAAAGTGAAGCCTCCGAAAAAATACGTGAAGAAGGTGTAAAATTTTCCGATGTCATCGTAGGTGCAATTAAAGCTTTAGGAGAAATTGGGGATCCCGAAGGAATACCCGCATTGTTAAGTGCCTTAGAAGATAAAGATGATGGTAATGTACGTTGTGCTGCTTGTTTAGCATTAGGTAAAATAAAGGATAAAGAAGCAGTTCCTGCCTTAGTTGAATTATTAAAAAAAGAAAAATATTGGTACGTACGCCGTGATGCAATAAAAGCTTTGAAGAAAATTGGTGATCCTCGAGCTGCGGATGAGCTAATTAATAAAATTTCCGATATGTACGATGAAGTGCGGAAATTTGCCAAAAAAGCTTTACTTTCTTTGGGTAAACAAGCTCCAACAGCAATTTTGAAACTCTACATGAAAAATCCTAACGATGAAGAAATTAAAAAATGGATGAAAAATAATTTTACAAGAGATGAAATTCTGGAAAATATTAAACGTTTAGAAGAAAATGAAGAAGATAAAGAGAAAAAAGAAGAATTTCGCAAATTTTTTGAACATTTATTACAACCGTTAGTATAATTCAAATTGTTGGAATTTTTCCAATTTTTTTTTGGAATTATTTTTGAAGATTTCTTTTAAGTGGAATTTATACAGAAGTATAATTACGAAAGGAACTTGTTCCTACCTTTACAAACTTAATGTAGTGTTTTAGGGGGATTTATTCTCAAATGGAAGCAATACATCATTCTCACCTTAACTCTAATTATACCCAACCTAACTCAGGTTATTCTGCTCATTTTTCGAAAAAAACTACTTATTTATCCTCTCGATTTAATTTCAAAAAAAATCAAAACGATATAGAAGATAAATGCTGTGATAATCCACAAATAACCAAAGTTAATGGTTATTCTGTATGTGTTTCATGTGGTGTTGTGTTTGATAGAATATATGAGAATTCTCCCCGAAGAGCTTTTACTCAAGAAGAGTTAGCGAAACGAAAAATTCATGAACCCGTATATTCTGCAATTGGTCCTCGAACGGTGATTCGAGGAAAATTCGATTCACGAGGTGTATTAATTAACCCTAAATTTCAAAGTAAATTTTCACGCTTAGGAAAAATCCATCGTTCATTAACTTCTAGTTATGAACGAAATCTATGGATTGCTCTGCCTAATTTTCAAAGGTTACAGGAAAAATTGGGACTTCCAGAAATGGTGGTTAAAGATGCCATAAAAATTTATCAAAAGGCGGTTAAAGCAAAGTTAACTATGGGTCGTTCGATCGATATACTGATGGCTGCATCTATATTTGTCTCTCTAAAAATCCATGGAATTCCACGGGTGGTGGAAGAAATTGTAAGAGTCGTTGATGTAAATAAAAAAAACGTAATAAAATGCTATCGACTATTAATTGTTAAAATTTTACCAAAAATGAACATTCGAGTTTCAAATGTCAATCCAGTTCGTTATATTGAAAAATTTGGAGAAGACCTAAATTTACCAATGATAGTTCGTCAAGATGCAATGCGTTTAGTTCGAAAAGCCCGAAATAACGGACTTCTTGTAGGAGGAAAAGATCCAAAGGGTTTGGCAGCTGCTGCAATTTATATTTCTTCTCACTTGCACAAAACACCCCGCACTCAAACAGATATTGCAAAATTATCACATGTTACAGAGGTTACATTACGAGTGAGGTGCCGTGACTTGCAAAAATACTGCCGTGTTCCAAAATTTCGATAAAAATCGAAATAAATCAATTCATTATAAATAAGTCGAAATAAATTCCACGTAAAGCCAAAAAAACAAAAAGACTAACTCCTAAATCCCCACAACCAAACGCAACAACAAAATACACAACCAATAAAAACCCCCCGGAATATAGCAGAGAAAAACCCCAAATCTTTGCTATATTCCACCTTCTTTCTTAAAAAAAGTAATTTTCAAATTAAAAATACCAGGTTATTTTTTAACTCTGCTTCTAGATCGGAGATTTTCCCGAAGATCACCCAATTGAAATTCTTTTTTAGTGGATTTATCTCCCCGTTTATAATATATAATGATGCTGATAATTAATGAAAGGATAATTCCAGCAATAGCTACAAAATTACCTAAAGAAAGGGTATTGAAAATATTTACTAAAAAGGGAAGCACATTAGTTAATTCTAGTTCATTAAGATAATCAAAACCAAACAATGTTAGAATTTTTGGAACCGAACTGGCCAATATACCGTATAAAGCAACCACTCGGGAATAGCGAGGGTCTTTAACCTCACAAGGGCAGTCAATTTTTCCAATAAGATTTTCTTTGTAATCGATGAATTCGATCCGGGAATCTTCAATTTTACTTTTAACTAAAGGGGTTATATAGAAGGTAATTCCATCTTCAGGGTATTGTAAATCGGTTATAATTTCTTGAGGTACAACAGAACAGCCGGGAAAAACCGGTCGCACCTTAATCAAACTAGATTCCACTTCGAATGCCAAATTTTCCACCTTTTTGGTAATTCTCTCTCCAGTTAGAAGATTTTCGGTTGGTCCTTCGGATTTTTGAGCAGTATCTGATATTAAAAGATGAAGAGGATAATATTTCTCGGGATTCATCACATCGAAATAATCCAAAGCGCATGATTTTTCAAATTTTTTTGCTTCAGGAAATGTTTCCGTTTCTTCTTCCATGGAAACCTCAGATGGAGACAATTCAGCCACTTCCTCATCTAATAAAACCGATTCTAAAATATCCTCTTTAACTGCTGATTTTGCACGTTTTAATGCAGCTCCTTTTTTCTTCTTTGATTTTTCAGCTATTGGTGAATAGGAAGGTGGCGGTGGAACTGAAGGTGCCCGTGGAACTGAAGGTGGCGGTGTCTCGGTAGAGGGCGGCAAGGGACTTGGACTGGGCTGTTGATTGATTTTAGCAGATGGAGGTGATTGACTAGGTTTAGGTGAAATTGGTGCTTTCGGTTCAGAAATCTCACCCTCCATTTTAGATGGTGATAACGAAAGATCAGGTCCGTTAATGCTCGATCTCAGGGTTATTTGAAATGAAACTCCAAATTCATAGAAAATATCTTCAACAGTTTTATTCAAATCTTCTGCTGTTAAAATATCAGAATCTTGAGTAAGCAATCCAATTTCAGATAAATCTAATTGGGGAAGGTATTTTTGTAAGACGTCCTTTATTATACTGCGAAAAAGAACACTAAAAGTTGCTTCATGATGAATCTCAGATAGTGAAACATCAACTCTTGGAAGCTCCACCAACTGAAATGTAAATTTTATTTCTTGAACCATACGCATTTATTAGGGAGAACTATTAAAAATTTTCACTTAGCTAAAAAAATGCAAAAAAATTTTCCTCGGAAACTACTTTTTTTTCTTTTTACAACAACACAAGCTGACTACAAGGATTAAAATAACTGCGGCAGCCCCTCCGGCAATATAGACATAGAGATTTGGGTATGGTAGGGGCAGTAGGCTTTTTTCCAGTGTAAAAGTCGATTTTACTCCATCATTATCTATATCATACAAATTAACCTTTTGCAAAATACCAGTAGAACTGTATTCCCGTTGTTCGTAAAATTCATAGGATGAATCGTTATCTTCAATTTTCACCGTGTATCCAGTTTCAGAAACCGTTCGGGTCATGGTTAAAGAGTCATCCGCATCTACAAACAGCTGAATAAAATCGAAAAACGAATCCCAGTTAGAAGCACCGCTTTCTAAGCCGACATCACTGTAAAAAATTACACTAGAGCTTCCAGTGAACGTTTTAATTCCCCAAAATGATATATCGGTACCGGTATAAAGTATATCATCTCCTTCGATGTTATCCCTGTAATCAATAGCATCTTGTCCTTCAAAGGATGAATCCACGGTTAGGGTGACATCTCCATCGGTAATGTCGTTAATTACAACGTTAAAACTTCCTTTAACTAACACCGTATCCCCTTCTTTCGATTGGATATAGTAGTAGAGTTTATCGTTTTCTTCAAACCCCCATACTTCTCCAGCGGCAGAAATGGAGGGAATATTCAGCAACATCAGCCCGATAATCCCAAATCCAAGCCAGTATCGTAAATTCTTCATATTTTTTCACATTTTATTTAATTTAGGGTCAATTTTACGCACTCAAAATGCAGAATTATACCTTTGAAAAATTTTCAGCATTTGAATAGTATTTGTTCATATTATGAAAATAAAAATTTTTGCCCTAAATTTGTCATTTGGAGCAAAAAACATAAAATTAGCCCATTAATCGGTTTTCCTCCAAAAATCTTGTATTTTTTTGGATCTATTCCTTCCTTTCAGGTTTAATTTTTTTTCAACCCATCTTCAGCGTGTTTCAACTAAGCAAATTGGCAAATCCCATTAAGGTATCATTACTTTTCACCATCGAGGAAATGATATACGACACTCTTGGTATTGCTTTGGCCAAATCATTGTAGTGCTTCATGTAGCGATTTTTCAAAAAGACGACATATCTCCTCGGTTTCCTCATCGGATATAATCAAAGGAGGTTTGATTTTCACAATATTTCTCATCATTTCGCCCGACTTCTTTAATATTGGCATACTTCTACCAAAAAGGATGTTATTCTTTAACGCTGCTTGCAGAAATTTCTCCACTAATTCGTTATCTGGCTCCCGAGTTTCAGGATCCTTTACCAATTCCACTCCAATAAACAACCCTGGTCCTCGAATGTCTCCAATCTGGATATATTTTTCCTCCAACTCATGTAAGAATTTGGTAATTTTAGCGCCTTGCTTAGCAGCATTTTCTGGGATGCGCTGTTTTTCCAATATATTAATGGTAACCAGAGAAGCCGCCATTAAAGCAGGATTGGATGAATATGTAGAGTGTTCCTCTGCCTCCGAAAGCATTTTTAGCTTAGGTTTAGCAAGGGTAATTCCTAAGGGAAAACCACCACCAGCACCCTTTGTGGCAGCCAAAATATCAGGAGATACATCTTGTTGTGCAATTTCTGAATAATATTCCGAGATCCACATCTTACCGCTACGCCCAAAACCGGTTTGGCATTCATCATAGATCAGATGAATTTTATTTTCTTTGCAGATCTTCTTTAAACCTAGTAAAAACTCAACCGGAGCGGGAATTTGTCCGCCCGCACCTTGATTTGGTTCCAGTAATACTGCAGCTACTCCACTTATATGATACTGTTCGATATGTTGCCGTACAAAATCCAAACATTCCATCTGGCAAGCTGGGTCTTTTTTGCCATCAAAACCCTCCTTATATCCCCACGGGCAGCGATAACAGTAAGGAAAAAAGGTTTTCATCCATCTATCAATCCCAAATGGGCGGTAACGAATAGCAATACCGAGCTGCTGAGTTGCACCAGTAAGTGCTAGGCTGGAACCATGATATCCCCGGAAAAATGTAACTATTTGATCCCCACTTCGGCTGTTAACATATGCCAAACGAATTGCAGCTTCAACCGCACCCCCTCCCCCAAGATTATTCAAAGCAACTCGTCCACCTTTTAACTGACCAGGGGCTATTGAAGCTAGTTTATTAACTAATTTAATTCGTACGGGGGTAAGATATCCGTAGCGAACATGATTGCTGTGTTGGGCTTGAACAGCCACGGCATAATTCACATCGGCAGGAGCATGCCCGAGATTTAGCGACCATGCTTGTGAAGTGCAGTCTAATATCGGTTGGTCGTGGTTTAAGAACTTAAAATAAGCAGTGCCACCAGTGCCTGGTTCGGTTGTTCCAATCATGATATCCTCTAATACGGGAACCAAAGAGTGCTTTTTCCTACATTGATTGATTTCCTCTTCTGAAAGGGGTGATAAAATTAAATCTTCGATTTCAGATTTACTCAGCCATTTTGTATTGAACATTTATTTTCACTTCCATTAATTAAAAAAAAGTGATTTATTCACCTCGTACTACGAGAGGTTAAATATTTTTCGAGTTTGTTTCTGTATAAATGAACGAGGCAAATGTTTGATTAAAAAATATTTAAACCGGGCATTTTTACCAGTGGGATAGAAATTTTTAGGACTTTTTGAACTTAATATATGAAAAACTTTTTCTGCAACTATTTCTGGGGATGGAGCACCGGCTAAACCTTGATCCCTGGCTTCTTTTACTTTAAGTGAATTATTATAATATGGAGAAGAAGGAATGGTTAGAAAATCTTGGGGTAATGCAGTATTTACTTCAAATGGGGCGATCACTAACGCCTTCACATTAAAAGGTGCAATTTCATTAGCTAATCCATAAGTCAATGCATTTACAGCAGCTTTACTGGCAGCATAGAAACTGGAAAAAGGAACTGGACTTTCACTGGCCATAGATGAGATATTAATAATATAACCGAATCGTTGTTTTCGCATATATGGTAAATACGCTTGAATTAATAAGGTCATTCCAAAGAAATTCAGCTCAAAATATTCCCGCACCCGAGAAATGGGAATTTCTTCTGCAGGACCGTTGTGAGAACAGCCAGCATTGTTAATTAATATGTCAACTTGAGGAAGTTGGTCGACTAAATCTGCAATAGAATCTGATTTGGTTAGATCCAATTGTAGAAATTTGATAACCCCCCCATTTTCAGTTATGAGATCTGATTGTGGTTGCCGAGATGTTCCGTTCACTTGAAAGCTTTCGGGATATTGGGCAAGTTTTCGAGCTATCGCATTTCCGATACCACGAGATGCACCAGTAATTAAAACTACTGCAGGTTTTTTGGTTTTGCTTTGCTTACTCAAATAAATCAACTTCTTCTAATTTAATTCAATAGCTTTGTGATCAACATTTGTATTGTTATTATTAGGAGATTCTCTAAGATATCCCAATAGATAAGCAATCCCAATTCCCGAAACCACTAATCGACTGTAATTAATCACTGTCTCCATTTGAATATCACTGCGCATCAGAATTGCGCTAATAACCAAGATTATTATTAAGATGTAATAAGAGCCTGACATTACCCTTACATTATCACTTTTGTATACCTTTTGCTCGATAAAATAATAGACTCCGGCTAAACTGAAGCCACTTAATGGTGCGATTATCCACCAAGTATTGAGAGCGAAACTAATCACCAACAAAAAATGTATAAAGGTTAGAATATATAACACAAAAACCACAAAAAGACCGTATAACTTCTCAGAGTTATGCCAGTAAATATACATAGCAAAAGCACCGAACAAAGCAACTGAAGCCAAATTACGAATCCAATCATCATTTTCTGAAGGAATACCATTTGGGAATAATAAAACCGAACCATCATAGAGTACTATCAAAATTGTCCCAGCAATGGCTGTGGCTTTAACCACATCTAATAAAAAATGAGCAAATGTAACCCGTTTATAGGGATTTACCAATTTTCGTGGTTTAACCCGTGGAACAACCTTAGGATGACCCCAAATAATAATTATAAATGGATAGGAAATAAAAAGAAGCCCGATTCCAATTAATAACGCTCTCGGTAGAAAATATTCCATAAAGAATAAAATCCCGCAAAACAATAGAGCGGTCATCGATTCATTCCAAGCGGGAGAATAATTGATTTTTGTTAGCCCATACTCTTCTCTAATAAAATACCAACCTAAAATACTAAAAACACCTATTATTACAACACCGAGAATGAAAATAATTGGATAATTATCATTCCATCCTTGCGAAATGAGAATGGCTTGATAAATTATGGCTACTGCGCCTATTGAAACAGCAATTAAGGTAACTAATCGGCTGATCCTATCTAGGTAATTTGATTGCATCCCGAAAATATCCATACTAAAGAGAATAATTAAAAAACCTACGGTTAATAGAATGATTATCATTAAGGTTTTTCCTGATGAAGTTAACGGAAAGAAGTAAAGACTGTTAATTAAAAAAAACGGAATGTACACCACTAGACCAACATAGAAATACATTTTCATTAAAAAATTAAAAACCTTATCCAAAGGTTCATTTTTCCCAGAGATGAATGAATTTTCTGATAAATGTTTTTTTTGTTTCATTTTCTTACCATTTTATGAGCGCATAAAAGTGGGTAACATCAAATTAAAGATTTTTAACATGTCTCGATTTCTGGCAGGATCGGAAACGATAGTCCCAATCAAAATAGAATTCATTAAATGATCTTTAGAAAGAGGCCCACTCGTAAATATGGATGTGTTTGGACTCCATACCATTAAGAAGTTCACATTGGGATTGTTAACTACATCAACCGAACGATCAGCTTTTAGAGTATCATAAATTTTTTGATAATTTTTGGGCCATAAACGGCGATCATTGACCACTATTTGGATTTTCACACCCGCTTTGGCGCGATCTTGAAGGATTAGGGAATATTCTTCGGAGATGTAAGGTGCAACAATTTTTAATTCTTGAGAATTGGTTATAATCTCCGCGAAATGATTGTTCATTTCCATCTCATTATCGGTCGTTCCTGTGGCAAAAATTTTAATAGCACCCACAAGATTGATAAGACGATTTTCTAAGTCTTCCACTTTTTTTTTTAATCTGATATTTTCTGCTTTAATAATCGACATGTTTTATCATCCACAAGTTATTTTCAACGATACCATAAATGTATACTGTATAATATTAAGATTTAAGCCCCTAAAAAGGGTTGTTGCAAAAAAAAGAAAACTTTTTTATAAAACGTAAATCTGATAAAGCTGATCGAGTTCCTGCCGTATTTGAATTTCTTGAATTTGTAGATGCAATAATTCCAAGGATCTTTTAAAATTAAAGGCGATGCTTTTATAATCTACATCTGTAAACCTTTCCATTTCATCTCGTTTTGTAACAAAATCTTGCAAGCCTTTTGTGATCTTAAGTTCTAACTCATTGATTGTGGTAATAAGTTTCTTTGTTTGAAATGCATTATATTTTCGCATTTTTTTTAAGATTTTCATCAATGATACAAAAGTGCTTTCCCAAAGAGCATAACGATTTTCATAAGCACGACCAAGTTGAGAGAAGAAAATACCGATATCACGCCAAAGATTTCCAGTCGGTTGCTCATAAATGGCCGCAGATTCATCTTTTCTAAGAGGAGATTCTTGTAAATGCAATTTTGTAATTTTACTGATTTCTAATTCTTCTAACTCCTCTTGAGTCAACTCTGGAATAGATGTAGACACTTTTAATTTTGGAGCACCATCAGAATCGATTTTATGAAGGAGATCTTTTAATTCCTCAGTTTGCTGTTTATCTTCGCGTTTCTTTTTCTTCTCCGAATTAGGACTTTTTTTGACAGAAGGTGGAGGTGCTGGTGGCGGAACTGTCATTGTTCAGTAACCATTATAATTTTCCTTCCTAATATTTGTTATTACAACTAGTGAAAAATCAACAACGATACTTCTAGCGATTATCCAGAAAAAATAGAAGGATCAAATTTGTAAGTAAATTTCCAATTTTTCGATAGTAAATGATTCAATCGGCGTATTGTGGGAAGATGAAAGAGAAAATCTGATAATTGATGAGAATCTGACCCTACTACCATTGGAATTTCTTCCATGAGGAGCTGAGTAACCACATTATCCTTTGGAAATGAATCTTGCCAAGGAGAGCGGTATCCGCTTAAATTTATCTCGAGAAAAGTTTTATATTTATCACAGAGCCATCCAAGTTCCAATATTTTTTCCCTATATTGAGATTTAACATTTAAGGGTAAGGAATCATAAGAAAGAAAACGAAAAATAACATCTGGATGAGCAATCACATCAAAACGACGAACTTTTATCATTTCTTTTACCCGATTGAAATAAAGATCCACCCACTCTTCCATTTGAGGTTGGTTACGCTGCAGATTGAAAATAGTTTCTTTCACAGTCACTGCTTGGTGTAAAGCCAGCTCGTGAATGCTGCCAACGATATAATCAAATTGAGAATAATAAGAGTCCAAAAATTCCCAAAGGGAATCGGTATAATCAGGATGATAACTTACCTCTAATCCCAGAACAAATGGTATTTTTTCATTTCTAAGTTCGTCAATTCTTCTAAATACGAATCGATAGTTTCAAAACTCAATTTCCATGAATTTTTGGCTTGATTTCGCTGATAACGCGGGTCAATGTTTCCAATTTCGAAATGATCCGTAAAACCTAAGCAAATTTTGTACCTTTTCCCAAATTGTAACCAATCTTTAGCATAAGGACCATCTATATTATCTTGACTCCAATTTGTGTGAATATGTAAATCATAATCCCATGATGGAGGAAGTTTTTCATATAAACGAAACGGTCGGTGTGAATTTTTACTCGGAATCAGGCTTTTCCTCCTTAAAGAAATAATCAATGGTGGCAAATCGATGAATCTTCTCAGCCAACACAGGTCCAATTTGATGAATTTTTTGGAGATCTTGGGGTGAAGCATTGAAAATCGCGCGTAAATTCCTAAATTCGCGGAGTAAATCTTGTGCACGGGCCAAGTTAATTCCCGGAATTCCTGCAATAATATGTTCTAACTGCTTATCAATTTGTTCGGGTACTTTTTTGAAACGAATTGAAAATGGTTTTTTCAATGTTTTTTGCTCTTTTACTGCCAAGGCTTTGATAAATTCTGCGGAATTATGAGAATCGCGGGTTTGAATCAAAAATATTTGAAATTTGAGAATTATTGTGGTCAAAATCCCCAAAACGGATGCTCGGGTTAAGGTCAAAATTCGATGAATATCACCTTCCAATAATAAAATGGGATGATTAAATTGAGAGCGGAGACGGATAAGCTCGTTAAAAAGGCGTCCGTCCTTTACTGAATCCACAAAATCTTGAATGGATTTACGTTCTATACCACAGCGTTGAGATACGATATAATCTCCAGTGGGAAGTGTTTGCAAATCCACTTTTACATTCATCTCGGATAATATGCGAGTGATTGGAGATGCTGTTTCTCGAGTATCAACCATAACATAAGGATTTCCATCCAAATTCATTTCTGAAGGAAAGGGTGCAGCATTTTCAAGGGTGATCTCGGAGTTATCATCTTTAGCAGATTGTTGTTCTAAGTTCTTAATATTATTTTGCATTTTTTTTTGATTTTGTGATTGCTTCCTTGCTTGATCGGCGTTTTTTGGAGCATTCTGAGAGAATTCTTGCATATATTTTAATAAATTAGAAGATTTTGAGCTGGAATTTCCTTTCCGATCAGTCAGATGTGAATTATTTGATTTTCCGCGTAGGTTAACATCTTTTTGTAATTCACGCAGTACGCGCTTCATCTCCTTCTCACGATGCTTTTCAGCCCAGAAATAGGATTCCTCCCGGGTTCCTTTGGTTTTTAGGATGAATACTTTACCAGCTGCATTTCGACCGGTTCTCCCTCTGCGTTGAATTGAACGAATCTCGCTTGGAATCACATCGAAGAAAACCACCATATCACACTCCGAGATATCTAATCCTTCTTCTGCTACCGAGGTGGCGATCAAAGTATTATATCGGCCCGATTTAAAATCTTGCAATATTTGTAGCTGCTCTTTCTGAGACATGCCCTTTTCATTCCCCTTTCTTTGCTGACCAACGAAGGTCATCGCACGAATATCATGTTCTTGATTGATGTGATCCACTAAAAATTTAACAGTATCACGAAATTGACAAAAAACTAATACTCGAGATTCTGGATTATGGATGAATTGCTGTTGGAGAAGCGAAAGTAAAACACCCAATTTAGGATGAAAAATTTTCTGTTGCTGCAAGTTTTGGATTTGCTGACTAATTTTTTGCATTTGGGGGGATGAAAACAATTCCCTTAAAGAAACGCCCCCTTTTCTGTCTTGAACCTTCTGGAAATTTTTCTGAATAAACTGGGCCAAAGCGACAATCCCTTGGGCTTCAATTAATTCCTTCATGTGGGAAATTCGAATGGCGTTTGCAAGTAATTTTTTACAGTAAAGCAAACGAGAAAGGTCACTTTGGGTTTTTTGGAGAGATATTAAGCCATCTAACTCATTTACCGCATTTAGAAGATCCTTTCTTGTGATTTTTTTAATATTTTTGGTGTCAATTATTCCATTCTTTTTTAATTCAGTTAAAATAGATTTTAAGAGTTGATCCAAATTAATCAATATGTCTTGTAATTCTTCCGGCAGTTCGACCTCAATCCACTTGGTCTGCACTTCTTGAATATAAGGGCGCACATCGGGATCACTCTCGGTTCTAATTTCCACTGCATCTAAATATAAATTTTGCATAACTTCTATGATTTTTTCTTTATTTTTTCCAGGGGAAGCGGTCATGGCTAAAATTTTTCGCGAATCTTGCTCCGGGGCTTGGTGGTATTTTTTGGCAATAAAAGTATAAGCATAGTCTCCCACCGCCCGATGTGCTTCGTCAAAAATGATCAAAGAAATGTTTTTAAAAGAAAAACGACCCGTAATCAAGTCGTTTTGTACGATTTGAGGTGTCATGAACATAGCTCGAACATGCGGATCTTGATATATTTTTTCACGTTTTTCCGGCGTTATCGACCCAGTGATTAAAACAAAGCAATCTGGATCCATATTGATTAAATTCTGAAAGCTCTGCTGATGCTGCTCAACTAATGGTCGAGTAGGGGCTAAAAACACCACTTTTAAATTTGAATCTTTCCACTGGTGAACTGCCAACAATAAGGCAATAATAGTTTTTCCCAATCCAGTCGGTAATACTACCAAGCAGTTGGAACGCGCACAGGTAGCAAAAATTATCTGCTGGTACTGCCTCTTGATAACAGTATCTTTCTTTAATAGAGGATGATTGATAAATTCGGGATTATGCGTAAGATTGGATTGGGGCATAATTCACAAGATGTAATTCAACACAATATAAATAAAGTAACGCAATAACGCTTTACTAAGATACAACAACATATAAATAGATGAAGAAACAACTTTTTACGTGAACTCTTCAATTGGCATATCCACGAAGGATGTATGCTAGTTGGAGTTAAAGGTGATCACTTAATTTTTCAAATTTGATTTAAATTGATGTGTTTTTATTTCAAATGGAGGATACCTACATGGCAAAAAAAAAAGCAGCAAATAAAAAGCGAAGTTCAACGAGCAAAGCCAAAAAATCTACACAGGGATTAAAAATAACCAAAGGAGTAAGAAAGAGAAAAATTTCTAAAACAACCAACACATCAACTGCGAAAAAAAATTTCATCTCAAAGGCACCCATTCGGCGTCTAATGCGCGAAGAAGGAGCGTCACTAATCAGCGATGATGCATTGGCACTTTTAATCAATACTTTGGAAAAACATGCAGTAGAAACCACTAAAAAAGCCTTAGAAATTGTAAAAGATGATAAGCGCAAGCGGATTACCTCCAAAGATATCAATTGGGCCACCCGTGCCTAATTTTTTTTTCCATGTCATTTGTTTTTATTCTTTTTTCCAGAGTTCTTCTTCATTTTCATTTGTCTTGTTCATTTTTCTAATAATTTTCTTTTCTCACACTTTTCTAAACACTGAAGTAAAAAAGAAAAGCTTAAAATGGAGGAACCTTTGCCGTTTTTGATTGAATTATGAAAATTATACCTTTTTCAATGCAACACTACTCCGAAGTATACAAACTATGGAAATTGGGAAACCTAACCCTGGGTTATTCTGATGAACCAGATCAAATCAAACGGTTCGCCAACCATAATCCTGAATTTTTTCTGGTAGGAATGCTTAACGACCAAATTATCGGAGTTGTAATGGGTGGCTTTGATGGAAGGCGAGGCTATGTACACCATTTGGTGGTACATCCAAAATATCGCAGACAAGGCTATGGCATAGCACTCATGCAGGAATTGATTCAGCGTTTCAGGCGAAATAAAATTGAAAAGTTACATCTCTTTGTAGAGCGCCGAAATGCTGTGGTGATTTCATTTTATGAAAAATTGGGATGGAAGATCCGCTCTGATTTAGAAATGCTCAGTTATGTGCTACTTTCAGCTTAAATCTAATAATATTCTTTTTAATAGTTTTCCAAAAACGAAACTTATAAATAATCTTCTTTTTGATATTTTTCTTAAAGTATGAAGGTTGTTTGTGCTTGGTGCGGAAAAATTATCAAAGAAGATAATCTTGAAGATGAAAATTCGGGGATTTCTCACGGAATCTGCGACCAATGTTCCTATAAACTGGAATACCAAATAACCTCGGTTCAGAAATTCATCGATTCGCTTGATCATCCGGTAGTTCTTGTAGATTCAGATGCCCACTGGCAAAAAGAGAATAAGCAATTATTAGAGAAAATCGGTAAATCCGCCGAGGAAATAAAAGGAAAATTACACGGTGATATCATTGAGTGTGTTTATGCTGATTTACCA
>Ga0164318_10002854_pt1 | contig 16193 bp, 9 predicted proteins | sample GuaBasSedimGuay9_FD_113734 | JGI IMG/M metagenome (GOLD analysis project Ga0164318, IMG submission 113734) | Subseafloor sediment microbial communities from Guaymas Basin, Gulf of California, Mexico - Guay9, Core 4571-4, 0-3 cm | ecosystem: Environmental > Aquatic > Marine > Hydrothermal vents >...
ACATCTGGCTGCATTTGAAGCTCTTCTTCCTCTTCAGATTCTTGCATCTGAAGCTCTTCTTCGTCAAGCTCTTGCGTCTGGAGCTCTTCTTCCTCTTCAGATTCTTGCATTTGAAGTTCTTCTTCGTCAAGCTCTTGCTTTTGAAGTTCTTCTTCGTCTTCGCCTAAGGTTTGCACGCCAACGCCAGAAGCAACGCCCTGTTTTACGGCTCCGACCCCACTGTTCTGTTTTCCAATACGGTCGGCCTGTTGTTCGTGAACGCTGTCCACTGCACCCAGTTTGAGACGTCCAGCAAAGCCTTTGCTGCCTGATTGCTGCACAACGTGAGTAAGTTCGTGCATTAAAGTTTCGCGCCCTTGACTTGAGTTAGGAGCAAACACGCCACGCTTAAAGAAAATATCTTTACCAATAGTAAAGGCACGCGCATTGATGGCGCGACTAAGCTCATCGGCCTGGTCATCCGTATGCAAGCGCACATCTCCAAAATCACGCTTAAAACGCTGGCTAATGTCTTTATGAATGGCATCTGGTAAAGGGCTGCCACCACCACGCTTTTGCTGGATTACGTCCGAAATATCTGAGTTTAAATAGCCTTGTTCATCTGTTAGCACTTGCCGCCGCTGTTTTGTGTCCAAAGCCCGCTGCACAACCTGATTGCCAAACTGTTGCTGCGCGGCCAATACATCATCAGCACGCATTGTCTCTGGAGCGTCTAACATCTGCTGCTGGTTTAGTTGATGTTCAACACGTTGTTCGGGTTTATTGGTTTTAGCGACTTTTTGCGCCTGATTGTTTTGGTGAGATTTTTGGTTAATGGACATAATTCATCTCCGTTATTCATGCTAAGTCATAATCCGACTCTTGTACCAACCGCCCCATTTTTTGGATTTCGCGCTTGGCGCCGTGCATCAAATGCGACATTGTCATACATCCGCCATCAGCGGCAGCCAAGAAAGCCGCACTAACCAGAATATTGCGAATATTGCCGCCCGCCAACTTGAAACGCTTGGCCATTAATTCTAAATCTAAATTGTCAGCCCTTGGCAAATCTGGCGGCATAAGCACTTGCCAAATACGCAAGCGGTATTCTTCTTCGGGGAAGGGGAAATTGACGATAAACTGCAAACGCCTGGTAAAGGCATCGTCTAAATTGGCGCGTAAGTTGGTAGCCAAAATGGCTACGCCATCATAATTTTCCATGCGCTGCAATAAGTAGCCTACTTCAATATTAGCATAGCGATCATGGGCATCTTTGACTTCAGAGCGTTTGCCAAAAATAGCGTCTGCCTCATCAAAGAAGAGGATAGCGTTACTGTCGGAGGCCTCGGAAAATATGCGCTCTAAATTTTTTTCGGTCTCGCCAACAAATTTGCTAACCACTGTAGAAAGGTCAATGCGATAAAGGTCTATGCCCAATTGATTAGCCATAATTTGGGCGGCTAGAGTTTTACCGGTTCCGGGAGGACCAGAGAAAAGCGCTGAAACGCCCGATCCGGCGGTTAGTTTGCGCCCCAGCCCCCAGGTGTCTAAAACCAGCGGGCGTGACTGCACCATGCTAACCAGTTCACGCAACATGGTCATGGGAATTTCGGGCAATACCATGTCTTCCCAAACATATCTCGGCTCAATTTTTTGGGCTAGTTTCCCAAGATGGTGACCTGAATGAAACCGGGCAGCTTCAAACAAATCGGCGCTTTGTAAAACTCGCTCCTTTTGCACAGCCGAAGACATGGCCGCAGAAGCCGCCGCTATAATTTGCCCACTAGTTAAGGAAAATTGACCAGCCAAAATATGCAATTTCTCTTCAGTTAAATCTTTAGCCATCCCTTCTAATAGCAAAGACCATAGTTCAGAGCGTTCTATAGTTGATAGTTTCTCAAAAGGCACTCGCATGAGGGGGTAATCGTTGGCTAACATTTCAGCCCCAAAACGGAAAGGCCGTTTGCTGCTGATGACAACGCTATCATCCATTAGGCGCAGGGCGGCAAAACTCGCTGGGGTGAGGCACCCGTTTCCGTCAATGAAAACACCTCCCCCTTGGATGTATAGCAGGGCGTCCAACATACGGGCATCTCGCACCGCAGAATATAATAGTTCCAAAGATGCTTCGCCGCTATCTTCAGGATTCAATTTAACTTTTAGCATTGGTTTCCGCAATGCTGCCGCAAGCTGGCGCACGCTTAGTTCTTGTTGCAAAAAATCTTCGCCGTATAATGATAAGATTGGTTTCACGTCTTTGAAAACATGCGCGGGGGGGATGCCGTTTCTGTTAAATATCTCTGCTGATCTGGCTATTTCATCTTCATCGTCTGGGATGGGGAAAAATTCTGCTCCTTCGCCCAGCGCGGCTAAGGGAGAGTAAGACCCCAGCAGCCAATCTACGACGCCTGGGGCGGTGCAAAACACTTTGCGCAAACCATTAGAGTGTTTACCAGATTCTTCCACTAAAACCAGCAATCTAAAAAAGCGCAGCGCCGATCCACGGTCAAAATAGCGCAGGTTTTCCAGGCGCGAGAAGCCTTCTGGGAGCAGGATGTGCAGCACCAGGTCAATGCTGGGCAATACGCGGGTGACATCGTCTTGTAAGTAGCTGTAAATTCGCTCGTAGCGCAGGTCAAGCGCGGGCGCCAAACAAATGATGAAGGCCCACCATTCAAAAGAACTCAGTCCAAAAGTTTCACGCAGGGCTTTGAGACGCAATGTAATCCCTTGTTTTTCGGCTTGGTCTTCAATGTTTTGGATTTCTTTTAGTGCGCCCGCCTGCATTTTTTCTAATTGGCGGCTTTCGTCTGGGGGGAGGGTGATGCCCGATCCCCAGTGTGTGCCGCTCCCGCGCCGAGTAAGGGCTAACGCTTCGGCGTCTGAGATGTATAGTCCTCGGAAACGGTCGGCGGGGTCTTGTCCGGCTAACTGCCAGCGGCGTACTTCTCTCTCTAGGCATGCGTCTAGCCAGGAGAGTATCGCTTGCAAATAGGTCATTTCCAAATTAACTGTTGGGGGCACTTTTTTTTATCTCTCTCTTTTATTGTGATATAAGTTGCCCGGCTCTTCGCCTGACGGAATTTAAGAAGTCCTCTGTTTCGAGAATTGACAGTTGCTCACCTTTGACTGTGACAAGTTCAAAGTTCAGTAGTTTGTTTTGGCCTGTGTTATCAAAGGCTACCATGCCCAGGCAAGGCACTTTGAGTCTAATTTGTTTCAAAGCATCGCGTATTTCTTCGCGGAATACTGCTATTTCGGTTTGTTTGGCTTGCCATTCATACCATTGTTTAGCGGGTTGGTTTTCTTCAACTTGTTTTACTGCTTGGTCTAGTAAATAGACTGCGGCGTAAGCTTGGGCTTCGTAAAGGGATTCAATATCCGTTGGACATTGATCTTTTACCAGTTCTTGCCGAACGACATAAACGCTTTCCGCTTCATCTGATTCTAAAAATTCTGCGCTAGCAAAACCGCCCGCCTGTCCCACTAAGATAGGCATGGCGTCTTTGAAAAATCTGCTATGGAAAATTTGTACTAAGGTTCTAGCTGCAGCTGGGTCGCTGGTGATTAGGTACGCCAAATGAACATTGTTCTCTGCCATATTTTCCATAATTCTAACCATTCTATCGGGGTCAATGGTTTCTGAAGAAAAGCTGGCATATACTCCAATTTCTATTTCTTGCAGCATAGCCGCCCGGGCAGTCGCCACGGCGGCGCTTTCACCAAAGGTGTTTTGTTCGTAGAGAATGGCAATTTTAAGGGATGGTTCTATGACGGCACCACTTATGGGCGTGAGGTTGATTTTTGTCAGTACAGATCCAAACATGTAGTTAGCGTACGTAAAGCCAGGCGCGCTCAATCGAAAAGCCCAGATGTTGTTGGATGGCAGCAGGTTGTCGCCGTTGGCGCTGGGGACGAGCATGGGCACGTTGAAAAAGTTGACCAAGGAGGCGGCTCGCATGGTGGCTTCGTTGGTGGTCGCTCCTATGACGGCTACGACTGGTTTCTCCTCGTCTTCAACCATTTCTCGAATAGCTACTTGAATTTCACCTTGTTGGTTGCTCTCGCCTGAAATTATATCTTGAAATGAGTTGTCTTCCAGGTTCTCTCTAGCGAGGGTATAACCCGCATGTTGTTCATTCGCTATAGATGAAGCATATCCCCAATTGGCTTCCCCGTTATCTTCAACGGGCACTTCCCATAAACCGCCGATAGGGAAGTTTTGGCTAGAGACGCTATTTGACTGAGCGCAGGCAGATAGAAATAACAACAATACTGTAGCGCAAAAAATAATAGCTTTTTTATGTTTCAACATACGTCTACCATCCGTCACTGTGCTCCCATCCAAAGTATAATGTCGATGTGCTTTCATCAATTAAAAATATTTGGTATTGACATCCATAATCTGAGCCAACTAGTCGAGCCCAGTTAGGGTCAGTAACAACTTTGCCATCTTCACCGCTGCTGTCTCCGCCTACTATTATTGTCCCATTCCAACAGGATGCCGCATCGCCTTCGCATGTTAGGTCGCTAGGCAATGGTGTTGTACAACTTTTTACTTCTACGTAAAGTTTAAATGTCGCCGTGGATGTTAAATCTGTAATTTTAAGATGGTTGCGCGAGTCGGCCGTTCTATACCATGTGTCTATGGTAAATTGATCCCTATTTCGCCATCTCGAATTAGTGCTTGATACCCATCCATTATTTACTTCGCTGCTTTGAATAAAAGTGCCGTCATCTTCAGAATAGCTATAAGAATACTTCACAACTGTAGAATAGACTTTAGTTGTCTTCCATGAGAAAGTAGCCTGGTTTCCGCTGACAGGGATTTTATAGTCACAGTGCCAACCGCTTGCACTTGCACAATGCTCGGTTATTCCAGCGCCTGAATAGTCAATATCCCCGCTTCTAATACCGCCATTCTTAAATCTAACTACTACATAGCCTTTGTCTATCTCATCACCTGTGTCAGAATCCAATTTAAAGGTTAATGTGTAGCTGACGTTTTTAAATGCATAGTTCGTTGGATTAAAAAATTCATCGCCGCTGCTACAATTTTCGCATTGCATTACTTCAGGAAAATTCCCGTCAGCGCTTGTTAATTTTACGGGTATAGATTTTACTTCAAAATTCGACACCGTTTTTGTCGCAGTCTTAAAGTAGGTAGTAGCTGTATAGGTAACTATAATATCGCCACTCCAAGCCGCGTCATCATTCAGCGGACACTCAATGGTATCTCCATTTTTTGTACAGGAGTTCATATCCAAATTTGTGCCATCAACTTCTACACTAAGCCGAGTTTTCCAATTAGTATCATCAATGGCATTCTCTTGGTAATGCCCATCTACAATTTCAATCTCTGCTGTAGGACCAGAATAAGCAAAAACCGGAGATGGAGGCGTAGTAACTTCTATAGTTGGCGTTCGTTTGATAACACCATTAGGTAAGTCAATTTTCAAATCTGTCGCTTGTTCAGTAAAACGGTCACTCACCAATTCAAATGAAATATCTTTTCCTGAATGATTAACAGTGCTTGTAAAAGTAAATTTGCATTTTGCTTCCCATTTAGTACTGTCAGAGGAAGGTTTATTGAAATCGAGAGCAAAAACACTTTTATTAGTGCCTTCTGGGGTTGGTGTGGGGCAATTCGTTTTGGTGGAATCGCCAGATAAGGCATTCGTCAACGCTAAGGGCCAGGTCATTTCAACTTTATCGTCTGAAGGCTCTGCATCTTCGGGCATGCCATTTAACACCACAGTAACCCAATATTCTTCGCCAACCCACCATTCAGTGTTAGAGATATTATCTCCATCAGGGGTGCCAATGAGAATTAGGTCTTCACCGGTATCAATACGAATTTCAGGTTCAGTTTTCTCTGGCAGAGGGGTAATTTCCAAATCAATCGGCTCACCACCGACAGCCAAGGCAAAATCATCATTGGAGGGAGTGGCAAAATTCAAGTCTAACGTGTTGTTACCTAATTCAACACATCTAAAACTTAGCAGAATAGAGCTAGAGCTAAGAGCAAACTCTCCATTTGTTAACTCGGACGTACCTTGAGAAACATTACAGTCAGGAGATTCTGGTAACACTACTTGTAATTTCGCGTCTTTGAACACATCTTCTTCAAAGCCGTCGCAAGACGGGGTAGATGCGGGGCAGCTAAAGGTCAAGGTTTCATCAGTCTTAGTGAAAATATGCCAGCTAAAGGGACCATCGGGCGCCCACTCAACTTCTATCCCCGTTTGCTTCTCAATGGTTAATGGTTTTGATGCTGTAGATCCGTTGTAGTCACTATCGCCTTGATATTCAAAGTTCAGAGTATAATCACCCGCTTTCTTGAAAGCTATCTTGCAAACTCCGGTAACTGCCTCATCTTGGGTAATTGTTAAAATAGCACCTGAAATTGTACAGTTTGTGGTGCCGCTGGCCACAATAAAATAATCACTTAAACTAGCTATTTCTTGCTCACCTATTTGTACAGTAAGTTCAATATCCCCAGCAATAGGGTCTTCACTCCCAGTTTCCTTTTTTAAGACAATACCATCAGGTTGAATATCAATAACCGTGCCTGTATATTTACCACTCAAAAAATCGGTTCCGTTCGGAAAATCTAAAGTAGTTGATTCTTTTACATTTAACCTAATTTTATCTGGTACAGGGTCAATTTTGTAGTTATCGTCTCCAATTTCAAAACTGTATTCTAAAGTAGCTGGTTGATCTAAAGAAACACCTTCACAAACATATTGCCAGGTATCCCCAGATTTCTTCCATACACATTCTTCACTCCAGTCATCAATGACAACATCCCCATCTTTCAACACCATGCTAATCGAATTCGGTTCCAAATAAGTTGTACTGAGCGTTTTCAACCAACCGGCCTCAATAAGTAGTTTAGCAAAAAAGGTATATCCAGACTGATTGCCAATTAGAATACATTCTTCTGTGTCGCAAGGGTCCTTTCCGTCAGGAATAAAGACGATTTGCCCTTTCTCTATTGTAAAATCGATACTGCCATCTTCCCCCAGAGAGACTGGTTCATAAGCATCTTCGCGGTGGTTATAAGAGATCAATAACGCGTAATCTCCAACTTCAGGGAAATGTCGAATAGCGACTTCAGCGTGCCCTGTGTCGGTGTCATCTACTACCACAGTGGCAGGTAAAGCGGTGATGCATTCTTGTTCTTGAACTTCGCCATTCACAAGTGGACAATGCCGCACAGTGACTTGTCCCTTATCATCGGCGGGGTCTAGCGGTTTATTAACTGGCTTCACAATTACGTCAATAAACAGCCCACGCCCAACGCTAAGCTCAGGATCGGGCGCACTCAAATTATTGATTTGCGCGCCGGCATCACCTGATTGGGAAAGGTGATAATAAACGGGATTAAGTTCGACTTGATTCGCTTCAACAATAATAGATCTGTCTGAAAACGCCTCAGAGTCCGCTGGAAGATATATGGCATCCCCTTCGTAACTAGCTTTAATGCCATTTTCATCTGTTTTTGTTCCAGCCGCATTAAAAGTCAGCGAACAAGTTCTCGTTGGTAAGGCAATTGTGCACACTGCCCGCCCATCGGAAATTACCACCGCGCCCTTGGGATAAGGGTCTGGTTGTTCGCCGGTCTCGGGATCTGTGAAATCGACAAAAACATCCACGGTATCCCATACTCTAAAATAGGTTATAGCGGGTAAAATCTCGGTGATTGTCAAGTCAATATCTATCAAGGCTGGGTCTACTACCACTTCAATAATCTCAGCCGAAGTCAGTTCGCCATTCCAAGCAGTCAAAATAAAAGATTTGGTAGCGTCAACTGTTATTGTTTTAAATCCCTGTGGGTTGAGATGGTCTGCAATTACGTTTTCGCCGCTAGACAACTGCACACGCGTCCATTCGCCTGAAACAGACCAAGCAAACTCTACTTCGCCCTCTCCGACCATCTTAGAGGGAGAAACTTCAAAAAATTCGATTGTAGGAGCTACAGGGGGTTCGCCATCAAAAACTTTTACAGGCAGCATGAAAAGCCGTTCCAGCTCTCCGCTCTTGGCAGACATCACAAAGTTCATTGATTCTTGAGGAAAGAAAGGCTGCATACCTGTGCTGGGCAGCACTTCGGTGAATGGCGCTATTTGCACAGTATCTACGCCTTTAATGCTCCATTCCAATAGAACTTGCTCGCCTTTAGCCAACTCACGGTCAGGTTGCAGCGATTCTGCCCGGTATCCAGAATCGCTAGTAGCATCAGGCACCAGCGTCACAAGCCTTTCGGGGAAATTGGCATCGGGCACATAAAGCCGAGAAGCTAAATGACCACCAGCAGAATCCGCGGCCATATCCTGGTAATTTGCCGCGGCGTTTTGCGACTTGACCCAAACAGTAAATGAATCAACTGTAATATGCGGAGGAACAACATTAACAAAATAGCTGCGCAATTCGCTACCGCTGGCGTTTTTCGCTTCTAAGGTGACCAAAGCATCTTTTTCTAATATATATGCCTGCTCACCGCTAAATTGTTCTGGTGTTAATTCGTAAACCACCTCATCAACCGTTAAAAACACCTGATCCGCCTCAGTGACCGACCAGCGAATATTGATAGGTTTTCCTTTATCAATCGTGGTAGCGTCCACCTCAAAAACGCCAACGCTGGGCGAAGGCGGCACAACCAAAATAGTTTGGGACTCTTTTCTATCCAAATTCACTAAACCAGAGAGCCAGTTACCAGACACTAATTCATACGTAGTGGAATGGGTTGGCGCAATAGTAATAGATTCTTGACCTCGACTAATGGGATAGTCAATATTATTAATTCCAAGCCGAGTTGCGAAAGGCGAAACCGACCATTCCAATTTTGTTGTGTCCCCCAACTCAATAACATCTTTCCCAGTTGCTACCTGGAACGAGAAAATACGCGGCTGTAATAAGATGAACAACCCCACCAAAACAGCTAACACCCCTAACATAATGCTCCACCATCCAAAAAGTGGCCGACTGACTACCGAAGCACTAATAATTTGAGGTGACGTAACCTGCTGCGGTATAGTGACAGTAGTAGTGTAATGGTAACGTTTGCTCCGCAAAGCAAACATAGGGTGCTTCAAAGGAGTGATCTCAATTGGCAAATCTAGGGTTTCGCCCGCGGGGATAGAAAGCGTAGCCTGACGATTAAGCTGCACTTCATCGCTTACCCGAAAATCAAACGAACACCCATTCTCATCATCAACCGAGGTCACACTAAAATCCGTGGTGTTATTCCCTCGGTTCGTAATTGGCAAATTAGAAACCCCCGTACGCTTACGCCAAGAAATACGCTGCCGCTTAGGAGAAAGATTACCCAACGCGAATTCATAATAGGGTTGAACTATCATCTCGGATGGCGTCTCTACACGATAACCAGGGTAATTTGGAGAAGAAACTATAATATTTACGTCGTAGATACCAGCCGTGCTAGTGAATATCCGTGGCGGGGTAATACTAATGCTAACCATAGCCCGCTGCCCTTCATTGAGATTGAACACATCTGGTTTGATCTTCACCCAATCTTGAGGAACCCCCTTAATAGATACAAAGAAACTAGCGACAATTGGGCCTGCATTCACAACTTCTAATTCAAAGACCGCCCTCTGCTCAACGTTAACATCCGCTTGCTGAGACAAGATATTCACCAAAATCGCTTTCTCCCCCTCGCCCATGGCAAACCGAGACGTCAGGGACGTCACGTCAGCCCCTATCTGCGAAACAATAACGTGCATGCCTGTAGAAGAAGCAAATTGTTGAAAGAATAACGTATGTTCGCCAATCTCTAAAAGATGATTTTCGGTTAAACTAACAGATGAATCCTCTAGCAAACTTCCGTTCAACCAAATTTCTGCGTCAGGCGTCAGCGAAACCAGTTGAAACTTTTTTTCCTGTAAGATAACCATGGCGTGAAATGGCAATACGTTATCGCCCGTGATAACAATGTCGTTATCTAAATTACTACCAATATTAACCACAGATTGGTCAAAGTCTAATTCTTGCACAGACTCGCTAATTTGTTGAGTAATTTTCTCAAGCATAATACGCTCTCCTACAACGCCATTAATGCCAAACAACCGCCAAATAATAATAAAAGGACAGCAAAGTCGCTAACACAATAGCCAAAACAGCTAAAGTTGGAAGCCAATACCGCCACCATGAAATTGGTTTAAAATACACAGTGCCCCGCGTTGAGACAAGAGGAACTTCAACATCAACCTCTTCTAATGGCACTTGCTGCGAATGTATAACATATACAAAACTACCTTTCGGATACCGTTTTTTTTGCGAGCCAATGCGCAAAGTTAACAAAATAGATTCTCCAGGATCAACGTCTTTGGTTTGCACGCAATTATGGAGCCAATGTTCAATTACCTCAATTTTGGAAGTCGTTTTTTGCGCTGGAGGAGGAGCAACAACGCCTTCCTGGATTTCTGGCGCCGCCGCGCCATTCCTGGTTGTGCTTCCCCCAGACGATGTCTTCATCCCCAATTTACTGCCGCTTCCCTTAACCGCGTCCGTCTTGCGCTTCATGCTCTTCGGTGCTTGGGCGGCTTTGATAGTGTCTGTTTGTACGCTTCGGGCAGCCGCGCCCTGTTTACTTAATTTTCTCCCCGCCCCTCCCGGAATGAGACTTCCCAAAGCTCCCAAAAAAGATGCCACGAGGCCAACTTTTGAAGCCGCAGCCTGGCCTTTTTTGGCGGTTTTATCAACGCTTGCCCCCGGCGAACTCGCTTTTGATTTGCCAGACGCTGGCTGCGCGGCAGGAGGTTCTGGCGTATGTTCATCCTCAGGCGCGGCTGCTTCTTCGCCTTCCTCCACTTCTTGCAACACCGGTTCAGGAACTCCGGCCAAAGGTATTCCATCATAGAAAAATTTGAAGCTCAATAATGGCTCTGTAGCCTCAACTTGAAGCTGGTAAAAGCTTTGTAAGTTGCCTCGGTTCGTCAATGTGATGGTATGCTCGCGATCACCCTTAACTAAAAGCAAGCGATAGAATTTAACAAGCAAAAAGACGTACAAAAACACGAGAACAAACAATAATATCCAGATCAACAATGTTTCAAATGTCGCCTGTGTCCACTCCATAGCTATCAATCCTCAATTTATAAAACTTCAATTTTCGAGACGGTACGCCTACTCTTCCCAAAAATCATCAAATTGGTTCCGCATAACTTTTATCTCTGGCTGGGCTTTGTCTTGAGATTGTTCTAAAACTTTGGTCTCTTCTTGGGCGGGGACTTCTTCTATGCGCGCCTTTGTATCGGGGGGTTCTTTTTTAACGCTAGTTTTGGAAGCGGGTATTGGCCGTGGATATTTGGCTTCGGGAACTTCCGCCAGTTCAACTTCCACTATGGGCAAATCAACTTCCGGCTGCTGGGAATCACCGCTATCATTGCTCTGTTTTGGCATATCGTCAGCAATCTCAAGCGCCTGGTCAAAAACGGGCGCAACGTACACCCCTTGTTTGATAATCATTTCTTCGCCAGGGTAACTTGCCGGTGAAGTTATTGTAAAAAACACATCATGATACCCAGCTTTCGGGTAATACCCACGAGAGAAAAGTTGCACCAATACATCTTCTTGAGCGTCAGGGTACAATAATGGAATAGGGTCAATATGATAGCAATCTGCAGGCAACCCGCTTAGAGCAACTTTGAACTGACATTCCGTTTGGCTGCCAACATTTTTAATTGTCAATTGCCCTCTTGTTGCGTAACCTGGACGCAGCACCGCGTTCGGGAAAGAAAGGACAGCCTCAACCACGTTGGTAGTTTGCACATATTCAGCGGCCAGGGGAATTTTTATTACTAATCGAAATTCCCCCAACTCAATTTCATCACCATCGCGCACATCAACAGTCCCAAACGAGGGGAGTTGTTGCTTAACATGATCAGCTCTAATTGAGACCTCCCCAGCCAAATTGACCAACTTACAACTTGATGGCAAGTCTGGAGAAAGTATGAATTGCAGATGAACGGGCGCTATCTGTGTAGAATGTAATTGAATATCGTTGTTTGGAGCTGTGCCAACGCGCGTTATTGTTTTCTCGACCTTGATCGATTTTGACCACCCCTTTTGATCGATTATCATCACTTTCATAAAGATCACCTTTGATGCTTCATGCAACCTTACCAACAATGACAGCAAGCAACTATTCTATTTTAGTATTAACTACCCGACAGTTTTAATTTGGACACCGATTGACACTGATTTTCACGGATTCTTTTTTTGTTTTTTCACAGAAAAATCCGCGTTTTCCGTGTCCGAAAAAAGTCTTTCAGCATAAGTGTTGAGTAACTAGTTTTAGTATAAACGAAAATACATTAAACGAGCTACTTTTCCCCCATGTATCCAAAATGCTAAACTCTATTATGCAGTTCAGCACTTTTTATGCAAATACTTTTAAATTTAATATTATAGATGATTCTTAGAGATGGCTATACAGATTATACTATAACTTAAGGTAGCTTACGGATATTTGGCAATGATTCGAAAAAAACTCCCCCTCATTTTGATATTTTTCATTTTCGCATTCCTGATAATCGGATGCCACACCTCACCCAAAGCGTTCAAAGGGATGGAACTTTATAGTTGGCAAGATAATGACGGCTCTTGGGTGTTCTCTATTATGCACGGCACGAACAGGCTCAAGACCGTTTCAGAGGTCAGGGAAAACCCATTATCCATGCGGGATGTCAAAACAGAATTCTGCCAGATGGCAACAGGCGAGCAGGTTTTCTGGATGGCAAACGCTCAGGACCCGGCCACGGGAGAACCCCAAGCGTTTCCCTATCCTCCTGAGGTTGTCGCCGAGGAAATTGAAACTTTTGCCAATGCCTGCGGCGTAGAACTCATCAATCTTTGCCCGTAACGCTCACTGGCAAGTAAATGCCGCTCACAGGCCAGTTTTCTCCCACCAGGAGGGGCAACACTTCTTTTAATTGTTCAACCTCCCCCGTGGTCACAACGCGCACTTCTCCCTGGTCTTTCGCGAACCGCAAACCGTGCTGCTCTAGCAGACGCTCCACTTGGCGAGCTATCGCTGGCGCGGGGTCAATGACTTTAACACTATCGCCCACTATTTCTTTAATCACAGGCATCACAAAGGGATAGTGTGTGCAGCCCATCACCACCCTATCCATCCCCTGGGCTAGCATGGGCAACAATGCTTCTTTTAAAATTCGGATGGTTTCAGGGGAACGCAATGCGCCTTTTTCAATTTCCCCCACCAGGCCGGGGCAGGTGCTTTGTAAAACTGTTACTCCGCGCGCGAAACGCTCTACAACAGAAGCGTATAGTTCACCTTGAAAGGTGGTTGGGGTTGCTAAAACTCCCACCACGCCACTTTGCGTATGTTCGGCGGCTGGTTTTACGGCTGGCTCCATGCCTACGAACTGGGTTTCGGGGAAGGCCGCCCGCAGGTGGTGCAACGCCACGGCAGAGGCTGTGTTGCAAGCGACTACGATCAATTTTACTTTCTGCGTTAGTAAATGGCGCACAATGTTCACCGAGAATTCGCGTATTTCTTCTCGTGGACGAGGGCCATAGGGTACGTGCATTTGGTCGGCGAGGTAGATTAAGTTTTCCGCAGGCAGGCGCGCGCGTATTGCTCGTAAAACCGAGAGACCGCCTACACCTGAGTCGAAAATTCCAATGGGGGCTTGTTTTGCCGCCATAATGTTTATCCTTCTCTAAATGTTCACCCCTAATTGTCCAGCCAGCTCGCCCACCGAATCGATCACCGGACACTCCGCGTTGGGGAAAACGCCTCTGGGATCGACCAAAATTGAGTGTAGGCCAGCCTCTTGCGCTCCTATAATGTCGGCGTAGTAATTGTCTCCCACATAGAGGGCGTTTTCTGGCGCGCTTTGGGCTAGTTTTAGGGCGTGGAGAAAAATTTTCTCGTCCGGCTTCCAGCTCCCCACCTCGCCGGCGGTGATGGCGAAATCGAAGAATTCTGCCAAGCCCAAGCCTTCTATTTCTTCTTGAAAAGGGTTAGAGCGGTTGGAGACCAGCCCCAGCGTGAACCTCTCCTTGCGGAGAGCGCTAAGGGTGGGAGGCACATCAGCGGGGACGCTGCTTTGGGGCGCGTATCTTTCCTCCATAAGCGGGGCAACCTGAGGGAGCAGTTCATCCACCTCTTCTTCAGAAATTCCTGCCACGCTAAATTTCTTCCGCAAATAATTCTCCCAAAAGACCTCTGTCAAATCTCCATTCTCTCCAAAAGTATCAATATCTGCCACAAGCTCAGGAGATTGCGCCCAATAATAATGAATCCAACGCCGGACGCGGGGCCATGTTTGGGCGTCTTCTGCTTGCTCTATGCCTTTTTCTGCCAAAATTTGCAGAAAGACATCCAGTGATGAAGGCAAGTGGTGAACGAGAGTGCCATCTAGGTCGAAAAGAATGGTGGTGATTGAATTGGCGTGCAGCAAATTTATTCTCCTGTAAAAATTATATACAAAATAGCTCTCTAAAAAGTAGTGTTGCGGAGAGGAAGATGGATGGTGTTTCTGCACCCAGGTGAAGCAGCAACCTCATGAATAGCTAAATAAACTTGGCTCATATATAAATATTGTGCAAAGCGACATGAATGTCGCACTACGAAAGCGTAACGCGATATTTATATCGCCTTTCCCCGCACACTTTCAACAAATGAACCATAAACTTTTTCATGCCAAGAGGAGGATTGCCAAACCCCCAAAACAGGGGTTCGCAATGACAACTGGCAAGGATTTATCCTCCAATGTAAGACATTTCTACTTTGTTGGGGTGGGATTGTTTTTTTTCTTGGCGAAGCTCAGAATAGCGGTCTTCCCGGCGATTCCACAAGGAGTGGATGAACGCCGTTATTTCTGCGTCTGCCCCTCCCCCGCGCAGCAGCGCCCGCACGTCTTGCCCTTCCCCCGCGAAGAGGCAGGTGAATAACTCACCCACCGCTGAAAGCCGGATGCGGGTGCAATCTCCGCAAAAGGGCTGTGTCACCGAGGCTATCAGACCAATCTCGCCTTGCCCATCCACATAACGCCAGCGGTTGGCGACCTCCCCGCGATAGTTGGGGTCTAGCGGTTCAAGGGGGAATTCACGCTGGATGGTGGCAATGATCTCCCTGGCCGGGACGACGTCCACACTCTCCCAATGGTTGGTAGAGCCAACATCCATGAATTCGATGAAGCGCAGAATGTGACCCGTCCCCCGAAAATAGCGGGCCAGGGGGAGAATTTGCCCCTCGTTGACGCCGCGCTTGACGACTGTGTTAATTTTGATGGGGGTGAGACCGGCCTCCTCGGCGGCGCGGATGCTGTTCAGCACGCCTTCTACCGAATAATCAACGTCTGTAATAGCCCGAAAAATTTCATCGTCCAGGGCGTCAAGGCTAATTGTGATCCGGTGCAGGCCAGCATTTTTGAGGGCTTGGGCCTTGCCCGCCAGGAGTGAGCCGTTGGTGGTCATGGCCAGGTCAACGTCTGGCAGCGCGGAGGCCAGCATTTTAACAAGAATTTCAATATCTTTGCGCAGGAGCGGTTCTCCTCCTGTGAGGCGGATTTTTCTCACTCCCAGCGTGTGGAAAATTTTCGCCAGGCGGACGATTTCTTCAAAGGTAAGCAGTTCCGCGTGGGGCAAGAATGGGTGATTTTTTTCGAATGATTCTCTGGGCATGCAGTACCGGCAACGGAAGTTGCAGCGGTCGGTGACGGAGATGCGCAGGTCGTGGAGGGGGCGGTTGAGGGTATCTAGCATAGTTTTTTAGTTCGGTAGTTCAGTAGTTGGGTAGTTGGTTAGTTTGTTCAACGAGAGCAGATTATACCGCAGGTTCGGGGCGTTGGGGGCGTTGTTGGCAACCTCTAATAAATGTCTTATCTCCCCAGATTTGTCCAGGAACTGAGGCGGGGAGACTTTTGACAGCAGATACTATCTTCAAGTTGCGCAATCCGCTGCGACAAGCCTAAAAACTTCGGCTGCAAAAATAGTAGGCTGGTGATATACTTAGAAAAGCGCCCCCGCTAAGGAGGTGCAGTATGAATGTTACGTCACCCGCCTTCGGCTCTGAATTGGCGGTTTTTGGTCAGTTTTTTGGGATGGTTCATATTGAGCTAGAAATTAGTGGACACTTTTTGCACCTTGAAAAAAGAATAGGTTGACAATCAAGCTGAAGCTGGGATTGCAAACAGGTTGTCGAAGACGCTTGCCAATGA
>Ga0164318_10002855_pt1 | contig 16190 bp, 9 predicted proteins | sample GuaBasSedimGuay9_FD_113734 | JGI IMG/M metagenome (GOLD analysis project Ga0164318, IMG submission 113734) | Subseafloor sediment microbial communities from Guaymas Basin, Gulf of California, Mexico - Guay9, Core 4571-4, 0-3 cm | ecosystem: Environmental > Aquatic > Marine > Hydrothermal vents >...
AATCGTTTCTATTTCCCTATTACTGCGTTAAAAATTATTTCCATAGCTACGGCTATGCAAATAATTTTCGTCTTCTAATAGGAAAATATATTCCAATTTATTTATAACGTATTTTGATATCAAATTGGTATAATCTCCAACTCTGAGAACAAAGATTTTTACTTTGAAAAACATTATTTTAGAGGAGCTAATATAGAAGCTGATTTATTTGAAGCAATAGATAAATTTAATCAAGTTTTGCATAATGATAAGATCTGTATTTTTGTACATACAACACGAGCAGCATTACATGAGGAAAGTGGTCGAAAATTAAGAAAAGAGCTGCCTTTTAGTAAAGAAGACTCTCCAATAATCTTTAATTATTTAAGTGAGAAAAAAGATAAGCGAATTGCTTATGTTCATTTGATAGGAATAAAATCACAGAAGGGAATTGCTAATTAATCAAGAAAAATTAAATTTAGAATCGTTATAAATAACTTCAAAAGGAGTCATTTGGAGTCGAACCTTGGTGCCAGCCAAAACCACCAAAAATGTTTCATAAAATTAGCGTTACAAAAATAACAGAACATGTAATATAAAGGTACTCAGTTCAGTCCGCTACGGGTTCGACTCCCCGCAGCTCCACAAAATAAACACCGAAAGGTGTTTTTTTTTGAGCAAGTGGGAGGAGAAGTTTATGCCGATTGTAGCGATAGCGAAGCATCGGCAACTCCCCGCAGCTCCACAAAACAAACACCGAAAGGTGTTTTTTTTTGAGCAAGTGAGAGGAGAAGTTTATGCCGATTGTAGCGATAGCGAAGCATCGGCAACTCCCCGCAGCTCCACAAAATAAACACAGAAAGGTGTTTTTTTTTGAGCAAGTGGGAGGAGAAGTTTATACCGATTGTAGCGACAGCGAAGCATCGGCAACTCCCCGCAGCTCCACAAAACCATAAAAGCCACTCAATGGATGGCTTTTATTTTATTCCTTATTTCATTTTTTTACAATAATGTGTGGTTATTCTATTATAGATATACTATTCACTTAAAATACTTAATGCCTCAGCCACACTCTCCACTGGCAACTGGCATGTGCTATTTTTACAAACATATATTAAAGTTTTTCCTTTTACAAATCTCTGTTTCAAAAGTACAACTTCATTATTTTCTTCTTTATCTACCGCCCAAACAATATTCGGAAGATAATTACTCCTCATATCCTCCAATAATTCTATAGCATCTTCACCACAAATTACAACTTCAGTTTTCGGTTGAAGCTCATCCATAAGTAGCAATCCCCAATTAGATAAACTTGAACCATTGGTTCTAAACTTATCAATAACATTATTCAGCATTTGAAGGCTTATCTTCTTATAATCTGTTTCTTCATAAAAATGAGAAAGCTTATATAAATTTCTTGCCAATATTGAATTAGACGAAGGAATTACATTATCAAAAAAATCCATTTTTCGGGTAACCAACACTTCATCATCAATATTAGTATAATAGAACATTCCTGACTTTTCATCGTAAAATTTATCTATTACATAATCAGTATATAATCTTGCTCGATATAAATATTTACTCCCTGCCCCTATTTCATACAAACTAATATTCGCTTCTATCAATAGAGCATAGTCATCAAGATATGCGTTTATTTTAGATTCTCCATTTTTATAAGTATGCCAAACCCCTCCATCGATTTGTTGCATATTTGTATTTATAAAGTCCATTGCATTTATTGCATTAAGCTTATAAGCTTCTACTCCCAAAGCAGTGTATGCATTGCAATAAGCTGAAATCATCATTGAATTCCACGATAATAAACTTTTATCATCAAGACCAGGCTTTACTCTTTTATCTCGATAGTTCATTAATATTGTTTTTGCTTCTTCAATGCGACTTTCTAACTCGGCTAATGAAATTTTATATTCTTTTGCTATTCTGCCAATATTGTCGCTACGCATAAGAATATAATTATCATCCTCCCAATATCCAAGTGCATTCATTTGATAGTAATCCTTAAATAGCGAAGCATTACTCCCCAAAAGACTATCAATTTCTACATTTTTCCATACATAGTATTTTCCTTCTTCACCATCAGAATCAGCATCTAATGCAGAATAAAAAAGACCTCTATCATTGGTCATTTCTCGGTTAATAAAATCCAAGGTTTCTACAATTACTCTTTTATACTCATCATTATTATAGAGCTTATACGCATTACTATAAAGCGTAACCAACTGCGCATTATCATAAAGCATTTTTTCAAAATGAGGAACTTTCCACATTTTGTCAGTAGAATAACGAGCAAAGCCTCCACCCAGCTGATCATATATTCCTCCATTTGCCATTTTATTTAATGTAAGCTTTACATGGTCGACAATAATATCATTGGATTCATAATCTGCATATCTCATTAAAAACGAATAATTATTCGGCAGTGGAAATTTAGGCACTCTATCAGGACCTCCATTTTCGTCATCCAAATGATTAGTCCAATTATTAAGTATTCTACCTAAATCTGCGTTGCTAAAACCATCACCCTCCTGCATTTGCACAAACTCACTTTGCTTTATTCCATTCTCAATACTTTCAGCATGCTGCAATATTTTCTGATAATCATTACTATATAATCCCGACAACTGCTTTAATAGAGAAACCCATTGTTGCTTTTGATAATATGTACCACCATAAAAAGGTCGCCCATCGGGCAAAGCAAAACAATTTAGCGGCCAACCTCCGCTACCTGTAATAAGCTGCACAGCATTCATATATATTTGATCTACATCAGGGTGTTCTTCTCTATCCACTTTTATGCAAATAAAATCCTCATTCATTATTTTAGCAACCTCTTCATCCTCAAAAGATTCGTGTTCCATAACATGACACCAATGACATGATGAGTATCCAATACTTACAATTAAAGGCTTATTCTCTTTCTGTGCCAATTCTAAAATCTCTTTACTCCACGCATGCCAGTTTACAGGATTATGGGCGTGCTGCAATAGGTAAGGGCTTGTCTCCTTTATTAAAGAATTTGTATTTTTGTATTTCATATTTGCTTTATCTTTATTTACTTGTCCATGTGCACAACCATTTAATAATAGGTAAACTATTAAAAATTGTATTAGTATTCTTTTATTAACAAGCATGTTCAATATTCTTAATATAGATTCAATTTAAATAACAAATATAGATTTAATAAAATCATTAACTACAGAAATAACCAGAATATGTTATTTATCAATAAATAGTAGGTTTGTAAAGATTTACAAACACAAATAAATTACCCAAAATAAAAAATAAAAAATAAACCTTTTTTTGTTATTTTTGTCACTTATATCATGAAAGCTGTTATATAAAATAACACAATTACAAATTAGTGAAACCCATATAATATTTATAGTATTCAATAGAGAAATTTGAACTATTATAATATAAACCACAAGTTATGAAACAATCGTTATTATTATTATTTGCACTATTCTTTATGACTAGCTCCACTACTATAGAACCTGATACTAGATTAATAGATTATTTAGGAGCAGATAAAGTGGCAATAATGCAAAAGAACAATCCTAGTTTAATTCATTATTATAATTTCTTTTTAGATAATAGTTACAGTATAGAAACTGTACCTGCAGATAAGTTACAAGGTAATAACTTTGAAGAGTTATCACTCCCACTATCTGGAGGCGAGGTAGATACCAAAGTACTAAACGTACTTAAACTAAACATACAGCGCAAATATGATGAGAATATCTATTATAAAATAAAAGGTTCGGATCAAATTTTCATTATGCTTAGCGAAGAGGTATTCATAAAAAAATATAATAAGTATAGAAAAGAAAACGGTTTAATGGATCAATCACTGTAACGAAACAGCAATTATGAAAATATTAATACAACTTACTATTATCGCACTTCTTATAGTCTTTACTAAAGACAGTATAGCACAAATATATAAGATTAATGATTATAGTGGACAGACAGTAACAACCTGTAGTGGTACTTTTACTGATATGGGTGGCACAGGAGCGAATTATTCAGGAACACAAAACGATTCCATAACATTTTGCCCTAGCACTCCAGGTGCATCAATAGTTTTAGATTTTACACAATTTGATGTTGCATCAGGTGATGCACTTCAACTTTATGATGGCGCAAATACTTCAGCTAACTTATTAGCAACCTTTGATAATACTCTTTCGCCAGTAGGAATGCAAATTAGTGCATCAATACTTAACCCAAGTGGATGTTTAACTTTATTTTGGGCATCCTCAGGTAACGCTCCAGGTTGGGAAGCTGCAATAAGTTGTGGCTTACCTTGTCAGAATTACGCAATAGAACTACAATCAAGCACACCTCCTTTTCATTTAGATACAGGCTTTTACTATATTGATGTTTGTCCAGGAGACTCAGTTAGCATTACAGCAATGGGTAATTATGGACTAAACGACTCTATTTACCATCAGTCAGATGCTACTACAGAGTTTATATGGGATATGGGTAATTATTATATCGATACAAATCAAACTGTTAGTACATACTACGACACTATTGGAGGTTATGACGTATTTGTTGTTGCAACTGACTCAAATGGATGTATATCAAATCAGAATCCAACAATTAGGATTAGAATGAGTACACAACCATCTATAGATATTAACGCAATAAGTAATCCCGTTTGCCAATATGATACAACAAGCCTTATGGGACATGGAGAAGCTTATCAGTGGACAGCAAGCTCATCATTAAACCAAGCCGGACTTACATACTTACCTGATGGTAGTGGCGTTTCATATACTTCTACTCTTGTATTTAATGTATTTGATCCTACTGCTACTATAACAAGTCCTATGGATATAATAGCAATAAATGCTACATTGGAACATAGCTATTTGGGTGATTTAAATATTAAAATAACCTGTCCTAATGGATTATCTTCTACATTAAAATCATATCCAGGAGGAGGTTCAACTTATTTAGGAGAACCTATTGATAATAATGCAGCTCAGGTTGCAGGTATTGGATATGAATATTCATGGAGCCCAGCCGGAACGACTACTATGTTGAATGCTGTAGGAAATTACACTTATTCGTATGTTGATAATTCAGGCGTTAGTGTAACTGGTCATTCATATCTGCCACCATCTACATCTTACCCTTCTAATGCAACCATTACAGGGGCACAACCATTAGTAACATATTTGCCAGAAACTCCTTTTAATACACTAATAGGATGTCCTCTAAATGGAGCATGGGAAATAACTATTACCGACAATCTTGGTATAGATAATGGGTTTATTTTTGCTTGGGGTGTAGATTTTGCTCCATCATTATTACCAACTTCGTGGGATTATATCCCAGAAATAGCTTCTGAAAGTTGGAATACTTCAGATGATATTATTATTGATAATGGTAGCCATGTTGTAATAAGCCCTCAAAACCATGGAATTCAAGATTACACTTTTACAGTTATGGATGAATATGGCTGTATATACGATAGTGTAATTTTTATAGATGTTGTACAAACCCCTGATGTTAATCTAGGAAACGATACTGTACTTTGTAAAAGTTCAATTACTGATATTATTACTTTTGATGCTACTAGCCCGCTGCCTGGTGCCACGTATTTATGGAGCTCTGGAAATACTGCCGCAACAAATGTTACAAATATGACTAGTGACCTTTGGGTTATTGTTACTAATAACGAAAATGGCCTTGCTTGTGCTAATAGCGACACTATACATCTTGATGCTTATGATATGGCCAATATAGATTTTGGTAACGATACTTGTGTAACAGGGTCTAGCTATACGCTTCATGCTGGCAACGAAGGTAATAACCCTCCTTTCTTATATTTATGGAGTGATGGCAGCACTGATGAATCATTGAAAGTTACTCAATCAGGAACTTATTCTGTAACACTAGTAACTGATGCAAATTCACCTTGTATTGCCGAAGATGAGATAAAAGTTAGCCTTTTTGACGATCAGTTTTTAGGTGATGATCAAGAGTTCTGCAACTTTGAAGAGTTTATTCTTACTATTCCTAATGATGCCGAGGAGCACACTTATACATGGTTATTCGATGGTGCTACTCCCGTTTCTGGTAATAGCAATTATTTTAGTATGCAATTTATGGGCATTGGCGACCATAGTCTTTCTTTATCGATAGATAATGGCTGTTACGACGAAGTATCACTTACATCAATGGATTGTCAACTAGAAATTCCTAATATTATTACTCCAAATGGAGATGGATATAATGATGTATTTGTTATTGATGGGTTAGAGAATTTCCCTAACTCTATACTTAAGGTATATAATCGTTGGGGAAAGAAAGTGTATGAGTCAAACAACTATACAAATGATTGGGATGGCGAGAATGTAACCGATGGCGTATATTTTTTCAACCTTATTACGACTGTAGGTATTGAAGATGAGGAATATAAAGGTTCTCTAACTATAATGAGATAAATATACCAATTCACAAAAAGAGCCTTTCCCTTAGGAAATGGCTCTTTTTTTTTGTGCAAAAATAGTATTTTGATAAAAGCTTATGCAAAATCAATAATTAATAATGGCTTTTATTTTACATAATCTATAAAAATAGAGATAAGCTTCTCAACAGTATAGCCGTCGGCCTCAGCCTTATAATTAGGCACTATACGATGACGTAGAATAGAAGGGGCTACTGCTTTTACATCTTCAATATCTGGTGATAATTTACCATTAAAAGCAGCATGAACTTTCGCCGCAATAATCATAAACTGTGATGCACGTGGACCAGCACCCCAAAGTAAATATTTATTGCTAAGATCGTGAGCCAATTCTCTATTAGGCCTTGTAATATTCACTAGCTTAACAGCATATTCATATACATTATCAGCAACAGGGAGCTTTTTTATTAAGTTCTGAAAGAATAGAATTTCTTCACCACTAATGATATTATTTACCACTTTCTCATCACTTCCTGTAGTGCCTTTTACAATATCAAGTTCTTGACTATATTGAGGATAATCTAGTATTAGATTAAACATAAATCTATCCAACTGAGCTTCTGGAAGTGGATATGTTCCTTCCTGCTCTATAGGGTTCTGAGTAGCTAATACAAAGAAAGGTTGATCCAATTCGTATTCACGACCAGCAACAGTTACTGTTCGCTCCTGCATGGCCTCTAATAGTGCTGCTTGTGTTTTTGGTGGTGTTCTATTAATCTCATCTGCTAATACAATATTTGAGAAAACAGGACCTTTAATAAATTTAAACTTCCTATTCTCGTCCAAAATCTCAGTACCAATAATATCGCTAGGCATTAAATCTGGAGTAAATTGTATTCTCTTAAAGTTTAATCCTAAAGTTTTAGCAAGGGTATTTACCATCAGTGTTTTTGCCAAGCCCGGCACTCCAACCAATAAGCTATGTCCATTACTAAAAATCGAAATCAACAAATCTCTAACAACATCATCTTGTCCAATAATGATCTTTGCAATTTCACTTTTTAGAGCGTCATATTTTTTCACAAGAGCCTCAAAAGACTCCTTATCATTTGTGTAATTATTGGTCATCATCTATTTATTTTATTTTCTGCCTTTAAAACATATTAGTACTACTCTTGATCCCACTTATAAGTGAAATTACACGATTTAAGATCTTTATCCATTACATTAATAAATGTTTTATCAGTTTTATCAGTAATCCAATTACCAATAGCCCTACCTTTTTTATCCTCAAGAGCAATTTTCTGAATTTTATCATAATCCATCTCTAAGCTTGCTTTATGAGGCTTTGTTCTTTTATCTAAGCGTATTATTCGAAATGCTTTCTTATTTCTTTCTTTCATATATAAAAAAGGAGGTAATAATTCACCAACATTCATTTTATCAAGCTTAAAAAATAGTTCTTTATCAATACTTTCAGCACTAAATACCGCACCTCCAGTTTGTGGATTTAAAGCCACACCTCCATTAAAACGAGAATCATCAATTGAATAGCGTAAAGCTGCTTCTTCAAAAGTTATTGTTCCATCTTGTATCAATTGATATACGCTATCTATTTCTGCTTCCGCAATCTTCATTGAAACTGGAGAAACTTTTGTCATAATTAATATATGACGCACATTAATAAAGTCACCCTTACGTTTAATCAATTCCATAATATGAAATCCTGCTTCTGTTTCTACAAGTTCGCTTACCTCTCCCGGCTCTAACGAAAATGCAATAGCCTCAAATTCTGGATACATAACTCCTCTACCAAAATCACCAAGCTCTCCACCTTTTACTGAAGAACCTGGGTCTTCAGAATACATTCTAGCCATTGAAGAAAAACTTGCTCCATCAATTATTCTTTTACGAATTCCCTCAAGCTTATGTTTTGCATACTCTTTCTCTTCTGGAAGAATTTCTGGCATTACAATTATATGCGAATATTTGTATTCCGAGCTAATAAGTGGTATGCTATCCTCAGGAATGGCATTATAAAAAGCTCTTACTTCAGAAGGTGTTATCTTTACATCACTAGTAATTTGATTCTTTACTTGTTCCGAAAGCATCTGCTCATGAATAGTTGAACGCAAATCACTCTTTATAGCTAAAATACTTTTATGATAATATTCCTCAAGCTTCTCTTGAGAGCCTATTTGTGAAATAAAATATTGAAGTCTTCTATCCATTTCGCTTTCTACCATATCGTCAGAAACAACAACACTATCGAGCTGCGCCTGATTCAACAGAAGCTTAGCAAACAAAATTTCTTCAAATATTTGACACCTTATTCCTTCACGATCTGAGGTATAGCCCTGCATCAAATACTGCATATATTGATTCTCGATATCTGAATACAATATTTCGTTACTTCCTACTGTGGCAACAATTCTATCAATTACTTTTTGAGAAAAAGAATTTAATGTAATAGAACTCATAAAACCTATAAGCACTATACTAATTACTATTTTAATATTATAATTTGCTCTCATATTGAGTTTTTAATTTTTGATATTTATTTTACCATCTTTTTGAGCCTCCTCAAAAATATCATTATGCAGTTTCTCCACCATCTGCATCTTCCTAATATTAATAATTAATCTCCTTATTCTATCTTCTTCAAAACTTATAGGAGAATAATTATTTCTAATTCTATATTCATTAACCCGCAACATATAAGTAAAGGCCGAATCTTTTACTTCTACATACTTATTGTTCTTAAGGTATAGACTTTTATTATACGTCTGTAATGGGATTTCCTTTACCAAATCATCAAATAAAATCCATGTATTCTCTTCTAAAAGATAATTAACAGCATTTTCATCTGCAATACTTTTTATCCTTACTATATCCTCGCTACTATATGATCTCATTAGAGCTCGTACTTGCTTTAAATTTTTTTCATCTGAATAAAACTTAAGGTATGCTACCTGCACAATATCATCCTTAAGCATAAATTCTTTCTTATTATTAGAATAAAAATTCTCTATTTCAGCATATTGGACAATAGTATCAAGATATTGAGCTACAAATCTTCTCTCAAAATTATAAATAATTAAAGAGTTCTTATATTCTTCAACTCTTTTGTCTATTATTGCTTTTTCCTCAACAGACTTAACGTAAGATGAATTAGCTTTATGCAAAATAGATTGCTCTCGCATCCAGTTATTAATATAAACTGATATCATTATTGCACTATCATTAGCAGTACTCTCATTTGGAACTATGCCGTTAAGATTTGACTCAAATAGATTATTATCATATGCTACAGCAACCACCTTTCCTTCATCTGTATTGCTAATACAACCTATAAGGATAAAACTTAATAACAGTATATAAAGTATATTTCTCATATTCATTTCATACGCTAATAACAATCTGCTAATGTATTAGGAGATTACTACTATTTTTAGATTATTCTATATTTAATAATTCTTTATCAATAACTACCTTATGATTTTTATTTAGATCAATAATCCAGTTCTTTTCCAATTCGTTCTGGTAATCTGCAGTAATTATTCCACGAGCCTCATCAAGCGACTTATTAGTAGCAGTAATTATATCTTTAACATCTACTACATAATATGTTGAACCCACTTTTACAATATTAGATATTCCTTTTTCATGCTTTATCTGATCAATAATATCGCTGCTTCCAGCTTCGTACTTATTACTTTCGTAGTGAAGATTCAGTGCCGAGTTTTTATTTACTATACTAAATAATGAATCTACACTAATATTATCGGCTAATGATTTCTTTACAAACTCTGCAATTGAATCAGTGCTGCATTTATATATTATTGCATCAATACGCTCTTGCCACATATAATTAGATTTATTAGCTTCATAAAAAATTTCCAAACCTAAGGTGTCTTTTATTGCCTTTCCCCATATTTCTTCATCACTAATTGCAAAAAGTAATATTCCATCATGATACTCTTGTACTAGCATTCTGAAATCAGAATATTGTTCTTCCAATTTTGAGTTTTTATATGCTAGCACTTCCTTCTCTACCCATTGAGCATAAAGCTTATCAGTAAAATATCTAATAGTACCTTTATGCTTCATAACTTGGTTATCCTCTACATAGGCAGCAAAGTCTTGTTGAGTATATTTTCTGCGTTCCAATTTAAATAAAGTCTTAGAAAAACCATCGGCTTTACTAATTATCCATTTATTAGTGTAGATTGACGAATCAATTACAGAATAGAAGCTCTCTATATTTTTAGGATATTCTTTAAAACTAAACTCTGCTTTAAACTTTGAGATAGCTGCCTCTTTACTTCTATTGGATCTACTATCGCGAGCCACTTTTGTCTTTAGAGTAGGAAGATATTTTTCATATTCAGGAAGTGTAATAGTCTTTACTAGCTTTATTAAATGCCACCCATATTGAGTTTTTACTGGCACTGACATTTCACCAACATCGAGTTTACTTATTGCACTAATAAACTCAGGCACCATTCTACTTACCTCAAAAACAGGCAAAAGCCCACCTTTTGCTGACGACCCTTTATCATCAGAGTATTGCATAGCAGCCTCTTCAAATGTTTTCTTACCACTTTTTATTTCTTCGCTAATCTCTTTTATCTTTGCTTCAGCATCAGCATCAGCTTTCAAATCATTAGATTTTGGTTTTACATTAATATGTTTAACCTCTATTTTCCCTAACTCAGGAATTTTATCATAAACTTTTACAATATGGTATCCAAATTGTGTACGAATAGGCATACTTACTTCTCCTACTTCAGTATTATAAACAGCCGTCTCGAAAGGATAAACCATATAAAAAGCGGTAAAATATCCTAAATCGCCACCATTACCAGATACAGCATTACTATTTCTACCAGCAGGCTTATCTTGTGCCGATGGATCGTCAGAGTATTTCTTTGCCATTGCCGAAAAATCCTTACCGTCGATTATCTGATTTCTAATATCAATCAATTTATCATAAGCCACTTTTGCTATTGAATCGTTATCAGAAACATCCTTTGGAACTGTTAATAGAATATGGCTTGCTCGCATATCCCACTGCAGTCTTTCGTATGCTTCCTTTAGTATTACTTCATCTATACTTTTATCCGTAAGGTATGGTTTTGCTAACTGAGTGCGATAACCTGCCAATTCATTTTTAAAAGCAGCAGATGTATCCATTCCTCTATCTTCAGCTTCTTTAACTTTCAACCTAAAATTTACATATAAATCAAGGTATTCGTTTAAGTTTTTTGTTTCAACACTTGAATTATCATTACCATTATTCTTATTATAAACATACATAAATTCGCCAAAAGTATAATCCTTTTGATCAATACTTAATAGTGTTTTTGAATAGTCTTTCTGCGAAAAACCCGTAAGTGATGTTAAAAATAGGATAATTAATCCAAAAATTACTCGTTTCATATATTTATACTTTTAATGGCCATATGAGTCATATAAAAAAAATAATTATTTTCATTATATCCGTTTCATATATAAAATTAATTAAAATATTAATTTACTTAAACGTAAATCTTTTAGTTTTATTATTCATAAATAGCTATAAACAAATAGAACAAACTCTATAAAAGCCTGTTCTATTTATAAAATATCTTTATCGGCTATAATTAGGAGCTTCTCTAGTAATTATAATATCATGAGGATGGCTTTCTACCATTCCTGCTGGTGATATCTTAACAAACTTAGCACCCATTAAATCTTCTATGCATTTAGCACCACAGTATCCCATTCCAGCACGCAAACCACCAATTAATTGATGAACCACCTCTCCTACTTGGCCTTTATATGCAACTCTACCAACAATACCTTCTGGCACAAGTTTCTTAATATCATCTTCAGTATCCTGAAAATATCTATCCTTTGAACCATCCTCCATTGCTTCTATAGAACCCATTCCACGATAAGACTTATATTTTCTTCCTTCAAAAATGATAGTTTCACCTGGAGCTTCATCCACTCCTGCAAATAAAGAACCTAGCATTACACTATGCCCGCCTGCAACAATTGCTTTTACAATATCGCCACTATAGCGAATACCACCATCAGCAATTACTGGAACACCAGTTCCTTTTAATGCTTCAGCTACATTCATTACAGCACTAAGCTGAGGATATCCAACACCTGCAACAATACGGGTAGTACAAATAGAACCTGGTCCAATACCAACTTTTACAGCATCAGCTCCAGCCTCAACAAGAGCTAAAGCCGCTTCAGCAGTTGCAATATTACCAACCACCATATCCAATTTAGGAAATTTTGATTTAATTGTTTTTACCATCTCAATCACTCCTTTAGAATGACCATGTGCAGTATCTACAGTAATAGCGTCAACACCCATCTCATATAAGGCTGCTACTCGCTCTAAAGTGTCACTAGTTACACCAACTGCAGCAGCAACTCTTAATCTGCCTCGTTCATCTTTTGATGCATTTGGTCGAGCTTTTATCTTTATTATATCCTTATACGTTATTAAACCTATTAGTAATCCATCATTATCTACAACAGGCAGTTTTTCAATCTTAAATTCTTGAAGAATATCTGCAGCCTTATCAAAATCAGTAAATTCTGAGGTTGTAATTATATTTTCTGAAGTCATCACCTCCGTAATTGGGCGATTTAATTTTTTCTCGAAACGAAGATCACGATTCGACACTATGCCAACAAGTTTATTTTTATCTCTTACTACTGGAATACCTCCAATAGAATATTTCTTCATTAAAGCTAAGGCATCGCCTACAATTGCATCTTCATTAATAGTTACAGGATTAATAATCATACCATTTTCGGCACGTTTCACCTGATGTACTTCTTCTGCCTGCTTCTTTATGGACATATTCTTATGAATAACACCTATACCTCCTTCTTGAGCCATAGCTATTGCCATCTTCGAATCAGTAACGGTATCCATTGCCGCTGATACTACTGGAATATTGATCTCAATATTTCTAGTAAACTTAGTTTTAAGGGTAACCTCTCTTGGCAACACATCAGAATATTCAGGCACTAGTAGAACATCATCATACGTTAAACCTTCGGCATAAATTTTGTCATCCATCATAATCTTTTTCTATAATTATATATCCAAAAATAGCAACCTTGATACAATATATCAGTATGCAAATAATAGCTGCGAAATTAATAATTATTTCCGTGCTTTATGCAAAAAAATGGCCAATGAAAATAATCATTGGCCATTTTTGTAATTATCTGTTTATTATTAGTTTACCTAATTAATGTTACAGTACCTCTATCTTCAAATGTAATGCCATTAGATGATGTAAATCTAATGTAGTAAGTATAAACTCCACCAGCGGCATCTTCATTATTATATGTACCATCCCAGCCTTCGCCAACTTCTGTAGATTCATAAATTTTCTGACCCCAGCGATTATAAACTATAAATAAGTAATCTGAAGAGTTAATAAATACTCCTTCTGGAGTAAATATTCTATTTTTCACAGAATTACTATTTGGGTTAAATGCAGTTGGAACATATAAACGTGGCTTCTGAACTAAAGAGCTACTATTTGACCTAGCCATATCATTAAAGTTATAAATAGCACCAGGACCTTCTTTTGCTACTACATAATATTCAAACAAACCTCCTTGATTGCTATAAGAAGTTACATCATCACTAAAATAAGTTTGTGTTGAAGGTAAGGTAACAACCGGCATAGGATCCCATACTCCATCAATAGCACGATATACCTCGTAACTAGTTACACCCCCATCAAAACCTATATATGAAGTCCAACTTACTTTATTCTTAAGACTATCTCCAGATTCTGATTTCAACAGAATACTTCTTGTATTAACAGAAACCAATGCATCATTACCACAGCTATCTATCACAACGGCACGATAATAATAAGGGGTAGTACTAACCGCTGCAGTAGCATCATTATATGCTATTGTAGGATTAGTAAAATCCGGTGTAAGAGTAGTTATAACATCCCAAACTAAATTATCTACAGAACGCTCTATTCTATAATTACTAACCTTTGCCGATGTATCAGTATGGATTAATAGATCAATACCTCCACTATTGCCAGGGTATACACTTGCCGAGCGAACATATATAAACTTTGGTTGATTAGGCTTATTTGCCAACATATTAACCAAACAAGATGTACTTGTTTTAGTACCATCAAGACTTACAGCCTTTATAAAATAGTCGTAAATAGAGCCATTATTAAGCCCTGTGTGAACATAAGATGTTATTGTAGGCAAGCCTGAATTTAATAAAACTGGTGCTCCACTATTTTCAATTGCGTATACATCATACGAGCCAAGTCCACTAGGCATATTACTATATGCGGTCCAGTTTAGGGTTATCATATCATCACAAATATCTTTTGATGCAGCAAGACTCATTGTGCTAACCTCATCACCATAAGGACTAACGTTTGTCATACAAGTATCTATAGCTGCTATTACATATGTATTAAAGCCATTAGCACCACAGGCATTATTTATAGCATCTATATAATTAATTGTATTAATTCCATAAACAGTATCAATTGCTGTAGCACTTCCATTTACCATTAGGTAAATAATGTATCCACCAGTATCACCAGCGCCATTAACATCCCACGATATTTCGACATTACCCGTAGCTCTATTAACACTTACTGTGTCAATTACTGGAATATTTGGAGCTGTATAATCAAAGAATAGATCTTTGCCTATACTTGATGTACTAATACAATTATGAGGCATAGCTCCTATTGTATCAACTACCAATGTATCTTCTATAGTAACATAATATTTAACCTCATCATCACATTGTTTCATTGGTTCAGTGAAGAATGTATTTTGAGTGGAATCAACAAACTCCCAAGCAGTATTTACTTTCTTACGATAAATCTGATACCATCCTGTAGAAGATGATAATAATGGGTCTGAAGAAGGATTCCAACTTACATCTGCTTCCATATTTACATTATCGAAAGCTACATCCACTTTTATTGTTGCAAAAGTATCTGCATCGGTAGCACCAACATAACCAGGACAACCAGAAATTGTTTGTACAAAATAATACTTAATTGAATCCTGAGCATTAGCTCCTACATGTGTGTAGTTTAAAATATTATAATTAAATATACTATCTATTTCTACATACGGTCCAGCTTGTGTAGAACTACTATATATTCTATAACTTTGAAAAGTAATCATACTATCCTCTTCTAAACTCCACTCCAAAGAAACATCTCCTGTAGTAGGATCTACCGAAACACATTGAATCTCTGGACTAGGAATAGTTGGTTTTGGAAGAACAGTAATAGATATAACACTATAATTTAGTGCAGGTGCAGGGCAATAATTATCCAATACCTTTAAAACAAAATTATATACATTTGATGTAATTCCACATCCTGTATTTACTGCTAAATGCACACATTCTGTTTGCCATGTAAAGTGAGTTTGAATAGCAAATAAGCCTGTTAAAGGATTAGTAGAATGCGGAGCAGGAGTCAGAGTGGCACAAGGTGCTGCCAGACAACCAGTTGTAGAAGAAAACGTTGCTGGAGAAGAACCCACTGGCGCAACATAGTCACCAAATTGAGACCCCGTAGCTTGAATTTCCATTGTTTGAGGATTACCATCTGGTAGGAATTCAATATCCTGACCGTTAAGATAAAAATCTACAATTTCTCCAGCATAAACAGTATCAGTAAAAGTTGTACCCATATTTAATGGTGGATTTACTACCGGTGGATTATTG
>Ga0164318_10002856_pt1 | contig 16190 bp, 12 predicted proteins | sample GuaBasSedimGuay9_FD_113734 | JGI IMG/M metagenome (GOLD analysis project Ga0164318, IMG submission 113734) | Subseafloor sediment microbial communities from Guaymas Basin, Gulf of California, Mexico - Guay9, Core 4571-4, 0-3 cm | ecosystem: Environmental > Aquatic > Marine > Hydrothermal vents...
CGGAAATTATTTTTTTGTATCAGCATTTGGAACAGTTACAAGGTTGTAAGGTTGCAAGGTTGCAAGGTGGAAAAAGCAAAAAGTCCCCTCCTGTTTTAGGAGGGGTGGCGCATAGCGATGGGGTGGTTGAATTAACCAAACCCGAACTCGCTAATTACTCCCAAATCCTTTTTTACTCTCACAAAGACCGTGAAGGTTTCGGAAAACTGCTCGAAGGAATATCGAAATACGGAATTGACAATAATCTTGGTGTCAAAGACCCGCTTGTTAATATGTTTTTAAACAACATAATGCGTGCCGATGATGACGAAGTAAAATATTTTTATGATTTACTTGGTTGGGCAATAGTTGACGCTCGCGCAAAAGCGGGTGATGAAAATTATCTTGCCTTTCTTTGCAATGCGCGAACATTATTCTGCAAAGTGTATGATTTTTTAAATCGTGAGGACGATTTAAAAAAGGTGAAAGAGAGGATTGATGAAGTTAAGGAGCAGTTAAAGCAAGGATATGATGTATTTGGAAAGGAATCGAGGTCCGAGACCCGAAGTCCGAGGACCGTGAAAAATCGTAAAACCATTAAATCGTCAAATCGTAAGATAATAAATGGTGAGATGGAAGAATCACCGGAGATTAAAATAGATGATTTATTAATGCTTGCCGATTGGAAATTGAAACATAGAGATTACAAATCCGCCGGAACTAATTATTATTTGGCGTCCTTAATTGCGACAGGTAAATTTGCGAATTTGGAATATGACGGAACAACAATGGAAAACGTAGCGAATATTGGATTAATACAAACAAAGTACCAATGCAATAACGTGTATTCGCACGTTCAAGCGCAAAGAACAAAGAACAAATTTGTTTCGGATAACAGTTACCGCGCTGCGGAACTAACATTAGAACTTTATTGTCGAGCAACAAATGACGAACAACGTGCTGAATATAACACGGAATTGGCGATGAAGATTTTGCCGAAAGCTAATATGTCAACATTAAGTTTTATAAAAAAAGAAATTGTTAGAAATTTAAAGTTGTATAATTTTAGTAAATTATTAGAACTTTTTAACAATTATAATAACAGAACAACTGCAATGCCGTTTTATATGAGAGAAAACTGGTGTAAAATTAATGTGGCAGTAGGTAATACTGAATTGGCATTTAAAGTTTTACTTGAAGGTATGCTTAATGAAAAAAAGTATATGCTTCGTTTTTCATATTTAGATTTATGCGCTGAAAATTGTGGTTGGGCATCTGACGAAGATTTAGAACACTTTTTTAGTAGTATGATGCCGGTTGCAATTTATCCTGTGTTAAATAACCCTGCAACAGGATTTCAGAAAATTGGGAATATTTTAAATAATTTACCAAAAATTAAAATAAAAGAATTAGAATTCAGAAATGCAATAATTAATAAAGATTTTCAAACAATTCAAGCAATATCTTCAAATAAATATTTTAATGCTGAGCAAGCGGGACATTTATTTTCTTTATCAAAAATGATGTTTGAAATTGGTAATTCTAATGTAGCTTTTGATGTTGCGTTTGAAGCATATAACAAAAGAAATATTTTTACACAACGAATAGGCGGAGCCGGAATGATTTATCCGGTATTAGAAACGAAAATTATTGAACAATCGTTACAACTAACTGCTACAAATAGATTAGATAAATATGCTGATTGGCTGAGCAAATGTGAAGATCATTGCAATTATCGTTGCGATTATACTTGTTTAAAAAATCTCAAAGAATCAGTTTTTTATAAAAGATTGATTGCGCAAAAAAATAAACATAAAAATGGAGAATAAAATGAAAAAACTAATTTTATTTGTTATGCTATTACTTTTGTATTCGGTTTTAAATATTGAAGCAAAAGAAAACGCAGAAAAAAAAGACAAGAATTTCTCAACGAATTCCTTGATTGCAAAAAAAATATCTGATAAAGAAAAAGTTGACAAAAAGAAAAAAGTTTTTGATAAAAACTTAAATGTTGCTTTATTGACAGATGAAGAGTTAAATAAATTGATTAATGACGCTTTGAATAATTGTAATAACGCTGAACTTATGGAATTAGGAAATAAGTTGGGAATAGCACAAAAATATGATTTGACACCTATTATTAGCAGCACTATTCTTGCCCGCACAAAATGTGATCTTAAAAAATCACAACAAAAATGCATTTATGCTTATGATTGTTTTATTAAGGAATGTTTAGGAGGAAAATATAGCGATGAGACAATTGAAAATCTTTATGATGCAATCAATGGTGTGCCAATAGGTTGTCAGGATTGGATGACTGTTGGGCACATGGTAGTTACTACTCCGTTTGCAATGATAGTTTCAATTGAGACAGAGAAAGATTTCGAAAAAGCATGGTCAATATATAAAAAAGGAATGCTCGCTATAAAGGCATGCAAGAGTTTCCCGACTACGCAAAGGAAAGCGACCATCAAAAATGTTAATGAACAGAGTCTTCAATCAATTCATTTAATCACACGCAACAAATATCGTAAGAATATTAAGTTATCATTAGAAAGTGCCCAAGAGATGAAAGAATTTGTTGAAAAGCTGCCGGATGATGCCTTTGTTTTATGTCCAGAAACAAAAAAAGAAATAATAAAAGAATTTAAAACATATATAGACGAGAAAAATAATTCTCGTTAATTGGAAATATACAAATAAAAGGATATAACAATGCAAAAGCTATTTTTAAGTTCTATATTATTATTACTGTTTTCAGTTATAAATATTGAAGCAAAAGGAATCGCAGGAGAAAAAGACAAGAATTCTTTAACAAATTCTCTAATAGCTAAAAAAATATCCGATAAGAAAAAAGTTGATAAAAAGAAAAAAGTTTTTGATAAAAATTTAAATCTTGCTTTGTTGACAGATGAAGAATTAAATCAGTTGATTAATGACGCTTTGAGAAATTGTAATAATGCGGAACTTATGGAATTAGGAACGAAGTTAGGAATAGCGCAAAAATACGATTTAACTCCTATTATTAGCAGTGCTATTGTTGCACGCACAAAATGTGATGTTAAAAAAGCAAGGCAAAGATGTATTTATGCTACTAAATGCTTTTTTAGAGATTTTTCAAATGGAACCGCTCCTGATGAAACAAGAAAAATTATGGATGAAGCAATTAATGGAGTGCCAATTGGTTGTCAAGATTGGTCCGCGGTAGGGCAAATGGCATATATGACTCCGTTTGCAATGCATGTGTCATTTATATATGATAATGATTATAATAAAGGATGGGATGAATATAAATATTGCATAAATGCAGTTAAAAATTGTAAGAAGGGTCCTTATAAATTAAGAAAACAAACAATTAATCACGTAAATGAGAAGTTAACATCATTTTTGATAAAAATAAATAATAAGAATAAACAAAATTCAATTAAACTGTCATTGAAAAATGCGTTAGAGATAAAAGAATTTGTAAAAGATTTGCCACCCGAAAAGTTTTTAGGTAGTGAAAATGAAAAACAAAATATAATAAAAAAATTTCAAAAATATATAGACGAGAAAAATAATTCTCGTTAATTGGGAATATACAAATAAAAGGATATAACAATGCAAAAGCTATTTTTAAGTTTTATGTTATTACTGCTGTTCTCAGTTTTAAATACTGAAGCAAAGCAAATCGCAGGAAAAAAAGACAAAAGTTCATCAACGAATTCTCTTATAGCTAAAAAGATATCGGATAAGGAAAAAGTCGATAAAAAGAAAAAAACATTTGATAAAAATCTGAATCTTGCTTTGTTGACCGATGAAGAATTAAATCAGTTGATTAATGACGCTTTGAATAATTGTAATAATGCTGAACTTATGGAATTGGGAACAAAATTAGGAATTGCACAAAAATATGATTGGACACCTATAATCAGTAGCGCAATTCTTGCACGCACAAAATGTGATTTAAAGAAATCACAACAAAGATGTGTATATGCTTTAGATTCTTATTTTAGTGAACTTTTAAGTGGAAGTTTTAGTGAGGAAACAAAGAAAACAATGGATGAAGCAATTAACAGAGTGCCAATAGGTTGTCAAGACTGGAAAACCGTAAATTATTTGGCTGGCACCACACCGCATGCAATGCATATAGCCATCCACAGCGATAATGATTTTGACAAAGCGTGGGCAATATATAAAAAAACTTTACTAACCATAAAGGCCTGTAAGAGTGGAAGTTCAAGAAAGAAAAAATGGGCTATTAATGGCACTATCCATAGTGAAATAGCTGCATCAATAGGCACAAAGACATGTTATAATAAAAACAGAAAAGTTAAATTATCAGCAAAGACTGCTAAAGAAATAAAGGAACTTATAGGACAATTGCCGGTTAAAGATTTTAGTTATGGTGAAGAAAACAGACAAGATATATTAAAGTCATTACAGAAATATATAAATCAGAAATAGATTCTCATTACTTGAATAAATTTTATATTATGGAAATCATTATGAGAAAAAATACTATTGTTATTATTTCATTATTATTACTGTTTTCAGTTATAAATATTGAAGCAGAAGGAATCGCAGAAAAAAAAGAAGAAACTTCATCAACAAATTCTCTAATAGCTAAAAAAATATCGGATAAGGGAAAAGTCGATAAAAAGAAAAAAACATTTGATAAAAATCTGAATCTTGCTTTGTTGACCGATGAAGAATTAAATCAATTGATTAATGACGCTTTGAGAAATTGTAATAACGCGGAATTAATGGAATTGGGAACAAAATTAGGAATAGCACAAAAATACGATTGGACACCTATTATTAGTAGCACAGTTCTTGCTCGTGCAAAATGCGATTATAAAAAAGCGCAGGCAAAATGTAATTATGCGCTCGATTGTTATTGGAAAGAATATTTAAAAGGCGATATTAGCGATGAAACTAAAAAAATATTATATGAAACTGTTGATGGAATAAATGTTGGTTGTCAAGATTGGCTAACTGTTTGTGCAATGGCTGCTACTGTTCCGTGTGCAATGGAAGCTGCAACAGGAAACGACAATGATTTTGATAAAGCTTGGCGAATGTATGAAAAAGCGATGCTTTCAGTAAAAGTATGTAAAAGTTTTACACCAATACGAAGAAAAACAACAATTGATGGAGTAAATAGCGAAATTTCTATCGCTATATTAGAAATAACTCGCCATAAGAACAGGAAAAAAATCAAATTATCATTGGAAACAGCAAAAAAAATAAAAAAAGTTATCGAGCAAATACCAACCAAACATTTTACCGGTGGATTAGAATACAAAGAAAATTTATTAGAAGGTGAATTGCAAAGAAAGAAAATATTAAAAGAACTTCAAAAATATATAGATCAGAAATAGGTTCTGATAGTTTAAGAAGTAACATGAAAGAAAGAAGAAATATCAATGAATCATTTTATTGTATGTCTAAATATTGACAAAATCATTTAGGACAAAATCATTAAAATGCAAAATAATTTAATAGCAAAATTATTAATTTTATTAACAGTACGATTTATTACAGAACTATTAATTATCCTGTAAGTCTTGTACAATGAAATAATGTGCTACTGCACAGTCATCCTGTCAACAAAAAAATAAAAACATGAAAAAAATATCCGCATTCTTATTATTATCCACAGTCTTTTTTCTATCAACATTTTTTGTCGGTTGCAAACCGCAGGAAGAGCCTATTGCTCTTGAAGACATAATAACAAATTTTACAAAGAAAGTTGTAGTGCCGGCAAAACCAATCGAAAAACCGGTTGAAATTGAAGAACAGCAGCAAATTCCCGAAATCCAACCGGAGGAAAGAAATAAAAATAAACGGCTTGTAATTGTTAAAGTTACCGCTGAAGGTATACCGGCAGTTGGTGCGACAGTGACATTAGCTTCTAAAACAGCGAGCGGTAATTATTTGCGTGAGAAACAAACTGATGACGATGGCAAAGTAAAATTTGAAATTCCAAAAGCAATTTCTTATTTTTATGTTACGGCTTATAATGATGAGTATGCGGCGGTAAATTTAATGAAGTTCATAAACACGCCGGAAGATTTATCACCTGTAACAATAGATTTAAATTTAAAGGAAAAAGGTGTGATAATAACGGCGATTCTTAAAAATGCACCTAATGAAATCAAGAATTTTAATGCAAGAATAGAAAAAACACGCCGTGACAGATATCCGGAAATATTTGTGATATCAACGAATATCTCAAATAATAAAATAGTTTTTCCGTCTATTAGTTCAAAACTAAAAAATGTGAATGTTTGCGTTAGCGGAGATAACATTCCGCAATGCTATTCCAAAAAATTTGATACAACCGGTAATAAAGAAATATATGTTGAAATACCTGAAAAAATAATTTTGAAGGGTGTTGCTCTTTCCCCTGACGGATTACCGGTAACAAACAACTTTTCAGTTACAGCATTTCCTGCCGATAGAAAGAAAAATGTTAATTTAACCGGCACATTATTTCAAGAACAAATTCAACCGGTAGCGGATGGAAGTTATGAATTATCCCAAGTTTCCAAGGGATTATTTAATATAACATTCAGACATTCAGACTATAAGCCATTTCAAACAAATTTGTATATATCGTCACCTGAAACAAAATTGGATTTTTCGTTTCCGAGAATTCCAACCATGAAATTACACGGTATCGTTGTATATGAAGCTGATAATGAACCAGTAGAGGGAATAACTGTTAATGCACACACTTGGCGCGATCTGCCGTCTTATGCTTCGAGTATTACAGATAACAAAGGAGAGTTCTCGCTTGAACTTAAAGAATGGCACGAGGGATTTTATGGTGAAATAACTGTAAATGAACCCGGATTTGGAAAAGTAATTAAACAAATTCATGGTAAAAATGGATTTGTGAAGATTTTTTTAAAACAAAGCGGAAGCGTAATTGGTAGGGTAATGACCAAAGAGGGAACATCTTTGTCAGATATAAAAATAACATTGAGCTCCATTAGAGATAATGAAAATAATGTAAAGGGAATTTCGGTAAAATCAGATAAAAGTCCAGTTTTTTATAAAACAACATCAGATTCAGATGGGAATTATAAATTTGAAAATATAAATGCTCCGGCAAAATATAGGTTCCGGGTTTATGGATATAATAATGATTTTTCACTCCCGACTTCCCATATCGATGATGAATTTACGGTTGAAGTTAAACCTAAGCAAACAGCAACCTGTGATTTAATTCTTCAAAAAAATGCTGTTTTGGCTTTGAAAGCTGAGGATGATAAAGGAAACCCAATTTTAACCTATGAATTAATACCAAAAATAGGTATAAAAAACGGAATGAGTTTTTGGGAATACAAAAGAACAGTAGATGTTTTAGAAAATGATTGGTTTTTCATTCCGGTTAACGCTTCCGGAGCGGGAACTTTTTCATGTGAAGCTTTAGAAACCGAAAAAGGATTGAGCTTAACAACAAACGGAATTCCATTTGTAAGTGCAATTACAAATTATATAACTTTGATTTTTAACTCGGAAAAATTAGAACCCAATTTAACAGGATTTCTTTTTAATCCTGACGGTTCACCGGCAAAATCCGCAAGAATTAGAATATGGAAAAGCGGAAAAGGACATGCCAATACATCAATTGATAATTCCGGTTATTTTGAATTATATGGATTGAAAGTTAAGAAAGGGGAAATGATGAATGTTGAAGCTAATTCATTCGGCACTAAAATGCACATTTATACTAATTTACCTTCAGGAAGTAAAAATGTTAAATTAAGACTTAATTTACCGTACACAGCAACCGGTAAAGTTTTTCTTGATAATTTAGACACTCCCGCAGAAAATTTTATCGTTAGTCTGGGTCATGAAAATCAATCTTATCATTCGCAAGATGGCTCTTTTGTGTTCACAATAAAGCAAACAAGAAATAATATAAAAAAAGGTAGTGTAACCATCTCAGTAGAAAAATATTTGCCCGGATTTGGGAACTATAACTTTACCGATAAAAACACTTGTGATGTTGGCAATATAATTCTTAAATCCGGCGAAACAGCAAAAATTCATGGCAGAGTTGTTAATCAAAATGATAAACCAATTGATATTCGTGTTGGTTTATGGTGCAGTGCTGCTAAAAAGTCGTTCACTGCTTTCTCAAGCAGTAAAGATGGGTCTTACGCTTTCGATGGCGTGCCGCCCGGTATGGCGAAAGTTTCCGCACAATCTCGTCTTGGTTTTAAAGATTCTCATGAATTTGAAGTTAAGGAAGGTGATGATTTGGAATTGCCGGATTTGGTTTTGAATTACACTAATTCTGCTTTGGTAACTTTAACCTTTAAACTCCCTAATGGGGATGTAGTAACTAATACACGAATTACCAATAAAAACTTTTACATTAGACAAGACGGAAAATTAAGACGAGCAATGCGTGCCGGCATTTATTCTGATTGGAAAATAAAATATAATGGGAAGAATTATATCGCCAATGAATTCGAGATAACCGAAAATACGGATGAGTTGGAAGTATGGCTTCAAGAAGAATGAATTATTAACAGTACGATTAATTTCATTTATTAACAAAATGATTAAATAGCAAAATTATTAATTTTATTAGCAGTACGATTTAGGGGGAGTACGATTAAATATGTTGCGGTAAATGTAAGTAAAATTAAAGTTCAACTTGACATTTACATAATATTATGATATGATATAGCCATGATAAAAAGAAAAATCACTAAAGAATTATTGCTGTCGGCTAAAGAGTTTCCTGTCGTAACAATTGTTGGTCCGCGGCAATCCGGGAAAACCACTCTCGCTAAAACGACTTTTCCAAAAAAAGATTACTGTTCACTGGAAGATCCTGACACAAGAGAGTTTGCATTAGCTGATCCGCGCGGTTTTCTAAATAGATATCCGCAAGGAGCAATTCTGGACGAAATACAAAGATGCCCGCAATTATTATCTTATATTCAGGGAATTGTTGACACTAAACAAAAAAGCGGAATGTTTGTGCTGACAGGAAGCCATCAGCCCGAACTGCATTATTCAATAAGTCAATCTCTAGCAGGTAGAACGACAATTTTATCTTTATATCCGCTGGCACTCGATGAAATACCGGCGGACAAGAGAAAAATTTCTATTTTCAATCAAATTCAAACCGGTTTTTTCCCGGTGCTTTACAGTAAAAGAATAAGACCTCTTACCTTTTACAGGAATTATTTAAAAACTTATGTTGAACGCGATGTCCGACAATTAATTAATCTTAAAGATTTATCTTTATTTCAAAAATTTATAAAATTACTCGCCGGTCGCACGGGACAACTTATTAATTATAACAATCTTTCGAATGACATTGGTATATCATCAACAACCATTAAACATTGGGTTTCTATTCTTGGCTCATCGTATTTAATTTACGAATTAAAGCCATATTACAAAAATTTTAGAAAACGAATTATAAAATCATCAAAAATATATTTTACTGATACCGGTCTGGCTTGTTATCTTCTTGGTATTAATAATGAAAAACAATTGGAACGGGATCCTCTTCGTGGCAATTTGTTTGAGAATGCGGTGATAATTGACCTCTTAAAACAATTAATGAACAAGGGATTAGATGATAATTTTTATTTTTTTAGGGATTCTAACGGTAATGAAGTTGATATAATTTATGAAACCGGAAGGGAAATAATTCCAATAGAAGTTAAATCATCTGAAACATTTAACACCGGATTTTTGAAAGGAATAAATTATTTATCTAAAATAGCGGATATTAAAATAAAAAAGAGTTTCTTAATATATGCAGGCAAAGCAGAGCAAAAAGTTAACAATACTGAAATAGTTTCATTTTGTAATCTTAGAAAAATTATTAATTAATAATCAAATGAGAAAAATATCCGCACTCTTATTATTATCCACCGCCCTTTTTCTATCAACATTTTTTGTCGGTTGCAAACCGCAGGAAGAGCCGATAGCTCTTGAAGATATAGGAATCAAACCCCATAAAAAGGTTGTTGAGAAAGTAAAGCCAATCGAAAAACCGGTTAAAATTGAACAACAGCAAATTCCCGAAATCCAACCGGAAGAAAAAAATAAAAATAAACGGCTTGTAATTGTTAATGTTACAATGGAAGGCAGTCCGGCAATTGGCGCGACGGTAAATTTATCATCATCTTCGGTAAATCGTAGTGGGGATTTATTTATTGAGAAACGAACGGATGAGAATGGAATTGCGAGGATTTATATTCCGAAAAGTGTTTCGGGATTTTGTGCTAAAGCATATAAAGATAATTATATTTCAGAAATAGTTACTTGTGCCCGACTTTCATCTGATCTTTTATCATCGAAAAATATTAAACTTAAATTGAGTGATAAAGGAGTTGTAGTTACGGCAATTGTTGAAAACAAACCTGAAATAATCAAAAATTTGCGGGCGGAAATTGTAAAAGCAATCTCGCATAATATTGATATTGGTGTTGATCTCGTTTATGCAACTACAACAAATATTACAGGAAACAAAATAACTTTTTCATCTGTTCCGGCTAACTGTGGAGATTTATTTGTACGATTAAGCGGAGATAATATTCCTCAATGCTTTTCGGAAAAGTTTAAGACCAAAAATGAAAAGGAAGTCGTTGTAATAATTCCGGGAAGTGTGACTCTGAAAGGAAAAGCATTTATATCTGCCGGATTGCCCGTAACAAATGAATTCACAGTTATTATTAAATCTTTAGGAAAATCAAAAGAAATATTTGAAGTTAAAGATAAAATTCGACCTGGAAACGATGGAAGCTATAAAATCCAACAACTTCCGGAAGGAAAGTTGAAATTCTTTTTTTCACTTAACGGATATAAAAGTTTTAGTACAAATATTGATTTAAAGATGCCTGAAGCGGAACTGGATTTTTCCTTTGGCGATTATCCTGCTAAAGAGTTAATAGGTATCGTTGTGACGGAATTGGATAATGAACCTGTGGAGGGAGTAACTGTCAATGCCAGAATGTGGAAAAGCAAACCACCTTATAATTCTTGCGTAACCGACGGGCAGGGGAATTTTCTCATCGAAGTAAAGAATTTCTATAAAAATTCTTTCGGAGAAATATTTGTTGAAGAACCGGGATTTGCTAAAGTAATCAAACAAATCAGTTCTGAGGATAATTTTATAAAAATAATTTTGCGTCAGGCGGGGAATATCTCCGGGAAAGTAATGAATGAAGAGGGGAAATTGTTACCCGGCATAACGATTTCAATTAGATCTATTCGGATTAAAAAAAATGTAAAAAGCATTTCGTCCGGTTCAAATAAAACAGCTTATTATAGAACAGTATCAGATTCGGATGGACATTTTGAATTTTTAAATGTTGTCGCACCGGCAAAATACGAATTTAAAATTGACGATTTCAATTCAGGTTGGTCGATACCTCCTCGCTACTTAGATGATGAATATACTGTTGAAGCAGAGCCTGACCAAACGGTAAAAAAGGATTTGATTGTTCAGAAGACTGCTGTTATAGCTATAAAAGCGAAAGAATCTAATGGCACACCGGTTTTGAAATATAAATATACTTGTGGCTTGCGAAAATCTGATTACGGAACTCATATTAATAATTATGTTCATCTTTCCGAGGATGAGTGGTATTATCTTAAAACAATGTATAGTGGAAATGGAACTTTTTCTTGTAATGCTTCTGAAGAGCAAAAAGGATTATCGCTTGTAACAAATGATATTCCGCTTTGTGGTGAGGTTACGAATTATATAACTTTAGTTTTTTCAAATTCAGAACCCGAATTATCAGGACATATATTTAATGCTGACGGTTCTCCCGCGGCGCGTAGTAGAGTTCAAATATTTGTTAAAAACAATTGGGTGAAATCTACGGCTGATACAAAAGGTTATTTTGAAATACAAGGCGCGGAACTGAAAAAAGGAACAATGATGAATGTTAATGCGTATCCCCGGAAAAGTAGTTTTAATATTCACACAAATTTACCTGCCGGATCAAAAAATGTAAAATTGAAATTTCAGCCGCTGTATAAAATTACCGGGAAAGTTTTTCTTGATTATTTGGACTCACCGGCAAAAAGTTTTGCAGTAGACAGAAATTCCTCACAGTATTCTTGTCATTCCGATAACGGATCATTTGAAATTATGATTGAAAATTCGAACTCTAAGAAGAAAGATACAATTATAGTTTCTGCTGAAGGATATTTGCCTGAAGTAGTAAATATTGATTTTACAAAAGAACTGACTTGCGATGTTGGAAATATAATCCTTAAATCCGGGAAAGCGGCAGCAATTCATGGCAGAGTGGTTGATCAAAACGATAAATCTCTTGGACTGTTTGTTACTTTAAAATGTGAAGATATTCAGAAAAATTTCGGTATTATGTCAGATGAAAAAGACGGAACATATGCTTTTGAAGACGTGCTGCCCGGGAAAGCGACTATTACTGTACGGTCATGGCTTGGTTTAACCACATCACACAAATTTGAAGTTTATGAAGGTGATGATTTGGAACTGCCGGATTTAGTTTTGAATTACACAAATGCAGCGATGGTAAAACTTACTTTTAAACTTCCTGACGGAACTTCGCCGGCGAAGACACGTGTTATTAATCAAAACTCTTTTTATATTAAAAATGACGGCACAGCAACCGGTGAGTTGAAAGCGGGGAAATATTCCGGTTGGAAGATAAAATATAAAGGGAAGAATTATATCGCCGATGAATTCGAGATAACCAAAAACACGGATGAATTAGAAGTGTGGTTGAGAGAAGAGTGACTTAATCATCTTCAGTTAATGGATTTATGATTTTAAATTCTTGGCGCTTTTGTGGCAATAATGCTATAAAAAATCTTAATGCTTCTGTTCAGCGTCGTAATTCTTTATTTTCTCAATTACCAACGCTTCCGATTCATCATAAATACTGCGGATTATTTCATCATTCAGGTCAAAAACTCTATCCTCGAATTCCGTCTTTTCCAATCTGTCAAAAAGTCTTTCTTTCGCGTGAATAATATCTTTTCCGTAAATATGATAAGAATCGGCATGCCAGTTCAGTCTTCCTAATTTCACCGTTTTACCGGTTCGCTTTTCAACTTCCGCGGCGATAACTTCTTTATTGAACATTGTGAATCCGAACATATTCATAAAATTCGCTCCCCAGGCGTCATTGCTTCTGAACCGGACATTGCAGTTTAGCCACCAAACACCATTTTCATCTTCGAGGATTCTATACCAAATTGATTGCAGGCAAGGTGGATCGTAACAATCAAAATCAATATTCGGCATCCAGGTTATCATTTGCGCCTGACGTGTAAACGGCTGCTCACACAACTTCTGAATCACTTTTTCTATCTGGTCAATCTTGAAATCTCCGGCAACAACTGATTTTCCGTTTTGAAGTTCGTTCCACGAACCGTAAGCGGCAAGCCGGCCGTGATAAGTGTATTCCCATCTTGTATCATCGGGATCGTTCATATTTTTAATCCAGTGGTCTTTGATACCTTTTACTTCCATAACGTATTCTTTCAAACCGTCAATTCCTCCCGGAAACGCTTTGTGAATCATCGGGTCGGCAAGGGGGTCCAAAACGGTTATGTTCATAGTTGCGTCAAGACTCAGCGGGTCACCCGGTTTGTCGTATTGAGTGGGGAATTTGACGCCGTTATTATATAGAGAAATGAGAGCTTTTTCATAAGCTTCCGCGAGAGTTTTTTCTTCAATGTGTAATACGGGAATATTTTTCATGGTTTTTACAGTTGGTTATGATTATAAATTGAATTTGTCTGTAACATTCTAACATAAATGTATATAAAAATCAAAAAGCACAAATTTATCATATTGAGCTTTAATTAACCTTTTGGTATAATAGCATTTAATTAATAAAAACTGAATAACAACAGGTTATAACTTTGAAAACTATTTTTTTGAAAACATTTCTGCTTATTGCTTTGATTGCTGTAATTATCTCACTTAGCGGCTGTCAGGTTAAACCGGCTGATGCCGTGAATTCTTTTTTTAAAGCTGTGGCAGATAAAGATTTGAATGTAGCGGCGTCTTTTTGCACAAAAACTTTTAGTGATAAATTCACAAATCTGCCCTCTGCTTTAAAAAACTATAATTACAGCATGAAAAAGATTAACTGGGACTTAAAAAATCTTTACGTTAAAAAAAACGGAATGCTTGCGGAAGTTTATTTGTCTATTGAACGCGAATGGCCTGTTCCGGCACGCCTGCAAGCTATTCTTGCAGTAGATCTTATAAACCAAAAAGGGAAATGGTATATTTCTTCAATTCAGTCAACTATCCCTGATTATGTCGAGTTTACCACCAAGCCGCAAAACGATGACAAATATTTTCTTTTTACACTTATAAGACCAAGATGGGTGCTGAAAAAATCTGTTAATGAACCACTTCCGCTTTTTGTAAAACGATATGATAAAACTTGTTATTCATGGCTGCATTAATAAATTTACTATGAAAACACCCGTTAATATTTTATTTATGATTTATGTTTTTATGGCTGTGATGAGCGGTTATTCCTCGGCTCTAAATGAAAGTCAGTCGGCTTCAAATAATGTTGAAGAAATATCTGCTAATACCGTTTTTGTATCGCCTGATACCGAACTGGAAATGCTTCCCGAAGCGGAATATATTGCTGAAATGCAGTTGCCAACCATTAATACCGTTTCTGTGTTTAATGCTTCAGGGCGCGGATTGCTTCGTGGCGGCGCTAATCTAATTACCTGCCCGGGAGAATTGGTACGCGGGTTTACTTACGAATATTCAGCCCGAAAGTGGTATGTAGCCGCGGGAACATCGTTCCTCGCCGCTCTTGGTGGAACCGGCGCTCGATTGTGCGCAGGCGCTGGTGATATTATCACTCTCGGCGCTTTTGGCGACATGGATTTAGCAAAAGGTTTTCCGGATTATGTTTGGGAAGGAGCCTGGGTTTATAAGCCGCCGATGGCTATTTCGACAAAAAGTACCAGTAATACATCTGTTCCCGCCGTGCAACCTGAAAAGGACATTTTGCCGGGAGAAAATGCAAGAGTAATAAAAGCAAGGGCACAAGAGAATACGGATTTTTATGAAAGTAGATTACCTGAAGGCACGGGACTTTAATTTCCAAATTTATTTTATTGGAGTTTAATGATGAAATTATTTACAAAAATTAAAATTTTTTTCGCTTGTCTTACACTTTGCGTAACATCGTTCGTTTACTGTGAAGGTGATAATTCTGATTTATCCATTGATATTCCCGAAGATGGAATTACTCTTTCTGAACAAGCTCCCGGTAATAATGCCAAAGTACTTTATGATGATACATTCACAGATTATAACAAACCCATGGTAGCAGGCGATCAGAAAATTGTTCGTCCTCCGAAAGAAGAAAAGAATTTTAAATCAAATTCCGAAGCTATCGCTTTCGGCTTAAAAAGAGGATTGGCTAATCTCACTTGCTGCTGGCTTGAAATTCCGAAAAACTTAAGCTACCAGTTTACTGAAAGACCGCTTTCAGCGGTGGCGACTGCCCCGTTTATCGCACTTGCCCTGACCGGTTCACGTGCGATTATGGGGACAATTGATCTTATTTCGTGTGGCTTTAACGGCTATAATTCGTATGGCTCTATTCCAACTTATCCTTGGGAAGGTCCATGGTTATCCAAAGAAACTTCTCATTATTAATAATTTAAAGAGGTATTTTATGAAAAAAATTATCATTTCTATTATAATCCTTTGTGTTGCTGCCTCCGCTGCTCCTGAAGAAAAAGTGGAGCGTATCTACCCAAAAGAAATTAATCCTATTAACGCTTATACCCGGGGTTTTGTCAACATTTCCACCTTCTGGCTTGAAGTACCGAGAAATCTTATCCTCGATGTGAATAAATACCCTTTCTTCGGCTTGCTTACCGGCTCATTGAAAGGTCTTTACTTCTCGGGTGCGCGTGTTTGTTTAAGCGCGGTGGATATTTTTATGTTTGGAACTACCGGTCCAAGCGCTTATGACCCTGATACTTTTCCGGAATATGTCTGGGAATCATACTGGAATCCTTATGCAATGACTAATTTGCCTCCCGAATACGCTATTATGAAAGAAGATGCTGATGTTCGTGAATCTGATACAGATAATATGGAAACCTCTTATTAATTAAGAATTAAGAAATTATGAGTTGTTTCGGAATCCTCATATAACAATTAACAATTAACAATTAACAATTAACAATTA
>Ga0164318_10002857_pt1 | contig 16186 bp, 5 predicted proteins | sample GuaBasSedimGuay9_FD_113734 | JGI IMG/M metagenome (GOLD analysis project Ga0164318, IMG submission 113734) | Subseafloor sediment microbial communities from Guaymas Basin, Gulf of California, Mexico - Guay9, Core 4571-4, 0-3 cm | ecosystem: Environmental > Aquatic > Marine > Hydrothermal vents >...
GCAACCTATGTTCATTGGACACGAGATAGTGATCATCCTCAAAATGGTATTTTAGAAATTGATGTTAAACAATTACCTGGTATTGCAATTGCTGATGGTGATGTTTATTTAGTAGAAATCGTTGATGCTGCTACATTAGTAAATACTATTGCAGGTGGCGATTATAGTGATGGTTTGCATGATAGTCCTCATATAAGATGGACTTCTGCTTATTCTCCAAGAACTCAATTTGCAAGTGCTGCAAATGAAGATTTTCATCATGATAATACAGGTGCTCATCATATTACCTCCAGATTTGATTTTACAGATGCTGATGTTGCAAGCTTAAATAACTATGCTTTTGCATGGGCTAACCCTAATAAACATTTTTCAAGAGATGATGAAACAGATTCTGATAATAGTGGTGCGCACACTGCTCCAGATTATGATTATGGTGCAGGTGCTGATTATTATGCTACAGATACATTAGGTTGGTTCTATATTGACCAAAAAGGACCAATTGTAGATGTTGATGCTGTATATCCTCAAATGAGAAGAGATAATGGTAATTATGATAATAGAGATAATTTATTTTCATATACATCTGATCCTTATCAAGTAATTACTATTGATTTGGCAGATTTAAGTTGTTCTAACTATGCTGATAGCTTTGCTGCAGGCATGGATGTAAGTACAATTGTATTAAATATCAAAGTTACCAGCGTTGATGGAAATTATCATCCTTATTTTGGACCTAATGGTAAAGATTTTACAGTTTCTAATGGTGGCATTGTTGCAGCATCTTCTGGTGCAGAAGATGTGCCTTGTTTTTATGTAGATGATCCTACTAATACTAATAATAATGCTGCAGTAATAAGCGGTATTGCTGGCGCTGGTTTACGTGCAATAGATCCTGCTACAAGATTGATTTTCGATCCAAGATTAGGACCAAAAGATACACAAAACTTATTAGGTTTTGGTGATAAAGAACCTGCATATAGGTTCCGTGATGGTGATAAAGTTTGTGTAACTGTTTATGCAAGAGATGTTGCAAATGGTGGTTGTGAAGAAACTTTAGGCAATGAAATTGAAAATGATGATTATGCTGATGACGGCGCTACAGTTGCTGATGCTCATTTATTTAAATATCAATTCATGGTTGATACAAAAGAACCTGAATTAAGTATAAGTACAGAAGATGATGGTTGTAATAATGTTAAAGCAACTATCGAAATTCAGGATTTTGTAAGAGATGCGGCAACTACTAATGCATGCTCAACATGCGTAGCTGGCGCTGATTCTGTATTTGTAGAAATTAAACATTGGGATTATGATGAGAGTGCTGGTGATTTAGTTGCTACTCCTACTATTTACAGATTCGCAATAGGTCCTGAAGATGCTAATGTAGCTGGTGCAAATTTATATAATGTTAATGGTGGTACTATTTCTTATTCAGTAGATAATGATAGAGATGATGATGGGAATGCAGATACTTATAATTCTTATAATAATGGCGCTGCAGATAGAAATAAATATTCTTATTATACAGTAAATATTTCTTTTAGCTGTGGTGCTTTTAATGATGGTGATTCTATTGAGATTAAAGCATGGGGTAGAGATGCTATTGATGTGCCTTGGTATCCTTTAACCAATACTAATTACTGGGATGTTTTTGATTATAATCAATTAGCATCTATTGACCATCAATCACAAGGTTATGCTACTGGTGATTACAATTTTAGAAAGGATTTCGAACATCCAAATATGGACTTAGATTCATCAGATGCTGTTGATACAACTACTACAACATACAGTTTCTTCTATTCACATGATCCTTCTTCATTCTGGTGGACATCATGGGATTGGAGAACTGATGATGGTAATGGAGAATCTTCTACAGCTAATGATGATAAATATGCTTTCAAATATATCCATTGGTTAAATCAGGCTCCATGGTATTATGATAAAATATCAAGAGCTGAAGGTTATGGCGATCAAACAGCGCTTCCTAATGATGAGACTAATAATAATGCATGGGATGCTGATAATGATGCAAATAACTTAGATGAAGATGTAAATTGGTACACAGCAGGTGGTGCTAATCAATACGATCAGAATGATGATGATTGGACAGATTTAGATTCAATTAATGTTGCAAATAATGTTCATCATAACTGGGCTAAACCTGTATCAACAAGTTATAGATTTGCAAGTGGTGCAACAATTACATCTGTAAGTGATATTGATGCATCATCTTTAGTTGGTACAACAACATGGTCATGGCCATATGGTCATGAAAATACTGACCCAGGGGTTGCTTCACCTTCTGCAACTAATAGCAATGGTGATGTAATTGCAAATTATAGAACAGGTCTTAAGACAAGTTTAACAGTAAACTTTTCATCATGTGATCAGTTCTATTATTGCAGTGATGTAGCAGATACAACAGTTGGTTTTGCAATGGAAGTTTATGACAAAGATGGCAATATTAAATGGTACTGGCCATTTAAGATGGAAGATAATAGATACAACAATGGAAATACTTTTGCAGGCTGGGATACAGCTTTTGCAACAGATAAAGCAGCATTATCTGAAAATGGTCCTGTACAGTACGGCTGGTGGGATTGTGATTGTCCATCATGTAATGGTATTGATTGGCAGAATGTAAATGCTTTAAGTGGTTCTGGTTGTCAGTCATATACTGCTACTTTGTTCGTAGATTTCAATAAATTAGAAACTTATGATGTAAATGGTAATTACTTCCAGATTAATGAAAATGCGTTTGCAGATGGTGATAGTGTAGTTGTTTATACATTTACAAGAACACAGGGTGCTGATGATCAGTATTCAGGTGATGATCATATTGTAAAGAATAGCTGGTATTATTTAATTGATAAACAAGGGCCTACATTTGAAATTGCTGATATTGAAATTTATGTACCAAAAGAACCTGGCACTGTTGGTTCAGATGTTGTAGCAAAAGGTGATTTCAACAATAAGTTAGAAGCAAGAGTAAACGACATTGTTAGAGTAAAAGTTGCTAATGCAATGGATGATACAACATCAAGAAAATCTAATGGTGGCGACTATGCACAAAGAAGTGTTGGTCTTGCTGCAAATACAAATGATATTGGAGGAATTTCAGCTACTAATGAAACAGCAGTAGGTGGTACAAATCCTACTAATGTTGCTACTACTTACGGTAATACTAATGTTGATGATTATGTATATCAATTAGAAGGTGTAGATAGCACATATTATGCAGCAGTTCAGATTAATGATAATAGAACTAATGTAAGAGAATACACAACAACAATTCAAGTAACATTACGAGATAAATTAGGTAATGTAACAAATAAGACCACAACAGTAGTAGTTGATAATAATGAACCTGGATTGATGTGGAATTACTGTGATAATAAATTAAATGCATTACCTTATGATGAAGATGGTGATGGTACAATTGGTGATGATGAATATTTCTTAGGTTACTGGTTGAATAAAGAAGATGGCACATCATACGTAACAGATGTTGATGATGTAGTAGATACAAATGGTATCACATTATATCAGGATGCGCAGAATCCAACAGCAAAATGGAACGAGATTTCTGATGATGTAATTGAAATGGTTGGTCATGTAGCAGGCCAGGACAGATCAGAAAAGATTGAATTATGTAATGGTCAGTTATACATTTTAATTAACTTCAATGACTTAATGTACACAGGCGCAGAAAATGGCCAGACATTTACATCAACAGGTCAGGTATTTATTAAACCAGAAAATGGTTCTGCAAGACCTGTTCAAGCAGTTTCTTCTGAAGATATTTACAGAATAGTTGAAAAGTTACAATATTTTGCAAATAACCCAACAATGGCTCCTTCTGTTGATTCAAAAGCTCATAAAGCAACAGCAAAGACAGCTACTAAAGATGGTTGGGTTGATGAAAATACATGGTTAGGTCAGGTTTACATTGGCGCAAATTCTGAATGGGATGGCGATGCTACTATCGGTGTTGTAGGTTTCTATGATAAAGCTGGAAACAAGATGGATGCAGACACTGCTTGCTTTAAAGTATCCTTTACAACAACAGATGGTATTGTAGCATTAGTATCACCAAAAGAAGGTGATTCTACAAATGTTCCATTCGAATATTTAACAGCAACAGTACAAAACTTAACTTCAATCAATACATTACAATGGTATTATGCAATTGAAAAAGCAGCTTATGCTGATGAAGAGACTTATGATGAAGTTGCTGTAAATACTATCAATAATATTGATGAGTTCAGCACAACAACAAAGCCTGCTTCAAATGATGATGCTCCATACTTAACAACTAATGGTTCAGATATTGAAACTACTTATGTATATTTTGATGCTAAAGCAGCAGATGAAGATAATTTTGCAACAAGAAAAGACATCAAATTTAGAGTAGTAATTAAAGGCGCATCAGCTTGTGTTGATTCAATGAGTGATGAAGTTGGCAATATTGAAGTTGATTATGAAGCTCCACAAGTTGAAGTTGATTGTGATAATATTATGAGAGATGCATCAGCTAATTACGAAAAAGTATTATTAGCTGGCACATACTTTGATGATGTTACTAACTACTATGATATTACAGATGAAACACAAGCAGCATTAGCAAAAGCAGAAATTTCTTCTGTAGAATGGCAGGTATGGGATGTTACTCCTGATCCAGCAACAGAAAATTGGGTAACAATTACACCTAATGCAGTAACAACAGTTGATGGTAATGAAGTAACAGAAATTACACCTGAAAATGCTAATAGCTTGGTATTCATTCCAGATTCAATGGATATCAATAAATATGATAGCTTGCAATTCAGATTAATCGCAGTAGATAATATGGGTAATGCAGATACATCAGAGGCATGTGCGGTTGAACAAATCGTTAAATTGCCTATGATGCTTGCAAGAGGTGATAATAGAGATAATGCATTAATGTCAGTAGGTTTTGGTGGCGGATTAGACACAAGATCTTTCTGGCCAACATACTTCACATTAGATAATCCTTTATCATACACAGTTGATGGTAAGGTTTATACAATAGATAGCTTACAGGTAACTACATTCACACATTATAACTTATCAGATCAGAATCCAGATGTTAATGATCCATTTGGAAGAAACTTCACATCTGGTATCAGAGAATATCCTGGTGATTCAGTATATGTAGTTGCTTACGACTTAGGTTCATTAATAAAAGATGATGCTGAAGTATACTTCTTGATCGAAGGTGCAAACAATGCTAATGGAGTTTATGAAGCTTCTAATGCATTATTTGCAAATGGTGAAAACAAAGAACAATTCTTAGCAGCTGAAAAAGTAACCATAGGTGATGATGAGGTTTGGGTTGCTAAATGGTTTATCGAAGATGAAAATGCAAAACAGGATGGTGTAGTAAGAGTTAAGATCGTTGTAAAAGAAGATGACGGTTCTGGCTCTTATGTTGTTAATGATAAATTAACAGATTATCAGTGGTTTGCATTAGATACAGAAGATCCTGATTTTGATGTAACTTACACAGATGCAGACGGAAATGCTTTACCAACAGCTAAGGTTGTATCTGATGTAGTAAATACAGAAGATACTGGTAATGGTACTGTACAGAAGACATTAGTATCTGCAGGTGGCGATGTTTTCGTAACAAACGCTCAGAAGATTAAAGCAATGATTAATGTAAATCAAACAGTATTCAATACTGATGAAAATGGTAATGTAGCTGAATTAGAAGGTAAAGCAAGATTATGGGCACACATTAATGTTGATTTTGAAGCTCCAACAGCTAATAATAGCAGAACATCTGATGAAGTATTTGCAAAATACTTTGTAGATGAAAATATGCCACAAACTTTCAAAGCTGTAGGTAACTGGCTTGATCCAGAAGTTGCAAAGACTTATGTATTTGAAACTGAAATTAAAGATGGTTCTACAAATACATCTGGCTTTGCATGGTTGAAGATTGAAACCAGAGACGCAGCTGGTAACTACACAAGAGATTGGTCAACAGATGAATGCACAGGTTTGGTAGTTTACATTGATACTAAAGCTCCATCTGCTCCTGATGCATCTAAATTAGGTGCAATACCTGTATCAAGCGAAGGTTCAACAGCTGCAGCAAATACAGGTTTAGGTTCAGATAGAAATAGAGTAAAAGCAATGGCTGACGGCGACTCATACAAGATTTTCGGTTTTGCAGGTGCTGCAATTGATGATAGCTGGCCAGCAGAATTAGTAGCTGAAGGTAATTTACCAACAGTTAAAGTATGTGATAAAGACGGAAATGTTTTAGGCACAACTACTGCTAAGACTAATGGTAGCTTTACAGTTGTTGTAACAGAATTACCAGAAGATTCTATCTTCTACGTAAAAGTAGTTGATCTTGCTGGTAATGAATCAGCTGCTACAGCAGTTAAATTACAACAACCTGTTACTGTTACTGTTAACTTGAACAGTGGCTGGAATCTCTTCAGTGTAAATGTTAAAGGTGGAAAATTAGAAGAAGTATTAGGACAGAGTGTAAACAGCACAGTCTTAAGCAACTTACAGTATGTATACACAGTATTAAGAGATGGTTCATCTGCATTGTATTCAGGTGAAGAGTTGGATGCTATTATAGCAGCTGGTGACACTACAGAAGTAGAACTCAACTCTGATGATGTATTAGCATACTGGATCAATGTATTACAACCATGTAACTTAACAGTTACAGGTATTCCAATTGATCCAGAAACTGAGATTACATTAAATTCTGGTTGGAACTTTGTAGGTTACTTACCAGAAAATAATGCTAAGATCAGTGAAGCTATTGCATCAGGCTTGGATAATGTAGAAGCTATCGCTTATGATGGCGGAAGAACAGATGTTGTTAATGGTGTTCCAACAAATGATTTCATGATGTATACTGGTAAAGGTTACTTGTTCAAGGTAGCTGAAGGTGCAGAGGCAACTATAGTTTACAATCCTGACGCAGGTACAGGCAGTAAATTAGCAAAAGCACAACCACCAGTAGATGATCCAGAAGTATCCAAATCAAGAGTATTCCAGTTCTACACAGGTAAAATCACATTCGAAGGCAAACCAGCTGTAGAAGGTGATGTTGTTAAAGTATACGACGAAAACGGCGTATTATGCGGTAAAGGTACTGTTGAAAAAGACGGTAGCTACAATATCGTTGTATACGGAGACGACAACTTAACTAAAGAAGATGAAGGTGCTACAAGTAATGGTAAGCTTATCTTCAAGATTAATGATCAGTATGAAGCAGTAGCTGATAATTCAGTATTTGCTGGTGATTACAGATTAGAAAAAATGAATCTTGATGTAAGAAGACCATTACCAAAGACTTACTCACTCAGTCAGAACGTACCTAACCCATTCAACCCAACAACTGCTATTACTTACACTTTACCAGAAGAATCTAAAGTTGAACTTGTGATCTACAACACATTAGGTCAGAAAGTTAGAACTTTAGTAAATGGTAAGCAGAAAGCAGGTGTTCATAAGGTTGTATGGAATGGTAAGAATGATGATGGTGAAAAAGTAGCATCTGGTGTATACTTCTACAAAATCAAAGCTGGTAAGTTCGAAGATACTAAACAGATGATTATGGTTAAGTAGTTATTCCTATAGACGAAGCTCCCATCCGGAAGAGGATGGGGGCTTCCTGAGGGTGATGGATAATTGTCATCCTCAGGAAGCCTTGAGATTGCTGGTGTGAAGGCAATGTTAAAAAAAAATAAAAATGGAGGAAAACAAATGAAGAAGTTTTTGAGTGCTTTGTTTATTTTGGTATTTGTAGCAACAGTTAGTTTTGCGCAGGTGAAAGTTTTGTATATTCAGGGTACAGAGAGTATGTATGATGTTAGCAAGATTGCTCCGGGTAAAGTTGTTGTTGCTTATAACCAATTGGGTATTAAATTAGCTGAGACAACAGTGCAGAATTATGGAGAGTACACATTGACATTATATCAGGCAGATCCTGAAAAGGGAACTTATGGATATTTGCCAGATGATACTATTAGATTATATGTAGATGGTATAGAAGTTAAATCAAAAGATGAAAATACATATACTTATCCAATTATACCGGGGGATAATTCTCTTATTAATTTTGAATTTGTAGTAGTTGGTAAAGAAATAACTAAGACTTATGTAATGAATTATTTTAAGAGTGAAAATACATTTTTAAATGGAGGCAAAGCACCAGTTGGAACAAAAGTATCTGTTTATATGGAAAATGGTAAGAAAGTAGGCGAAGGAGAATGTAATGATAATGGATCATTTAATATAACAGTATATGGTGATGATCCATTGACTGCTGATTTTAAAGAAGGTCCAGTAAAAGGTGAAAAATTATATTTTTACTTAGATGGAGTATTAGCAAAAGTAATAGGTGGGGATGATACATTTGGAGATAATTATGATGAGAAGACAGTAGATTTATATGCATCTACTGCAAGAGCATCAAGTCCATTATGGTGTAATTATGCGGGAGTTGTATATATTAATGGTGAGATGGCAGAGCCAGGTACAGTAATTAAAGTAGTTGATAAAGATGGTATTATATGTGGTGGTCCTTATGTTTTAAATAGTTATGGAAATTTTGATATAATGGTATCAGGTGATGATTCTAATACCAGTATGGTATTGAATGATATTGAAGTATTAGATGAAGGTGCAGATTTAGGTGAGACAGTTACTTTTTATATTAAGCCTGTGGAAGGTAAAGATTATTTAGAAGCAACAGCAGAACCTGCTGATCATAAATTTGAGAATCAAGGTTCAATTAGTGGTTTGAAATTATCAGTAGAATATGGTAATAAAATAGTTGAAACATCTAAATTTTGTGATTTTGTAAGTAGCGATAGTAAGATAAATGGATTGTTATTACCGCCATCTACAGTTGTAAAGGCTTATGCATTTGTAAATGGTAAATTAGTATTATGTGGAGAAACTACAGTTTCTGAATATGGTTCTTTTTCATTAAGAGTATATGGTGATGATGAAAACACAGAATATATTGAAGGTCCAACAGCAAATGGTGAGAAGGTTTATTTTACAATTAATGATATGCCTGCAAATATTGAAAAAGGTGATAATACTTTTGAAGAATTAGGTAGTAAAAATATAACTTTATATATTCCAGTTGAAGTTGTTGCTCCGATGAATGTAACAGCAGAAGATTTAGCTGATGAGCCAAAGATCAAAGTTACATGGGATGCTGTTGATGATGTTAATTTGAAGGAATATAAAGTTTATAGAAAAGTTAATGGAGGAGATGTTGAATTTTTAACAACAACAACAGAAACAGAATATTTAGATGCAAATATTGAAGATGGTCAGAAATATGAATATGGTGTATCTGCAGTTAATATTTATGGTACAGAAAGCGATATTTCATGGTCATCTGAAGTTACAGCGGTAGATGTAGTTGAAAATACAAATATCAATAAGAAATTTGATTTAGGTCAGAATTATCCTAATCCATTTAATAGTATGACAGTGATTCCTTTCTCATTAAATGAGAGCAAAAAAGTTAGCATTAAAATTTATAATGTATTAGGTCAGGAAGTTAGAACTTTGGTTAATAATAAAATATTTGATTCAGGTTCTCATAAGGTTACATGGAATGGTAAAGATAATAATGGAAAATCAGTTCCAACTGGTGTTTATTACTATAGATTAGAATCTAAAGATAATGTAATGATTAAGAAAATGATTTATATGAAATAGTATAGAGTAACAGTATAATAAAAAAGCCCTATGGTATTATTTCCATAGGGCTTTTATTATTTTTAGAGATTAAGATATTTAGTGGGGATTGTGAGGATAATGTATTTTTTAATAAATCATTATGTTTACTTGAAATACTAAAAATATGGCTTGACAAAAGTTAAAAAATTTTTAAATTTAACTTGCAATGGATGAGATAAAAAAAAAAATAGAAAATTTAAGAAAAGAGATTGAATATCATCAGAGATTATATTATTCTGGCAGACCTGATATATCAGATAAAGAATTTGATAAATTATTCGATCAATTATTGTATCTTGAGGAGAAATATCCAGAATATAAAGATGTTAATTCTCCTACTGCAAGGGTTGGTTCTGATTTAGATACATCATTATCAACAGTTGAACATAAAATACCAGTTTTATCTCTTGATAAATGTTATTCTATAGAGGAATTAAATTCTTTTTTGTATAGAACTGCACAGAAAGTAACCAGAAAGTTTGATATTTCTGTAGAGCAAAAAATAGACGGTATTACGCTGGTTTTATATTATGAGAAGGGTAAGCTTGCTTATGCTGTTACAAGAGGAAATGGTTTTATTGGCAATGACGTAACATTAAATGCAAGAACCATTAAAGATATACCGTTGGTTTTGCCAATTGATGATGATGTGACGGTTAGGGGAGAGGTTTATATAAAAAAGAATGATTTTTTAGAAATAAAGAATAGATTTGCGGAATTGGAATATGCGAATCCGAGGAATTTAACTGCTGGTATAATAAGAAGAAAAAAATCGAAAGAAGTGGCGCAGTATCCATTGCATTATTTTGCTTATGAGGGTATTTTTAGTAATTTGGGTATAAAATCATATAAAAAAGTATTAGAAGTTTTGCATTCTTATGGTTTTGTTATTAATAAATATACAAAATTTTTTAATATTAGTGAAAGGGATAGGATAGCTTCGTATATTAAGGATCAGATGAAGATCAGGGATAAGTTGGAATATGAAATTGATGGATTAGTTATAAAAGTAGATGATCTGGAATTGAGGGAGCAATTAGGCTATACAGGGCATCATCCGAGATGGGCAATAGCATATAAATTTGAAGCGCCTTTTGCAACAACAATAGTTGAGGATATTATTTTTCAGGTTGGTAGAGGAGGGAGGATTACACCGGTTGCGATTTTAAAGCCGGTTTATCTCTCAGGATCGACTATATCAAGGGCGACATTACATAATGAAGATTATATAAATATGCTTGAGATAGGAATTGGGGATAAGGTTAGTATATCGAAGAGAGGAGATGTTATTCCTGCTGTGGAAGAAGTGTTTGAAAAAAATCCAGAGAATTATAATATTGTGCAGTTTCCTGAAAATTGTCCTTCTTGTGGTTCGCGACTTGTTAAGGATGGAGCACATCATTTTTGTATGAATAAAGATTGTCCTGGTAAAAGATTGAATCAGTTGATTTTTTTTGCAAGTAAGGGGATGATGGATATTCAGGGGCTTGGAGAAAAAACAATAGAATTATTATTTAAAGAAGGTTTGATAAAAAATATACCTGATTTATATACTTTTGATTATAGAAAGTTAAAAGATTTTGAAGGATTTAAGGATAAAAAAATCAATAATATAATAGAATCTATAGAGAAAAGTAAGAAAGCACCTTTTAAAGTGGTTCTTGCAGCACTTGGTTTTAAGGATTTAGGGCCTAAGGTAGTGGAATTGTTGATTGAAGCTGGATTTGATTCTATTGATAAGTTAATAGAAGTTGCTAAAAATAGAGATTATGAGAAGTTGATTAATATTAATGGTATAGGCGATAAATTGGCAGAGCAGATAATTAATGTTTTTTCGGATAAAGAGAATATAGAATTATTTAATAAATTAAAAGAGCTTGGATTGAATATGTCAGAAGAAGAGCATGGTAAAGAAGATGATAAAGTAGAAAAAGTTTTTGAGGGAACGCAGTGGGTTATAACAGGGAGTTTTTCTAATTTTAAACCGCGTGAATTGGCAGCGGAGGAAATTAGAAAAAGAGGAGGCAAAGTTACAAGCACAGTAACTTCAAGGACTACATATCTTTTAGTTGGTGAAAATCCGGGTAGTAAATTAGAAAAAGCAAGAAAGCTGGGAGTAAAAATTGTTAATGAGGAAGAATTTTTAAATATGTTAAAGGAGAATTGGAAAGAATGATAGAAATAGAGTTAATAAGAAATTTTTCAATAATTGCGCATATAGACCATGGGAAATCTACATTGGCGGATAGGTTGCTTGAATATACTCATACTGTATCAGAAAGAGAGTTGAAAAATCAAATACTGGATGATATGGATTTGGAAAGAGAAAGAGGGATTACAATAAAGTCTCATGCTATTAGAATGGAATATAATTATGATGGCAAAATTTATATATTAAATTTAATAGATACACCGGGCCATGTTGATTTTTCGTATGAAGTTAGTCGGGCTCTTGCGGCGTGCGAAGGTGTTTTATTAGTTGTTGATGCTACACAGGGTGTTGAAGCACAGACAATAAGCACATTATATCAGGCATTAGAACATGATTTGCATATTATACCTGTTATAAATAAAATTGATTTGCAGGGAGCGCAGATAGAAGAGGTTAAGCATCAATTAATAGATCTTCTGGGATGTAGTGAGAGTGAAATTATTTTAGTGAGCGCAAAAACAGGGGTTGGAATTGATAGGTTATTGGAAGAAATTGTGGTGACGATCCCCCCCCCAACAGGAGAGATTGATGCGCCGCTTCAGGCATTAATTTTTGATTCAGTTTTTGATAATTATAGAGGAGCGATTCCGTATGTTAGGATTTTTAATGGAGAGGTGAAGGCTGGAGATAGAATAGTTATGTTTTCAAATAATATGGAATATGAAGTTGGGGAGGTTGGTTATTTAAGATTGAAGAAGACACCTACTGAAAAATTAATGGCAGGAGAGGTTGGCTATATAGTTGCTAATATAAAAGATATAGCTAATACCAGAGTTGGAGATACAATAACAATGGTTAATAAGCGGGCAGAAAAGCCGTTGCCAGGATATAGGCCTGCTAAATCTATGGTATTTGCAGGGATTTTCCCTGTTGTTAGTGAGGAATATGAACTGCTTAAGGAGACATTGGAAAAACTTAGGTTAAATGATGCTTCATTAGTATATGAACCAGAAACATCTCAGGCTTTAGGGTTTGGTTTTAGGTGCGGTTTTCTTGGATTGCTTCATATGGAAATTGTGCAGGAGCGACTTTCCAGAGAATATAATATGGAAATTATTACTACAGTTCCAAATGTTGAATATATAGTTTATACAAAAAAAGGAGAGAAGATAGTAATAGATAATCCAGCAGATTTACCGGATCCGATTAATATTGAGAGAATAGAGGAACCGTATATTAGTGCGCAGATAATAACACCGTCTGAATTTATTGGAAATATAATGAAATTGAGTAATGAGAGAAGAGGAATTCATAAGAGCATGGAATATATTGATAGCAATAGGGTTGATATAAAATTTGAATTTCCTTTGAGTGAGGTAGTATTTGATTTTTATGATAAATTGAAGACTATTTCTAAGGGATATGCTTCATTTGATTATGAATTTTTGGAATATAGGGCATCGAAATTACATAAATTGGATATTTTGATAAATGGAGAACCAGTTGATGCTTTATCTATGATTGTACATGCTGATAAGGCATATTTTTGGGGAAGAAAATTGGTGCAGAAATTGAGGAAATTAATCCCAAGACAGCTTTTTGAAGTGGTTATTCAAGCGGCTATTGGTTCGAAAGTTATTGCAAGAGATTCGGTAAAAGCTTTGAGAAAGAATGTGCTGGCAAAATGTTATGGTGGGGATATTACAAGAAAAAGGAAATTATTAGAGAAACAAAAAGAGGGTAAAAAACGTATGAAAAGAGTGGGAAAGGTGGAAATTCCTCAAGAAGCCTTTCTTGCTGTTTTAAGTGTTCACGATGATAATTGAATATAAATAAAGGAGAAGATTAATGGATTGGAAAACGTTAAAAAAGAAATTAATAAAAGAACCGGATCCAAAGAAAAAGAATATGACATTTAAGGAAAAGGTTATAGATAATATAAAAGGATTCGGTTGGGCTTTAATAGTTGCTTTGCTTATTAAAACTTTTATAATTGAGGCGACAACAGTTCCAACAGGAAGTATGGAAGATACAATTTTACCGGGAGATTTTCTTTTTATCAATAAATTTATTTATGGAGCAACAGTTCCATTTATAAATAAAAAATTACCTTCATTAAGAAAACCCAGAAGAGGAGATATTGTAGTATTTAAATACCCGGTAGATCCGTCTTTGAATTTTGTAAAAAGATGTGTTGCAGTTGGTGGGGATACTGTTCAGGTAATTAATAAAAATCTTTATATAAATGGTAAATTTGTTCCTTTGCCGAGATATGGTAAACATTCTGATAATAGAATTTATCCGGCAGAGGTAACTCCGAGAGATAATTTTGGACCTTTTGTTGTTCCGGCAAATCATTATTTTATGATGGGTGATAATAGGGATAATAGTAATGATAGTAGATTCTGGGGACCTGTACCTGATAGTTTGATTAGAGGAGAAGCATTAATTATTTATTGGTCATGGAATAAAGAAATACCTTTTTGGGAACCTATTAGAAAAGTTTCTTCTATTAGATGGCGAAGAATCGGTAAATTTGTGCATTGAAGAAAAAACTTTTTCTATATATACATATTCCTTTTTGTTCAGTAAAGTGTGGTTATTGCCATTTTTATTCTATTGATAAAAATATTAATTTATATTTTGAGGCATATTATAATGCACTAATAAAGCAGATAAATTATTATAAGACAAATTTTGATTTAGATAGTTTTTCTTTAAAATCAATTTATTTTGGGGGAGGCACTCCCTCTCTTTTCCCTGTAAAATATATTTTTAAATTGATAGATTATATTTTTAATGTTTTTTACATAGATAATAATATAGAAATTACACTTGAAGCAAATCCTGAAACATTAACATTAAATAAGGTTTTGGAGTATAAGAAAATTGGGATAGGGCGGATTAGTATAGGCATTCAGTCTTTTGTTGAAAGATTTAGAAAAATTTTGAGTAGAAATTCAAGTAATTCTGCAATTTTTAGTAGTATTTATTTAGTTAGGAAGTATTTTGAAAATTTTAATATTGATTTGATTTATAGTATTCCTTTTCAGAATACAGAAGATTTAGAGAAGGAATTTTTATTTATAGATAAAATTGAGCCGCCTCATATTTCTTATTATGGGTTGATATATGATAATGATACAAAATTTTATAAAAGATATCAGAGATTTTTTGAAGATTTGCAGTATGAACAAAAATTTTCTGATTTGTATTTGAATATTTGTTCTTTTTTAGAAAGTAGGGGATATGCGCATTATGAAATTTCTAATTTTGCAAAATCAGGTTTTGAAAGTAAGCATAATATAGCGTATTGGGAATTTTATGAATACATTGGGCTTGGAGCTTCTGCATCATCATTTTTTTATAATAAAAGATATAAAAATCAGGTTAATATTATAAATTTTTTAAAGTATCCTTTATTATTTATAGAAGATATTCATAATAATGAAGATTTTTTATTAGAGAAAATATTTTTATCATTAAGATATTATAAAGGGCTTGATTTAGATAAATTCAAGATTAAAGATTTTGTATTGGAGAATATTCCTAAACAATATTTTCAGATAGATGGGAGATTTTTAAAGTTAACGAATAAAGGCTATTTAGTATCTGATGAAATTTCTATAATGATTTTTAATTATATTATTGATAATAATAATAAGGATTATTTTTTAGATATAATAACCCATCCTCTGTAGTTATGGATTTTTTTCACTCTAAAACCACATTTTTCAAGCAGGTTGATAGCTTCTTTTTTAGTATATCTTTTTTCAACAGGTGGCGAGAATCTATCAAAAAGATCAGAGATTATTGTTGTAATGTTTAATGTATGGTGGTAAGGGAATTTTTCGTATATTGACTTTAATCCTGCTATTTTGAAAATATGAGATGGAATTGTAAGAAAAATATATACTGGAACGCTTAGAAAGATACATGTAAGGTATAATATTTGGGGAGGAAAATTTTTTAGAATATTTCTGAATAAGTTTACTATTTGAAGAATATAATGTTTTATTGGAGATTTTTCTTTTAGATTTTCGTAAAGATAAATAATAAAGTATCCATTTTTTTTAAGAATTTGATAGAGTTCTTTTATAGCTTTTTCAGTATCTTTGATATGATGGAGTACGCCAAAACTATATATTACATCAAAAGAATTTTTTTTAAGTGGGATTTGTAAAAGATTTGCTTGTATAAAGGCTTTATTAGAGTAATCTTTTGTATTTTTTTTTGCTACAAAAACCGCATCAGAGAGATCGAGACCCACAA
>Ga0164318_10002858_pt1 | contig 16182 bp, 10 predicted proteins | sample GuaBasSedimGuay9_FD_113734 | JGI IMG/M metagenome (GOLD analysis project Ga0164318, IMG submission 113734) | Subseafloor sediment microbial communities from Guaymas Basin, Gulf of California, Mexico - Guay9, Core 4571-4, 0-3 cm | ecosystem: Environmental > Aquatic > Marine > Hydrothermal vents...
AGGTGTTTCAGTTTCTTTCTGGCAGCTCTCATCTTTGCCTTTATGTCACCTATTTCTTTTCTGTGGGCTTCTATATCGAATCTGCTGATTCTTCGGATCTTCAGAGCCAGAAGGCGATCTGTATCTTCGATTGTCACTTCTCTTTTGTAGTCTTCAAGAAAAGGAACAAGACTGCCGGAAACCGTGGTTCTGACATCATCAAGGGTGGCACACTCTTCAATTGCCTTGTAAAGTCTGTTTTCAATAAATATCTGCTCAAGAGTCATCCAGTGCAGACGGTCCTGAAGACCTGAGATTTCAAGTTCCAGCTCCCGTTTCAGCAGATTCTTCAGCGAATTGGCGGAGTACTCTACAAGACCTGAAACTGTGGTTTCAACCGGTTTTCCATCCATGATAACAACCATGTTTGCAGTGTGTGAAATCTCGCAGTCGGTGTTTGTAAACAGCCTCTGTATGGTTTCGTCTGCTGAAACACCCCTGGCAACTGTAATCTCTATTTCAGCACGGTCTGTGGAGTAATCATCAATGCTTGATATCTTCAGCCGTCCCTTCCGGGTGGCTCCTTCTATCGATGCGATAACAGATTCCGTGGTGGTTCCAAACGGTATCTGTGTAATGGCAACCTTCTTGTTTCCTCGTCGTTCTATTCTTGCACGGCACTTTACCTTACCGCATCCGTCGCCATAGGCGGACACATCAACAGCCCCACCCTGAATAAAGTCGGGAAACAGCTGAAACTCTTCACCGCGGAGTGAGGCGATCTGGGCATTCAACACCTCGTTGAAATTGTGAGGAAGAATTTTCGTAGACATTCCCACGGCAATTCCCTCGGCACCCAGCAGAAGAACAACCGGTACCTTCACAGGCAGCACAACAGGCTCTTTGTTTCTTCCGTCGTAGCTTACTCCGAAATCAGTTGTTTCGTTGTTGAAAAGGATGTCCCGGGCCATCTGAGTGAGACGACACTCAATGTACCTTGGGGCTGAAGCTTCATCTCCGGTGAGAACGTTGCCAAAATTACCCTGTCTGTCTATAAAGAAATTTCTGTTGGCAAGTGAAACAAGCGCAGCGCCGATGGACTGATCTCCATGGGGATGGTAACGCATGGTATGACCTATAACATTGGCAACCTTGTTGAACCTTCCGTCGTCCATTTCAGACATGGACCACAGTATTCTTCTCTGAACAGGCTTGAGACCATCGGCAGCGTCTGGAATAGCCCTTTCCTTTATCACATAGGAGGCAAAATCAAGAAAGTTGTTCTCGTAGAGTTTCCTGAGGCCGGTCATCGCAGATTCTCCATAATGTACTGCCTTCTTGCCGGTGTATTCTTGCCCATGAAAAAGCCCAGCATGTCTGAAATGTCTCCGATCCTGTCTATTCCCACTTTTTCAAGCCTTATGTCCGGTCCTATAAACTGCCCGAATTCCTTAGGGCTTATCTCTCCCAGACCTTTGAACCTTGTGACCTCAGCCTTTTTCCCCAGCTTCGTTTCTGCGGCTGATTTTTCCTTCTCACTGTAGCAGTAAACTGTCTGCTTCTTGTTTCTAACCCTGAACAGGGGAGTTTCGAGAATAAACAGGTGACCCTCCAGAACGAGGTCTTCAAAGAAGTGCAGAAAAAGGGTCATCAGGAGATTTCTGATATGCAAGCCGTCTACATCGGCATCCGTTGCCAGGATAACCCTGTTGTACCGCAGCCCCTCAACACCGCCTTCGATGTTCAGAGCACGCATGATGTTATAGATCTCTTCGTTCTTGTACACTGTATCACGACGGTGAGAGTAAACATTGAGAGGTTTTCCTTTAAGCGCATAAACCGCCTGGGTGTACACATCTCTGGAAGCAACCAGGCTTCCTGCGGCACTCAGGCCCTCGGTAAGAAAGATAGAGCTTTCCTCTTCCCTGTCGTGGCCGGTTCCAAAATGAATCTTGCAGTCTTTCAGCTTGGGAATGCGTATTGCCGTCTGCTTCGCTCTGGCTCGGGCCTTCTTCTTCACTGAAAGAAGCTCAGTGCGAAGCTTCTGATTTGCCTTGACCTTGCTGATAAGTCTGTCGGCAAGTGTTGTGTTCCTGTGGAGCATCTGCTCGATCTCACTCTGAACCCTTGTAACCAGATCGCGTCTGATATCGCTGTTTCCAAGTTTGCTCTTTGTCTGGCTCTCAAACACCGGATCCTTCAGTTTTATTGAAATCGCCGCAATAATACCATCGCGAACATCGTCCCCGGTGAATTTCTCCGAACTGTATGCATTGACACCTTTCAAGAGGCCTTCTTTGAATGCGGAGAGATGGGAACCACCTGCGCTTGTATACTGTCCGTTGGCAAAAGACAGATACCTCTCGCCGTAGGAGTTGGTGTGTGTAAACGCGAATTCCAGAGTTTTCTCCCTGAAGTAGAATACCGGGTAAACAGCCTCTTCTCCTGCCTCGTGTTCAAGCAGGTCCTGAAGACCGTTTTCAGACTGATAGGTATTCTCGTTGAATTGAATCTTCAAACCGGAGTTGAGAAAAGCGTAATGCCTTATTCTCTTCTCCATAAACTCTTCTCTGTAGGAATACTGGCCGAAGATCTCGCTGTCCGGTGTAAACTCGATGTAGGTTCCGTTGCGCTCGGTGCTGGGTTCTGTAACATCTTCCACAAGAACCCCGCGGGAAAACACTATCTTCCTGCTTTTCCCGTCGCGATGGGAACACACCATGAAATACTCTGAAAGAGCGTTCACGGCTTTTGTTCCAACACCGTTCAGCCCCACACTGAACATAAACACATCGGTGTTGTACTTTGCCCCTGTATTGATCTGTGACACACATTCGAAAAGCATTCCAAGCGGTATTCCCCTGCCGTAGTCACGAACGGAACATGTTCTGCCGTTCAACCTGACCCTGATACGCTTTCCGTAACCCATGATAAACTCATCTACAGAGTTATCGATAACTTCTTTCAGAAGAACATATATACCGTCGTCTACATTGGATCCGTCGCCAAGACGACCGATATACATTCCTGTTCTGAGTCTGATGTGCTCAATGGATGAAAGGGTTTTGATTTTGCTTTCATCGTACTTCATCGCGGCATCACCGCCCATATTACCACCATATCTTGACTGCTGTACAACTTACAACCCCATATAGTGTGTGCCCTCGTTTTTCCTGCCACAAAATGGAACATATGGTGGCACACACAGCTTGAGTATACAACATTCAGATGATTTCAGGAAGAGGCGGAGCACTGAAATTCAGTGAAATATCAGGGGTTCAAGATCAGTCGCCCTGACCTTTGAAACCTCTTATAACTCTGCCCGCTTTGCCAATTGCCTTACCGGGCTCAGAGAGAAGTTCACTGGTCCATCGCTTGATTTTGCTGTAGCTGGTTACCTTCCTCCAGCTCCGATACCTTTCAATCCGGTGTTTCCACGAGACAACGTCATCCACTGTCAAGTGGGGTAATCGCATGTTCATAACCTCGTGGGCACGGTTTCTTGCCGGGTCCAGAAGTTCCGGGTTGGTATCTGTTGCCAGATAGTCATTCTCTACAGCCCAATCGTGTATGTAGCGTCCGGGTATTGCCGTTGAGAAATAAACGATAATATCATCCGGCTTTATCTTCTTCAACAGATTGTACGTCAGTCTTAGATCATCATCGGTTTCCATAGGAAATCCGATCATCAGGTTGGCGGTTGCCTCTACATGAAATTCGTGGCACCATTTGAACGCTTCTACAGCCTGTTCCGGAGTGGTTTCCTTTTTGTAAAAGTCAAGTATTTTCTGACTGCCACTCTCTACCCCGAAGGAAATCACACGGCATCCGCTCTCCCCCATTATTCTTATCTTGTCTCTTGAGACGGTGTCTACCCTGCTGTTGCAGTGCCACTCCAGATCGATTCCGCTTTCTTTAAGCCCGTCTCTGAAAGCTTCAAACCAGCTTTCCGGATGCATGGTGATCGTGTCGTCCTTAAAAAACACTTTGGGACATGGATCGTTACGAAACTCTACAAGTTCCCGTATCTCATCCACAACATTGGCTGCAGAGCGGTACCTTATCCCCCCCCCGTAGATCATGTCGGTACTGGGTTTGCAGTATATGCACTTGAAAGGGCATCCCCTTGTTGTAATCATTCCGTACTCTGACATACCGTTTGCAAAGTACGCATCGTAATCAACAACATCCCGGGCGGGAAAAAGAATTTCGTCAAGAAGCGGCGGAACAGGACGCCGGGGATTCTCCGCAAACGAACCATCCTCTCTGTAAAACGCCAGATTCCTCATGCTGTGGTAATCTTCTGAATTCTCCACAAGGTCTGTAAGCTCTACAATTGATTCCTCTGCTTCGCCCAGCAGTGCAACATCCGCACCTGTTTCATCAATGGAATTTGCGGCAAAAATACTTGGATATGCCCCGCCTACAACAAACAGAGCATCCGGGACCACCTTTTTCAGGTGGGAAGTTACAAAAGAAGCTCTCTCCAGTTTTGCTGCAGCGGAAATGGCAACAGCAACAATACCCGCACCTTCAACAATATGATCAAGCTCATCTATTTCAGAGCAGAATGAATAGTCTACATACACAGGTTCGTGGCCGGCTTCCCGAAGAACACTTACCAGATGAAGTACACCCAGAGGTTCCGAAAGACCGTTGTACTCAAACCATTTGAATCTGGGATAAACCAGAGCTACTTTCAAACCAATTCCTCCTTCACCGGGAAGATGAAAGATAGCCGATTACAGAGCTCATGTCACAATCCCCGGAAATATCTTCTTTCCTCCCATGAGCAACCAGACAGAAACGAAAACTGCCATTGCCAGTACAGCGTTTCCCGCCGCGCTGAAAGGATGCATGAACACAACAGCAAAAGCGGGAATAGCAGCAGCTGATGGTCTTCGTGCTCCCCTGATAAAGCCGGTGGAACCATACTTTCTGTGAAGGTCAAGTGAGAGTAGAACAGCAACTGAAAGCAACAACATCAGGTGTGCCACGGCAGCACCTGTTATTCCGAGAGCAGGAATAAGAATTACAAACAGCACGACTTCAAGAGCAAGAGCCCCGGCAGCCAGTGGAACTGCTGTCTTCTGCCGCTCGAGGGAGATCATCACCGACAGGAACAGGTGGAAAATATACGCTACAGGAAGGGTCACCAGAACCACTCTGAAGGCCAGGAGAATCTCACTAATAGACATTCCCCGCATGAAATCACTTCCCCAGATCAATCTGAGCACCTGCTGTTCAAATGCAAGCAGGGGAACAATAAGAACCACGGCAATTACGATAAACAGCTCGGTCATCCAGGCTATTCTCTCCCTTGCCTTGAACCACCCAATCTGAACAGACTCACACAGAGCCGCAAAAAGAGCACCTGGAAGCAGTGTAGGCGTTACCACTAGAACAAGAGCTTCAAGTATTTTAGTACTCTGCTGGTAGGCGGCAATTGCGCTGTCTCCCAGATATGCTTTTATGAATACACTGTCCAGCCTTTCACCGGCAACCAGAAACAAACCAACTATTCCAAGCGGAACTGCAGCCTTGAGAAGCGGGACAGCCAGTTTCATAACCTTCCGTGACGCGTTCAGCCTGAAGCCCATTCTGTAGAGCATGTAGTACGCAAATATTACTGAAGGTATCTGTCGGGCAACATAGGTCGCTCCAGCGAAGTAAACACCCCTGCCGGTGTATCTGGCATACATGGCAAGGATAACAACAAGCAGGCCCATGATCAGCCTTGCAGCACTTTCGTTAACCATTATTTCCTTCGCTCTGAACACGGCGAATGAACTTTCCAGAAAACCTTCAAGAACAAATCCTCCGGCAACGAGCAGTATCAGAATCAGCTGACGTGATGAATATCCTGCTGCCCAGCCTGTTGCTATCACGGCACAAACAGTTGTGATCGACAGTACACTTCTTAGAACAAGAGCCGATGAAAGAGTGCTGTTTACCTCGCTGCCTGCAGCAATCCGTCTGGTAACAAGCATGGTAACACCCATGTCACTCAGAAAGACAACTATCAGACCTATGGAAACTGCAAAAAGCAATTCACCGAATGGATCATCACCAAGTATTCTGGAGTAGATCATCAGCGAAACAAGCAGACCGGTTTTGCCGACAATCTGCCCGAACAGCATGTAGGCACTGTTGGCCCTGCGACCTGCCATCAGGGTCTGAAGACCTCGCTTGGAGACATGCCTGCTTCTTTCAAAGCGACATTCCGCTTTATCTTCCTGGTTGTAGTTTTGGGCAGCTCATCCTGATAGATGATAAAACTTGCCACCCTTTTGAAACCCTCGGCAGTCTGGTTGTAAGTCTTGATAACTTTCCTCATGGAAGAGATCTCGTCATCGGCAGTTATCTTCCTGCCCTGGCTCTCCGCTTCTTCAATAAGCATATCGCGGTCAGGCACCAGAAGCACACAGATTTCCTCACCCTTGGTTTCAGATACTCTACCGAAAACCATACATTCCTTTACATACTCGAACCGGTTCAATACGGTCTCTATCTCTTCCGGATAAACATTTTTACCGTTCTTCGCAATAATTACATTCTTTTTTCTGCCGGTGATGAACAGATAGCCTTCCTTATCGAAATAACCGAAATCACCTGTTCTGAACCAGCCGTCATCAGATAAAACCTCGGCTGTGGCCTCCGGATTACCATAGTACCCCAGCATGATATTGGGGCCTTTTACCACAATCTCTCCAACACCGAATTCGTCGGGATCGTCGATTCTGCCCTGTATTTCGGAAAGTAAAAAACCAACACTTCCGTACTTGTTTGCTCCTATTCTGTTGGCTGAAATAAGAGGGGCTGTCTCTGTAAGTCCATATCCCTCTATCATTTTAAATCCAAGCTTCTCGAGTCCTTCCAGGGCGTGGGGATCTATCCCGGCACCACCTGAGATAAGCAGCCTGAGCTTTCCGCCGAATTTCTCATGCACCGGATCAAACACTTTTCTTCGGAAGCCCTTTATTCCCAGTTTCTCGGTTACCGACGAGAGAGCCAGACCAATGCCGAATTTTGCTTTTCCGGCAAAAGAAGCCCTGATGTTGTCTATAATTCTGCGGTACAGCGTTTCCCACAGCAGAGGAACGGCCAGCAGTATCGTTGCATGTGTGGTAACAAGATCAGCAGCCACATACCGAAGCCCGTGGGCTATTGCGATCTCCGCTCCTACAGCAAGAGGCAGAAGAAAACCAATGGTTCCTTCAAACAGATGATGAACCGGAAGAACGCTGAGAAAAGTGTCGTTTTCACTTATTTCAATGAACTGGAGACTCTGTCTTACATCTGAAAGCAAAGTGTTCTGAGAGTGAACCACACCCTTGGCCATTCCAGTGGTTCCCGATGTATAACTGATAACTGCCGGCCTGGTTACATCGTAAGTAGAGGGAAGATTCTTGCTGCTGGTTCTGCCCTTCCTGAGAATGCTGCTGAACACAAGTGGAGCATCCTTGAAACCTGCGTTCATCGCTACTGGAGTAACATCTTTCAGATCTTCAAACCAGTCACCGAAACTGGCGTCGTAAAAAATCATATTGGCCCCGGAATAGTGAAGAATCGTGTGCATATCTGACTTTGGAAGACCAGGATCAACAGGTACCACAATCCCTCCGGTACGATGAACAGCAAAGTAGGCGGTATACCATGCGATACTGTTTTTTCCCACAACGGCAACAACAGGCTTATCTGTTGTTTCAAGAATTCCCCTGGCCACCCAGTCTATGTTACTGGCAAACTGCCTGTAGTTGATCGATTTGAACTTCCCGAGCTCTGCCGGTTCCTGCACAGCGATCTTATCAGGAAACTTCCTGGCTGAATTCATGATAATATCCGGAATACTGGGCAACTCCGGAGCCGGGTAAAGGGGTCCGCCTGGTATCTCTCTATTCACGATCAGCCTCCTGTTCTGAAATGAATGAACCGGCACTAAGAGCATGACCGAAAATACAACATCGGCATTAGACACCACACGAACGGCTGCAAAACACGCCAATCATCGTCAAATAGCGCTGCTATTATCCTCTAATCGGCATGCTTTCCATCTCGTCCGTGAGGCACTACTACTCAATGTCTATTCTCGGACAGGCTCCTAATATCCTGCGGAACACCAGTTGCCACAACCCTCAACCCCACAAAGGGATAACCGAGGTCCACACTTAGATCAATTCTTGATTCAGATGTGCAGTCTTCAACTGAAGAAAGCCAGCTGCCTCCGGCAGCAATTCCTCTGGAATCGGTCCACTCCCATAGATTTCCCTGCATCTCGCACAGCCCCCATCTGCTGCTTCCCATGGCTCCTGCAGGAGCTGTTTCCCGCCACCCGTCATCAATATCCGGATGTCTTGTAAGAATGATTTCGTTAACATCAGAGAGGTTAACGGGAAGTTCTGACCCTGCTGAAGCAAGAATAGCCCACTCGGTACTTTCCGGCAATCTGAATTCCAGCCCGGTTGTACTTTCAGAGGTTAACCACCTACAGTACCACTCGGCTCCATCCCAGGTCATTCCCGCCATGGGATAATTCTCCATTCCTGGAACAGGCTGGTAACAGGTGGAGTCTGCACACAGAGCAACCGGGACCCTCCAGTTGCACTTCAGGATACTGTCCATAAGACAGGTCCTTCCAATAACAGAGAATGAATCTCTACGAAGCTCTGGATCCACTGAATTCATAAATTCGGCAAACTGGGAAGCAGTTACTTCATACCTGCCCACCGTCAGCGGACCCATCGCAAACGGCAGCAGATCTTCAGGTATTACTGTAAAATCCATACCGGTTGCCGGGTCCGTGAATTCAAACGGTACTGTGATTGTAACAACCCTTGCACCCGGCGTAAGCAGGTTCACTGTTCTTGTTACGGACACTCCCATTTCGCCGAGAGCTGTGAGTTCCACAGAACTGCCTGATTCCACAATCAGGGAGCACGGCGCTATACCTGAAAAATTGTGGGAAAGGATTTGACAGCCGGCCGGCCTTGAGTTCACAGCAAGTAAACACCCCTCTTTAAGCTGGAGGAAAAGGGTGTCCGGGGAAGTTTCCGCAAGGGAATCTGCAGGGAAAAAACCGTCTTTCTCCGCAGCAACATACACCCCGTCACGAGGTACAAACTGCGTGAAAGGGGAAAAACCGGCTGGAACTCCGTTGATTGATACCAGAGCACCGTCTGGAATGGTAAGAACGGTAATCCTCTTCATTCTGATCTGCGGGAAGAACCGTTCCGCCACAAACACCGACAGAACAACAAGCAGAATACCAGGAAGTATCTTCCTCAACTATCAGTCACCCCAGTTGTTGGAGAGAACTGCCTTGATATCATCCCAAAGATACCCCATACGGATATCACGCCAGAACCTCTTCCAGATGTAAGAAGGTCTGAAGTAGAATTTCCGGTGAAACCTGCCGTAGAATTTTCTTATCTCATCCCAGGAAAGGTTTTCATGCTCCCAGACATCGGTGGTGTTGTGGAAATTGTACAGATCCCAGTTCCTGCTCTTGATTCTGCCTGCTTTGTCTACCTGCCGGAACAGAGCGCTGGACGGGAAAGGAAGAGTCATGGAAGCTTTCACATATGTCAGCGGAAGACTGCAGGCAAATCTCATCGATTCCTCAACAGTTTCCCGGGTGTCTCCAGGAAGCCCGATCATGAAAAAACCCACTGTTTCAATACCGGCATCATCTGCCATTGTTACAGCCTCCCTGATTAACTCAGGAGTTTGGGGTTTGTTCACTTTTTCAAGAATTTCGGCAACACCACTCTCTATACCGAAAGAAACCATGTAACATCCTGCGGCTTTTGCCAGCTGAAAAAACTCTGTGTCCACATCATGAACATTCACACCGGTGGGAAGTGCCCATGGAGCCGGGAACTTCTTTTCGATCAACAGTCTGCAGACCGCTTTCGCTCTTTCAATATCTGCTGTAAAGTTGTCATCCTTTATGTGGATATCGTTGAACCCCAGATCCAGCATCCTGAACATCTCGTCTACTATTCGTTCTGGACTCTTCCAGCGTACATTGTGTCCGAAGATCGTCTGGCTGCAGTAGGTGCAGTAGTGATTGCAGCCGCGATTTGTCTCCATGTAACCCACCGGATTCTTTCTTGAGGCAATATGTGGAGATTTGTAATACTGCAGCTTGTACAGCTGCCACGCAGGAAGAGGAAGGGTATTCAGATCCATGATAAGAGCTCTTGGCTTTGTCCTGTAATACTCGCCGTCCTCAAAGTATGCTATACCGTCAATTTCCTCCAGCTTTTTTCCAAGACATATCTCCCGCAGCGTGTTCTCCCCCTCGCCGATAGCTGCAATATCGAACTCGCTTGTTTCAAGAACCTCTCTGGGAAGAGTTGTTGCGTGGATTCCACCACCGATAATCACAGTGTCCGGACATTCCTCCCTGGCTATGGCAGCCAGAGTTCTGGCTTCAGAAACAAGCGGTGTGGTAAAAGTAATTCCCACATAGTCCGGTTTCCAGTTTCTGAGAACTTCTCTGTAGGCAGCCATTGGTCTGGTTTCTATCATCAGATCGGCAACCTTTACATCATGGTCATCCTCCAGCACAGCACCGGCCAGCGCGCCCAGTGTAACAAATGGCGCAGAGGTAATTGCTACTCTGATGTTGCTATCGCTGTAAACATCAATGGAAGAAGGCGGGTTTACAAGAAGAACTCGGGCCAAAACAATCTCCTTATTCAAGCGCCCCGGCACATTCAGTGTACCGGGGCAAATAAAACTCAGCGGCTGAGTACAACCAGTCTTGTAACGGATGTCTGCCCGTTGCATGTCGCCTGTACAGGGTAAATACCGGCAGGCAGTCTGACTCCATGAACATCTGTGAGGTTAAACGGGATGGTAATTTCGCCACCTGGAACCTCACCGCGGTAAACTGTGTCTACAATTCTCCCTGTAATATCATGAACCTGAACAGTCAGCATACCGGCTGAAGGAATACCACAGGTGAAAGCAGAAGAATACAAAGCGGGACTGCCTCCGGAAACTGCAACAGACAGAGCCGGTACAGTCTTTCCTTCTTCAACGGAGAGGGCGCCGGCAGCCCATATCTCCACATCATCCAGATTCCAGCCGCAGTATTCCCATCCCGGATCAGTTGTACCCATCACCCATCTTATCCAGACGGTTTCCTGCTGATCCGCGTATTCGGAAATATCGAATATCCTGCAGCTCCAGTCACCATCTGTAATCTCGTCTGTACCGTTTTCCCACACGGAAAACCATGTAGTTCCGTCGTTGGAGATTTCCACTGCAGCATGATCGTAAGCATTACCCTCTACACCCAGCCACCTCTGAAAACGCAGCTGTGTACCGTAAAGGTTAGAGCAGTCTATTACCCCGGTCGTAAGGTACTTGCGATCAAGACCCGGAGGATAGTCTCCCTGCAGGTTGTAACCGTATACATTGTCTCCAGTATTCCCGGAAGAAGGATCCGGATTCCCGTGCGAACCGCCAAGACCGGCAGGAATACCCCACTCCCACTGTCCGTCTGCAGTCCAGCCGGGGTCGGATTCCATGTTCCAGCTGTAGATAATACCTGCATCTCCCACCACAAGCACAACTTTAACCGTGGTGTTCCCTGCTCCGCTGGTTACATTGGTAAACTCAACATCAGCTGTGTAAACTCCCAGCGAAAGGGTGTCGGCAGCGCTGTTTATCGATGCAGATATCTCAATGGTTTCACCCTGGGAAATACTTCCAGAGAGCTGCCCCGCAAGATCCAGCCAGTCTGCTGATTCCGGAGTGATCAGATACTGAATTGACCCTGCACCCATAAACTCCATTTCCCAGGTTTCAGATGACGGGGCAAAGCCACCGCCCACCTCTCCCTGGAATACAAAATCTTCATCAGGCGTTACACTGAGACCTGCATCATACGCCAGCATCTTCAAACAGAAGTTACCTGTTCCCGGATAGGGGTTACCTGCCCATGTGTAGAGATCATGCCATGTTCCGTCATTGTACCAGCTTTCGCCTGCAGAAGCGGAAGATTCCACAATAACTCTTGAGGATGCACCCAGCAGAACTGAAACCTCTGATGTTCTGTCGTAGGCGTAACCGCCATCCGAAAACTCCACTACAAAGTATGCACTGTCTCCCTGAGCCAGCTCAAACGGACTGGTCAGATCTACAGTGTGAAAGCCTCTGTACTCACAGAATCCGGTCTCGGTTGTCAGTTGATCAGAGAGTACTCCGCCCTGGAAACTGCCGTACACCGTTGCCGTAAAATCAACCGAATCTGCAGCAGTAAAGAACGATACATTCGGAACAAAGTGATCACCGGTAGCTTCAAAGGCATTCATTGCCAGGGAGATACCGGTAAATGTGTCCCTCCAGCCGTGATAGTCATGGTAGTAGAACTTGTCGTAATCCAGCGGCTGAACATCTGTGAAGGAAACTGTGCCCATATAGGGTTCTCTTCCACACCATTTGTCCCAGTAGCTGATAAAAAAGTAACCGTCAAAACCCCAGCCTGTTCCCCAGCTGTTCTTCACAATCCAGGCACCTGGTTCCGGGGCCTGTGTAACCTTGTCGTCATCCCATCCAACTATTGTAACAGAGTGATTGGGCAGCTCCGTGCTTGAAGGAGGCTGATACTGTATGTAGTCAACCATAAAAGCGCTGTTCACGCAGTAACAGCAGGCCATAGCTCCATTGTTCATCAGAGCGGTCTTTACCCTGTCCATTGAGGCCAGATCGTCTCCTACCAGATGCCACTCCACATCTGCAGGGTAGTAGTAATGGTAACCCGGTGAACTGAATTGAGGCGCGGTGTTGTAAGACTGGCCGTCTATATCCCGAACAGCACCGTCTCCTCTGGACAGATACGCCGTTGAAACAAGATAGTCTCCCCCCTGATGTACAGTCAGTCCGGAACCGGTGGGAGGATCGATATCCGAGTTGTTCCACTCGTTGAAACCATTCCACCAGTCAAGATGATATTCCGCAAGGTCCGGCTCGCCGGTTTCACCGTTGTTTTCCCAGGCACCGGTCATGAGCAGATTGGACTCGATGGAAGCCATTGTGCCGTGTGTCCAGCAGGTACCTCCCTGCTGACTCTTTACCGATGTAACGAAGTTGTCTCCATTGTAGTCTCTCAAGTCGAACTGTGCCGGTAACTGCAACTGCATAAAAGCAACTGCAAATGCAACTATAAACATCTTTGACCTCCAGGATATACCTGCCAGAGACAGAAAACTATAATGTTTCCTGAACCAGCCACTTGCGAGGAATATGAGTCTTTATATACTACAGTCATGAAGACACTGGTAGCTATTCCGGCACTGAACGAAGAATTTACCATAGAACAGGTAATTTCCTCTATTCCAGGTGAGTTGCACGGCACTGCTGTGGAAATTCTTGTTGTAGATGATGGTTCAACAGATTCTACCGTTTCAAAGGCCCGGGCTGCAGGAGCTGCCGTTGTTTCCCACGGCAGAAACATGGGGCTTGGAACTGTTTTCCGCACCATGCTTTCCTACGCCAGAGAAAAAGGTTTTCACTACATGGCAACCATTGATGCCGATGGTCAGTTTAACCCGAAAGATCTTCCCGACCTGGCAGCACCTGTTATTTTGAATGAAGCAGACTTCTCCACAGCCAGCAGATTCATCGACCTCGAACTTACCCCGGAAATGCCAGTGCTTAAGAAGTGGGGCAATGCAAAAGTTGCAGGGCTTGTAAGCAGTCTGGCAAACACTGAGATTCATGATGCCACGTGCGGCTTCCGGGTTTACGGACCAAAGGCTCTTGACAGAGTGGCATGTTTCAGCAGGTTCACATACACGCAGGAAGTTCTTATAGACATTGCGAGAAAAGGTCTCAGGATAAAAGAAATTCCCGTAAAGATCAAAGGTGAAAGAGAGTTCGGAAAGTCAAGAATCGCATCTAATCTCTGGCGTTATGCACACCTTTCAATCGAGGCAATGTATTCTGTAGCACACGGTCATTCTCCATGGCGGTTCTACGGAACACCTGCCTTTATTCTTATAGGTGCAGGCTTCCTCATGGACAGTTTTACACTGGCCTGGTGGCTCATCCAGGGCAAAATCAATCCGTTTACAGCGTTTGGTATAGGAGGCCTCTTCTCTATAACATTCGGAATTCTGCTGGTTCTTTTTGCATCGGTGGCAGACATTTCCGCGGCAAACAGGAAGATGCTTGAGGAAATCACCGCCATGGAAACAAGACGGATCAGAGAAAAACCAGGCAACTGACGGAGAACATCCATTCCCCGGGACACAAAGGAAAACTCAATGGCAAATCCATGGGATCATGTAGTAGGTACTGAAGAGTACAACACAACGCTTGAAAAGTCACTGAGAACCGCTGAAAGAGGCGGATACATTCTGAACCCTGACTCTAAAAGAGTAGAGAAAGTCGTGGGTCTGATGACCATGAATTTCACTGCGACAGGCCGGTACTTCTGCCCGTGCAAACAGAGCCATCCTCTGAACACCGAAACCGACGAACTCTGCCCGTGCGAGGGTATGCAGGAAGAAATCAAAACTAACGGGAAATGCTTCTGCAGACTGTTTTATAAAAAGATCTGACAATGGTAAGAAAGGCGAAAGCATGAAAAGAGCAACTGAAGAGACTTAAAGCAAGGGGAACTCTCTGCTGCATGCAGACCGTTGAAAACCGTCGAAGACGAAAGTGGATGTTCCCCCAACCACGGAAATATGGGTGTCCATTGACAGGTGTGTATGTTGCGTTTCAGAGAAAATGTGGTAGTTTTCCGGTTCGGTGAGTTCGTGATTTCAACTGATTAAGGCAGGTAGCAAAGCAGCATGGTTCAGAGTTACGCACTTCTTGTTGTGGGCTTCGTTCTTCTGGTCTTTGGTGGTGATTACCTGATCAAAGGGGGAAGCCGGCTTTCTGCCCTTCTTGGTGTTTCACCTCTGCTCATAGGTCTTGGTATCGCCGCATTCGGCACCAGCGCCCCGGAGGCCGCAGTTTCCATAAAAGCTGCCATAAGCGGTCACTCCGCAGTATCCATCGGTAACATCCTGGGAAGCAACATCGCAAACATCGGTCTCGCAATTGGTCTTGCTCTGCTTGTGTTCGGCATTAAAGAAACCCACAGACAGATATGGAAAGAAAGCGTCTTCGGACTGCTGGCTACTTTGCTTCTGCTGACTCTCTCTGTTGCAGCTTTTTCAAGGTATGGAGACTACGGGCTGAACACAGTCGGGGGCTTCATACTTCTTTTCTTCTTTGCAGGATACCTGTACTATCTATTCAGAATGAGTGTCTCCGACAAAAAGAAAAGCAGAGACGAAGAGCAGGAAGTAATAGAGAACAGACCACTGGAGTATGTAAAGTCCTCAGCAATGACCATTGGCGGTATTGCCGGAGTGATCTTCGGCGGAAGCTTTGTTGTTGACAATGCGGTAGCCATCGCCCAGTCGTGGGGTGTTTCAGAGACGCTTATCAGTGTAACAATAGTTGCACTTGGAACCTCGCTGCCTGAAATCGTGGTTTCTGTAATGGCAGTGCGCAAGAATCACTGGGACATGGCTCTGGGAAACATCCTGGGCAGCAACCTGTTCAACATTCTGTTCGTCCTTGGAACAACTGCAACAATCAAACCCATGGAATTCTCAGCTTTCCACAGTATGGTACTACCCGATCTTCTTATAGCACTTGGTATTACGCTTCTTCTGTTCTTTATCGTGATACAGAAAAAAAGATCCGGGTCTGCCCTGTGGAAGAGCAGAATGCAGGGTCTTGTTCTTCTGCTGACCTATGCTGCCTACATGGTCTTCGCTATTATCCGGAAATAGGAATTCAGTTCGTACCTGACGGGGCTTCTGTGGCTGTGTCCGTTGAAACTGCCTGAGGAAACGCAGAAGCAGATCGAAGCTCTTGGAGACAACTGGGAAAAACAGCTGGTCACAGAGCGAGAACTGAGAAATATCCGAAAAACCTCATTCGAGGGAGCACTTGCCAACCCAACCCAGGCAAATGCTCTTTATCTCAATGTTGGTTCAGGCTCTTCCGATTACATTGATGCCGATATTTACAGCTATCTCAGCCTTGCCGGCAGATCAAGTGTTAAAACAGCCATTGAGCTGCACTGGGTGGATTCACACAACAACACCGGCAGTGTTGCTATTGGAGATACGCTTCGGGTAATTGCCAGTGACATCGAACCCATTGATCTTTCAGACTTGACAG
>Ga0164318_10002859_pt1 | contig 16182 bp, 19 predicted proteins | sample GuaBasSedimGuay9_FD_113734 | JGI IMG/M metagenome (GOLD analysis project Ga0164318, IMG submission 113734) | Subseafloor sediment microbial communities from Guaymas Basin, Gulf of California, Mexico - Guay9, Core 4571-4, 0-3 cm | ecosystem: Environmental > Aquatic > Marine > Hydrothermal vents...
ATCGGGTTTTCTCCCGGAGGAGCGGGCGTGGATGGACAAATTTTTTTCCCATGGCTATCTGGACACTCTCAGGCTTTTCACCGATGAGGGGGAGAAATACTCCTGGTGGAGCTATCGGGCCCAGGCCAGGGAACGGAACGTGGGCTGGCGCATTGATTATTTTTTCGTGTCTGAAAATATGAAGAGCCGGGTGAAAGATGCTTTTATTATGGATGATGTAACCGGCTCTGACCATTGCCCGGTTGGAATAGAATTAACTTTGGGAGTGAAGGGTGATGAGAGAGAGTGATGGGTGATGGGTGATGAGTGATGAGTAAATCAAAAGACAGGGAATGGCCAACTCCCTTCTTTCGCGCACTCGCACTCGCACTTTCACTATTATTACTCCTACTTCTTCTTCCGCCGCCCACGCCCATCTCTGGAGGAGAAGATGAAAATTGTATCGGGGGGACAAACAGGTGTAGACCGGGCGGCATTGGATGCCGCTCTGGAAGCCGGTGTCAAGGCGGGTGGCTGGTGCCCGAAAGGCAGGTTTGCGGAAGACGGGATGATTTCGTCAATTTATCCGGTTCGGGAATTGGAAAGATCTGGCTACAAGGCACGGACAAAGCAGAATGTGGTGGATAGTGACGGAACATTGATCATTTATTTTAATACCCCATCCGGTGGGACGGAGCAGACATTGCTTTTTTGTATCAGGGAGAAAAAGCCTTATGCCCTTATTGATGCCGATGTGCTGACGGTGGAACAGGCGGCAGAAAAGGTCCGGGATTTCGTAGAGAGAAATGCTATTTCCGTTTTGAATGTTGCTGGACCCCGGGCCAGCAAGAGCCCTGATGCCTACCGCTACACAAGGGACCTGCTTCTCTTTTTCCTGAAAGACTACAGGTAAAAAATGGCCGTGAATGTACAAGTCCTTGACAGAAGAATTGAACTCGTCGTAGGCTGGTTCCGGAAGGAAGTAAGGTGATAACGGGACGATGAAAAAAATTGAACTGGATATTCCAAACTCAAGACAGAATCGGCGGGCCTGCCCGAAATGTGGCTTGGAACAGGACGGGGCCAATACCGAATGCATCCGCTGCGGTGTTATTTTTGAGAAATATCGGGCCATTCCCGGACGATCGAGGGGGGATGCCTCGCCTTCAGCCGGGCCGGAAGGCCGGTTTTTCTCCCGTGAAAACATTAAAAATCTCCTGTTTCATGTCAACAGGGAAGAAGGGAGGGCATATCTCTACAGCAAAGGGGTTCTCCTGTTGATTTTGTTTTTCTGGGGGTTTCGGTTCATTCTGGCCCCTATCGAGTCCAATGTTACCGGGAATTCATTCCTTCATCTAATCAACCTCCCTTTCCACGAAGCGGGGCACGTGGTTTTCAGGCCCTTCGGGCGGCTGATCACTTCCATGGGAGGTTCGCTGGGGCAGCTTCTGGTGCCACTGATCTGCTGCCTGGTTCTGCTAATCAAAACACGGGACCCTTTTGGCGGCGCTGTCACTTTCTGGTGGTTCGGTGAGAATTTTCTGGATCTGGCACCCTACATCAATGATGCAAGGAGCCTTGCTTTGCCGCTTATAGGGGGCAACACCGGCCGAACGGCCCCGTACGGTTTCCACGACTGGCAGTTTATCCTCACCGAAACAGGGCTCTTGAACTACGACCACGTACTGGCTCGAGGCGCGTGGCTGGTGGGAACGCTGGTTATGCTCTGTGCTGTTTTCTGGGGCGCTTTCCTATTGGTTCGGCAATTTCGGAGTGTAAAACAATTGCCGGATTAAGCGGATAATTCAGTTTTCTTTACGAAGTACTGATCATTTTTTTCATAATGTGCGAGGTGACTGTGAGGAGAAGTTTCTTCGGAGTGAAGCGCTCGGAAAAGGCCATGAAGCGGTTTTTTCCGCCCACGATAATGGATGGTTTTTTTCCAAGGGCACGAAATGCGGTGTGGACGGCCTGTTCTGCTGTTGCCAGGCCCTTCTGTTGTGTGGGGATGCCGGCTTCTGCGAGGAAGTTGGTTGCCGTTGCAGGGGGATTCAGTGCCAGTACGTTTATACCTTTTGCCTTCATTTCGTACCACAGCGCTTCTGCGAGGTGGAGGTCAAAGGCCTTGGTCGCGGCGTAGGTGGCAAACCACGGACAGGGCTGGACGGCAGCGGTGGAAGCCATAATGATCATGTCTCCTCTGCCGGTTTCCGTCATTCGTTTCAGGAAGAGTCGGGCGATTTTTGTAACAGCAACACAGTTCAGTTGAATCATCTCTATTTCCCGGTTGTCGTCAATTTCAAGGAAAGGGCCGGAGGTGCCGAAACCGGCATTGTTAATGACCATTGTCACCGTCAGGCCAGCAGTTTTGTCACTCAATTCCTGAGCAAAATGCTCATGGGTCAGGTCAAGGGGAATGATCCGGGTTTCCCGTTCGTACTGCTTCTCAATGTCCGCCGCAACATCCTCCAGTTTGTCCTGGCTTCTTGCGACCAGAGCCACGTTGTAGCCCTTTTTTGCCAGTTCATAGCTGAATTCTTTCCCGATTCCCGACGATGCGCCGGTTATGACAGCCCAATCAGTTTTCTTCATAAATATCCTCCGGGATTTCTGTTTTATCTAACTTTCAGTATAGCATGCTCCCAGGGAACGCTTTTTTTAAAATCTTAAACATGTGTTTGTGGTTTTAAGGGGAGAGATACTCGATATAACCTTGGATTTGGAAACAACCATTTGAGTTTAGTGTGTTTTCTATTCTTATGTTGGTGGCTCATGAATCTCAGCAATACCTCAGTGCCTGGTGCTGAAGTCTTCATCTTTCCGGTTTCCCGGCCAGATTGCATTTGATAATGAACAGTTCTTATGCGAAAATACCGAAGGTTGCATATTTTAATAAGGAGGGCATGCCTTGTCTCACGCACAGTATATTCCCCTGCTTATCTTTCTGGTGATTGCGACTTTGTTTCCGCTGGTGACGCTGGCAATAGCCAAGCTGTTCCGTCCGGAAAAGTACAACAAGTCAAAACTCTCACCCTATGAGTGCGGAATTGAGGTGGACAAAGAACCTGAACGGAACTTTCACGTTCGCTACTATGTAGTGGCGGTTATCTTTTTGATTTTTGACGTGGAAACAGTTTTTCTGTACCCGTGGGCGGTGAAGTACCGTGCCCTGGGTCTTTTCGGGTTCGTCGAGATGGCAATTTTCCTGATCATCCTGATCTTTGGATACGTGTACGCGTGGAAAAAGGGGGCGTTGGAGTGGGAGTAACACAGGAAGCAGTTGACAAGTTTTTAATTACTACCCGATTGGAGTATGTGTTCAATTGGGCGCGGAAGTCCTCGCTCTGGCCCGTGACCTTCGGGCTGGCCTGCTGTGCTATCGAAATGATGGCAACTGGTGCGGCGAGGTTTGACATTGACCGGTTTGGTTCGGGTATTTTTCGGGCATCGCCGAGGCAGTCAGATTTAATGATTGTCGCCGGGACGGTGACGTTGAAGATGGCCCCGGTACTTCGTAAAATTTATGACCAGATGCCGGAACCCAAATGGGTGATTTCTATGGGGGCCTGTGCCAATTCAGGTGGTCTGTTCGATTCCTATGCGACATTGCAGGGAGTGGATAAGATCGTTCCGGTGGATGTGTATATTCCCGGATGCCCGCCGAGGCCGGAATCCCTGCTCTATGGGTTTATGCAGCTTCAGGATAAAATCCAGAAGTCCAGTCTGCGGGACAAGTATCTCGTGGAGGGCCGGTAAAATGGCAGACGAAAAGAAAACAGGCACACCGACTGGGCAGGTGGATGCGCTGAAGGCGGACAAGAAGAAGACGGAACCGAAAAAGGCGGCGGCTGTACCGAATGTGGCACAAAAACCGGCCGGGGCAAAACCGAAGCCCGCCGGTCCGCCGAAACCGGCCATCGTGGAGCAGGAACGTACACCGGCATCGGAAGGCTGGCAGGAGAAGCTGTTGGAGGCCCTGGGAGACAAGGTGAAAGAAAGTTATGTGGCTTCCGGTGAATTCACTGTGATTGTGGAGAATGGAAGCGATTTCAACGCTACCATGGCACAGATTCATGAAAACGGCTTTGATTACATGTCCGACATTTCAGCGGTGGATTATTCAAAGTATGATGGAGTACCGAAGCGCTTTGCCTTGTCTTATCATTTGTATTCCATTGCGGAGAATCATCGCCTTCGGGTGAAGGTTTTCCTTGATGATGGGGAGAAGCTTCCTTCTGTGATGCAGATATGGGGAACGGCTGATTTCCATGAACGGGAGGCCTTTGACTTGATGGGAATCGTGTTCACCGGCAGGGAAGGGCTGCGGAGAATCCTGCTGCCGGAAGACTGGATTGGCCACCCCCTCAGAAAAGAGCTATCAAAAAATGATGGCAACGAGGCCTACACAGCCAAGTTGGTTCGAAAAGCCAGAGAGGATGCGTGATGTTTAAGTCAGAAATTATTGAACTGAACATGGGGCCACAGCACCCCAGTACCCACGGTGTCCTCCGGTTGAAGCTGAAACTGGATGGTGAAACGATTGTGGATCTGGATCCGGAAATCGGCTACCTGCACCGTGGTGTTGAAAAGCTGGCGGAAAATTTTACTTACCTCCAGGCATTGAACCTGACCGACCGGCTGGATTATGTGGCGGCAGTTTCCAATAACCTGGGATACATTGAAACACTGGAAAAACTGGGTGGGGTTGAAGTTCCCCGGAAAGCAAAGTATTTCCGTACCCTCATGACGGAGCTTGGACGCTTGTCTTCTCACCTTTTGTGGCTGGCGACCCACGCGCTGGATATCGGCGCCATGACTGTTTTTCTCTATGCGTTCCGTGAGAGGGAATTTATTCTGGATATGTTCGAGATGGTTACCGGCGGGCGCCTGTTGACTACAACATTCCGCTATGGCGGATTGAAGGAAGATATCCCGGAGGGATTTGAACGATTAGTCCGGGATTTTATCAAAATATTCCCGGATCGGATGGCTGATTATGAAGCTTTACTGACCAAAAACCGCATCTGGATGAAACGTACAAAACAAGTAGGTGTCATTTCAGCCGAAGACGCGATTAGCTTAGGCCTGTCCGGCCCGGTTGTTCGGGGTTCCGGTGTGCGATTTGATGTGCGCAAGGCGGAACCGTATGAAGCATATGGCGAGCTGGACTGGGATATGGCTGTTCAGGACGGGTGTGATACTTATGCCCGGTACCTCGTTCGGCTGGAAGAGATGCGCCAAAGCCTTCGGATTGTGGAACAGGCTCTGGACGGAATGCCGGAAGGCGAGTTCCGTGCGAAAGTACCTAAAGTTCTTAAACTTCCGAAAGGCGAGGTATACCATACTATCGAAGCGCCCAAAGGTGAACTGGGCTATTATCTCATCAGTGACGGCAAGGGCACCGGCCCGTATCGGCTGAAGGTGCGCGGCCCGTCCTTTGTGAACCTGCAGGGCCTGAAGCCAATGGTAAAAGGCCACATGGTGGCGGATGTTGTGGCCGTTATCGGAACGCTGGATGTTGTTCTCGGCGAAGTGGACCGGTAGGGGGGAAATATGGATTTTACTATGATAAATATCGTGATTCCCACCGTGAAAATTTTGATTGTGTTCGCGGTGATATTGCTGTCGGTGCTGGTGATGACCTATGCGGAACGGAAGGTTATTGCGTTTATGCAGGTCCGTCTCGGGCCGATGCGGGTGGGCCCATGGGGCTTACTCCAGCCCATTGCCGACGCGTTGAAACTGTTTTCCAAGGAAGACATTATTCCGACAATGGCAGATAAGCTGGTGTATTTTCTGGCACCGACCCTGGCCATTGTCCCAGCGTTTCTGACTTTTCTCGTGGTGCCCTTCGGGGATCAGACCACCTTCTTCGGTTTGCTGAAACACCCTACCAGTATGGCGATTTCCGACTTCAATATCGGGCTTCTGTACATCCTGGCGATTTCATCTGTCGGAATCTACGGCATTCTGCTGGGGGGCTGGTCATCCAATTCCAAGTATCCGCTCCTCGGCGCCCTTCGTTCGGCCGCACAGATTGTCAGTTATGAAGTTCCTCTGACCTTGGCACTGGTGGGGCCGATTCTTCTGGCCAATACCTTGTCTATGAAAGGGATTGTGGAAGCTCAGGCAAAGGGGATGTGGTTTATTGTCCCCCAGTTTTTTGGCTTCCTGGTGTATCTGGCGTGCGCGGTGGCGGAAACCAACCGTGCGCCCTATGACCTTCCGGAAGCAGAGCAGGAGCTGGTGGCGGGATTTCACACCGAATATTCGGGAATGAAGTTTGCTTTCTTCTATCTGGCGGAATACGCCAACATGATTGTGGTCAGTGCCATTGCCACCGTGGTTTTCCTCGGAGGCTGGCTGCCGGTTCCGGGGTTGGCGTTCCTGCACATTCCGGCCATAATCTGGTTTGCGTTGAAGGTCGGCTTCTTCCTGTTCATCTTTTTGTGGCTCCGGGCAACTTATCCCAGGTACCGGTACGATCAGCTGATGCAGATTGGCTGGAAATTCTTCATCCCCGTTGCATTGATTAACATCTTTGTTACGGCGCTGTTGGTGTTGTGAGCGAGGTGAAACAGTGAAAGGATTAATTGACTTTGTAAAAGCATTCGATTACCGGGATCTGATTAAGGGTGCGGCCGTAACACTCCGCCATTTCTTTAAGCGGAATGTGACGGTACAGTACCCCAAGGCGAAATTGACGCCGTTTCCCCGGTTCCGTGGACGCCTTACATTGCTGAAAGATGAGGCCGGCGAAGACAAGTGCATATGCTGCATGGCTTGCGTTCGTGCATGCCCCACCGGTGTAATTTCTATAACGGCGGGGAAGAAAGAGGGCCGGAAAATGCGGTTCCCTGAAGAGTATAATTTCAACATGGACCGCTGCATTTTCTGCGGCATGTGCGTGGAAGCGTGTAATTTTGACGCTATTCTGCTCAATGAAGAGTATGAACTGGCGCAGTATTCACGACAGGACTTCAAGTTTCATAAAGAAAAGATGTACCTGCCCACCCCGAAAGTGGACTATAAGAAGTGAGGAGATAAATATGGAAGCATTGGTCAGTTTCTTTTCCCACTACATGCTCTATATCCTCATGGGGCTCACCTTACTGACGGCAGTCGGAGTGGTGTATTCAAAAAATGCAGTCCACTCGGTTGTGGCGTTGCTGCTCACCATGATTCTTGTGGCGGGCATTTACCTCATGCTGGATGCGGAGTTTATCGCAGCGGTACAGTTGCTGGTTTACGCCGGCGGCATCATCGTCCTGTTTGTGTTCATGCTGCTCCTTGTGGCATTGCACAAAGACGAGGCGCAGCGGCTATTCAACACCTACACAGTGGTTTCACTGGGACTGGTGGCATTCCTGGTTATTGTGCTGGCGGTGGTGTTCTTCGGGATGCCATTTGGCCCGGAACCGGCAACTGTCACCAATATTGTCAAAGGCGGCAGCACCGAGGCGGTGGCGGGAACGCTCTATTCCACCTACATTCTGCCATTTGAAATCGCCTCAATCCTGCTGCTGGTAGTCATGGTAGGTGCCATTGTATTGACAAAAGAGAGGGTAAAATCATGATTCCGGTAACACACATGCTGGTTTTTTCTATGATTCTGTTCGGCATCGGGGTCACCGGCGTGCTGATTCGGCGAAACGCGCTGATTATGCTCATGTCGCTGGAATTGATGATGAACGCAGCCAATATCAACCTGATTGTTTTCGCCAGGCAGCTGGATTCGCTGGCAGGACAGGTCTTCGCCATCTTTGTGATGTGCGTGGCGGCCTCGGAAGTGGCCATTGGCCTTGCCATTATCGCTGCCCTTTTCAAGAACAAGGAAACAGTTCAGATTGATTATTTGAACGACTTGAAGGGATAGCGCTATGTTTATGAAACTAATCTGGCTTATACCACTGATGCCGTTCCTTGGCTCGTTTATCAACGGAATTGTGGGGCGGAAAAAGTTCTCCAAATCCACAGTTTCCGCCGTTGCCAACGGAACGGTTCTGATTTCTTTTATTCTGATGATTCTTGCGGTGTATCAACTGGCAGGGCTGCCGGTTGAAGCGCGAAACGTAAATATCAAGCTGTTCGACTGGATCAACGTGGGCCATGCCCACCTGTCCAATGGGCTTCTCGGTGTACTCAATATTGCATGGGAGTTCAAACTGGATCCACTGTCCGCCGTGATGGGGCTGGTGGTTACCGGTGTGGGCTTTGTCATTCACATCTACTCCATTGGCTACATGTGGGACGATGAATACGGCTATGCCCGTTATTTCTCCTACCTGAACCTGTTCATGGGTTCCATGTTGATGCTGGTCCTCGGCGGTAACTACCTGCTGATGTTCATCGGCTGGGAAGGGGTCGGTCTCTGCTCTTACCTGCTCATCGGCTATTACTTTGATAAGAAGTTCTGCGCCGATGCCGGGAAGAAGGCATTTATCACCAACCGTATCGGTGACCTTGGTTTTGTTATCGGGCTTCTCTTTATCTTTGTGGCCTTCGGCTCTCTGAACTTTGACCAGGTAGCATCCCGCATTGCGGAAGTCTACCAGGCCGGGTTCAACTTTGCCGGTTGGCATTTGAGCGGCGTCACCTTATTTAACGTTATCGGTGTAGCGCTCTTTGTGGGCGCCACCGGTAAGTCGGCACAGATTCCACTCTATGTCTGGCTGCCGGATGCAATGGCGGGGCCGACACCGGTTTCCGCACTGATTCATGCCGCCACCATGGTTACCTCGGGCCTCTACATGATCGCCCGTACCAGTGGCATCTATTCCGGTGCTCCGGTGGCCCTGATGGTTGTGGGCCTGATCGGTGCGGCAACGGCTTTTTTCGCCGCCACCATCGGTATGGCGCAAAATGATATTAAAAAAGTGCTGGCATATTCCACCGTTTCCCAGCTGGGCTACATGTTCATGGGTATGGCGGCAGCCGCGTACTGGGCCGGTATTTTCCATGTCATGACCCACGCATTTTTCAAGGGCTGCCTGTTCTTAGGATCCGGCTCCATTATCCATGCCATGCACCATGCCTATCACAAAACCCACAACCATGACAAAGACCCGCAGGACATGCGGAACATGGGTGGCTTGAGAAGAATTATGCCGAAAACCTACTGGACATTTCTGGCCGCAACGCTGGCAATTTCCGGGATTCCCCTGTTCTCCGGTTTCTTTTCCAAAGATGAAATCCTCTGGAAAACTGCGGAACAGGCCATCGTGTACGGCCATAAAATTTACTGGCTTTACTGGGCATTGGGCGCGGTGGCTGCCGGAATCACGGCATTCTACATGTTCCGTCTGGTGTTCCTGACCTTTTTCGGCGAGTTTAAGGGTACGGATGAAGAAAAGAAAGCCCTTCATGAATCTCCCGGCACCATGACCTGGCCGCTGATTATCCTTGGAACTCTGTCAGTCATTGGCGGTTACCTCGGATTCCCACACCTGCTGGGGAAATACCTGGGCCACATTCCCAATGTGCTGGAGAAATGGCTGGAACCGGCTATGATTCATCCCCACCTGACCCACGCAGTTCAGCACGCATCGGAAGGAGTGGAATTCCTCTTCATGTTCATCTCTATTGCCATTGCGGTGGCCGGTATTTTTGTGGCATGGCTATTCTACATGAAAAAGCCGGAACTTCCGGCAAAGTTTACAGCCATGTTCCACGGTGCCTGGGAAACCGTGTACCACAAATACTACGTGGATGAAGTCTACGATGCTGTGTTTATCACAGGTATGAAAAATTTCGGGTACCTTTTGTGGGCCTTTGATGTATGGGTACTGGATGGTATTGTCAACGGTGCCAGAAACTTCACCATCATCATTTCCGAGGCCAGCCGCCTGTACGACGAATGGATTGTTGACGGACTGGTAAATATTGTGGGGAAAACCGTCGAAGGGATTGGGTATATGTTCCGGAAGATTCAAACCGGATATGTGCAGACCTATGCCTTCATGATGGTAGCCGGGTTTATTCTGCTGATCAGTTATTACATTTTCAGATAAGAGGAGACAGGTAAATGAACAATGTACTTGGATTTCCAATTCTAACCCTTGTGACCTTCCTTCCGACACTGGGAGCGGTCCTGATCGCATTGTTCCTCAAGAAGGAACAGTCCAAAGCGATCAAATATTCCGCGTTTGCGGTGGCGTTCATCGACTTTCTGGTGTCGGTGCCGCTCTGGTTTTACTATAGTCCCGGCACCTGGAAAATGCAGTTCCAGGAAGCCCATGACTGGATTCCGTCCCTTGGCGTGAAGTATGCGGTGGGCATTGACGGCATTTCATTGCTCTTAATCCTGCTGACCACACTGCTGGGCTTTATTGCTATCCTATCGTCTTTCAAAGCGATCAAAGAGAGAGAGAAAGAATACTACGTTCTCCTTCTTCTTCTCCAGACCGGCATGATGGGCGTGTTTGTTGCAGAAGATTTCTTCCTGTTCTATGTCTTCTGGGAAGTGATGCTGGTTCCCATGTATTTCCTTATTGGTGTCTGGGGTGGGCCCCGGAAATTGTATGCAGCCATCAAGTTCTTCCTGTACACACTGGCAGGCTCGGTGCTGATGCTGGTTGCCATTCTGGCCCTTTACTTTTACAACCATCAGGTCACCGGTGTGTGGACATTTAATATCCAGGCGTACCATCAATTGGCACCCTACATTGCGGCCAATGCCGGTAAAACTTTCCAATACCTGATTACACTGGCTTTCTTTATCGGTTTCGCTATAAAAGTGCCCATGTTTCCTTTCCACACATGGTTACCGGATGCCCACGTTGAGGCGCCCACTGCAGGTTCAGTTATCCTGGCCGGTGTTCTGTTGAAGATGGGAACATACGGATTCATCCGTTTTCTGCTTCCTATTCTGCCGGACGCAACCAAGGTTTTCCTGCCCTACTTTGTGTTCCTCGCAATCGTCGGAATTATCTACGGGGCGCTGGTTGCACTGGTGCAGAAAGACATGAAAAAACTGGTGGCCTATTCATCAGTCAGTCATCTTGGGCTTTGCATGCTGGGTGTCTTCGCCCTGAACCCCAATGGCATCAACGGTGCAATCATCCAGATGATCAATCACGGTGTTTCCACCGGCGCACTCTTCCTTATTGTGGGAATTGTGTATGAGCGAAAACATACCCGGATGATTTCCGAATATGGTGGATTATCCAAAATCATGCCAATTTACGCAGTTATTTTCATGCTCATGACCCTGTCTTCCATTGGTTTGCCGGGTCTCAACGGCTTCATCGGTGAATTCACCATCCTGGCTGGTGCATTTCAGGCAAAACCCATCTGGGCCATCATTGCCACCTCCGGCATGGTGCTGGGCGCCGCTTACATGCTGTGGCTCTATCAGCGGGTCATGTTCAACAAAGTTTCTGATGAAAACGTGGAGCTCAATAAGAAAGGCATTCTTTCCGATCTCAACGGCCGGGAAATTGCCTACTTTATGCCCCTTGTTATTGCAGCTTTCTGGATCGGCCTCTATCCGAAGCCGTTCTTCAAAATCCTTGAAAAGCCGGTGAATCATCTGGTTGAACAGGTACAGCCCGACTTTTTCAAGCGGGAGCAGGTTAAATTTGACTTAAACAAAGTAAAACCTGTTGTCCACGAAGGAGGGGAAGAGGAACATGAGTGACATCCTGACAAGGATTGCCGCTGATACACCGCTGATACTGCCGGAGATCATCCTGGTCATCGGTGCCACGGTGGTGTTGTTCGGGGCATTCTTTGCCCGGCGGAACACCAGACTTATTGCTGCCCTCACGCTGGTAACCCTCGTGGCGGCCGCCATTGCACTCTTCGGTGTTCCCCTTGGCAAAACCGGTTTCTTCGGCCTGTACAGAAGCGATGGCTTTTCGCTCCTGTTCAAGGTTATTGTGCTGTGGGTGGGCATCCTTGTGGTGTTCATCTCCATGGACTACCTCGAAGCGCGAGGCTATGAGGCTGCCGAGTTCTTTGCGCTGCTTCTCTATTCAATTGTGGGGATGTTCTTCATGGCATCCGCCAACGACCTGTTGACCATTTTCATCTCACTTGAACTCATGGCCATTTCCGTGTACGTCATGGTGGGCTACTTCAAAGACAATGAACTGTCCAACGAAGCTTCATTCAAATATTTTATTCTCGGCGCATTTTCTTCCGGGTTCTTTATCTTTGGTGCATCCCTGATTTACGGTGCGGTCGGAACAACCCGAATTGATTTGCTGGCGGACAAAATCCCATTCCTCAGTGGTGGAATAGGTGTTTTCGCCACCATCGGCGTACTCTTTATGCTGGTGGCTCTTGGATTCAAAACCGCACTCTTTCCCTTTCACCAGTGGGCGCCGGACGCCTACGAAGGGGCACCGACACCGGTGACCGCCTTCATGTCTGTTGCCCCGAAAGCAGCAGCATTTGCCATTTTTCTGAGGGTGTTTGTCTACGCATTTGGCAATGTCCGTTATGACTGGGTGCCGATTTTGAGTGTAATTGCCATTATGACCATGATCTGGGGCAACTTTACCGCCATTCGTCAGGAAAACATCAAGCGGATGCTGGCCTACTCCAGCATTGCCCATGCCGGCTACATGAGCCTCGGCATTATTGCCGGGACCCCCATGGCAATCAAAAGCATGATTCTGTACCTGGTAGCGTACTCCTTCATGAATATCGGTGCCTTCGCCATCGTCATTATCCTTTCCAGGAAAGACGGATACGGTGAAAAAATTAACGATTTCAATGGCCTGGCACATACAAACCCCCTGCTGGCAGCCATTATGCTGGTGTTCATGCTGTCTCTGGCTGGTATTCCCCCGACTATTGGTTTTTTCGGAAAATTCTATCTCTTTGGAGCCGCGATAAACTCCGGACTTTACCTTCTGGTAACGGTGGCACTGGCGACCTCTGTGGCTTCCCTTTACTACTACTTTCGGGTTGTTAAAGCCATGTATCTCGGTGATATGCCGGCGAAACGTACGGTTTCCTTGACTCTGAGCGAAAAAGTTACTGTCTTTCTGACAGCATTTGGGACATTGGTTGTGGGCATCTATCCCACACCGTTGTTTGAGTTTATTAAAACGACCTTTCTCCGGTAATTGTCGGTTAAAGTTGAGTGAAAAAGTCCGCCTTCTGGCGGGCTTTTTTTTGCGATACGCGATGGGGAGGCGGCCTGAAGGGGGAGGTTGGACCTACGAGATCCTGCTTACTTTCTTCTCATTTCAATTCTACATGGAAGATTCAAAACTCAAAATTCCGGCCGTAAGGCGGAACGTGCTACAATACCGCCATGGAGAAGAAACGGGCGATATTCATGGACAGGGACGGCACAATCAGCCATGAGGTGGGATACATCAACCATGTATCCCGGATGCGGCCATACTCGTTCAGCGCGGAGGCAATTCACCTCATCAACCGGTCGGACTGGCTCGCCATAGTGGTGACCAATCAGGCGGGCGTTGCCCGGGGCTATTTCACAGAGGATCTGGTGAAACAGGTCCATGGGCGGATGGAGGAAATCCTGGCATCCGGCGGGGCAAAGCTGGATGATATTTTCTACTGTCCCCATCACCCCGCTGCGGGGAAACCACCCTACAGGCTGGATTGCGACTGCCGGAAACCAAAACCCGGTATGCTCTTGAAAGCGGTGGAAAAGCACAATATTGATTTATCCCGATCGGTGATGGTAGGAGATAAAATTTCCGATGTGGAGATGGCAAAGGCCAACGGGCTGACCGGGGTGCTGGTGCTCACCGGCTATGGCCGGGGGGAACGGGAATACCAGTCTGAAAACTGGGCGGTTCAGCCGGATTTTATCGCGGAAAACCTTCTGGAGGCGGTGAAATGGATATTGAAAAACTAAAATCAGCTGTCAGTAGATTTTCAGAAATGAAGGTTCTGGTCGCCGGGGATATTGTCCTCGATGAATTCATGTACACCGAAATTGACCGGATTTCCAGGGAAGCACCGGTTTTTATCTGCCGCTATGAAAATAGTGAACGTTTCCCCGGCTGCGCGGGAAATACCGCTATGAACGTACTGTCCCTCGGTGCCAAACCTTATCCGGCCGGGATTGTGGGCCGGGATGAGGACGGAACGCATATTGCAGACCGGTTCTGGAACAGCGGTATGGATCTGCGCTGTCTGCAGAAGTCCCGCCGGGTCCATACGATGAAAAAGACACGAATTCTTGCCGGGGGTGTTCACCGGGCGAAACAACACATGCTCCGGGTGGATAGGGAGAGCGAAATTCATCGCTTTCAACTTCTCAGAGTTGCAAGAACGGTATTGGACGAAGTGGATGCCGTGATTATCAGTGACTACGGCTATAACACGGTAACGCCCTTCAATACCGAACGGCTGATTCCGGAGGCAATGGAACGGGGTATTCCGGTATTTGTGGATTCCCGCTACCGGGTCACCGCGTTCAAGCACGCGGAAGCCATCACTCCCAACGAGGAGGAAGCAGCGGCTGCATTGGGCAAACCGATTCCTGAAAACGGGGAAGACCTGCTGGAAGCACTGGAAACCCTCACACGGTGGGCGGATTGTCGCTTGACACTGTTGACCCGTGGCAGCAAGGGGATGGTTGTTCACCAGAAAGGGGACAAGAGCTACACGACCTTTCCCATCTACGGCTCTCCGGAACCGGTGGATGTGTCCGGCGCCGGAGACAGTGTCATGGCAGCCTTCGCGCTGGCCCTTGCCTACAGACTGGCTCCGAAAGAAGCCGCGCTGCTGGCAACCATAAGCGGTGGAATTTCCGTCATGCAGAAAGGGACTTATGCTGTAACACAAATTGAACTTCAAGAGGCATTGAATGCAGAAAATTTACCCAAGGGAACAACTTTCTCGTTTGATTGAATCGTCCCACAGGGACGGTTTGACAGTGGGCTTTGCCAACGGCTGTTTTGACGTACTCCATGTGGGCCACATCCGCTACCTGCAGGATGCAAAAGAACACTGCGACATTCTCGTTGTGGCGCTGAATGACGATGCCTCGGTGCGAAAACTCAAGGGGTCGGGACGGCCGATAACCCCACTTTCAGAGCGGATGGAGCTGGTAGCCGCTTTTCAGTCGGTGGATTTTGTCACCTTTTTTGGAGAAGCAACGGTGGAGGAAACCTTAAGAATCCTGAAACCGGACATCCAGTTCAAGGGAACAGACTACACACCGGAGACTGTTCCGGAACGACACGTAATGGCGGAAATCGGGGGGTTGGTCATGATTGTGGGTGATCCGAAAGACCATTCCACTACGGAATTAATTGAAAAAATGGGAGAAAACGATGAATAGACTGCTGGTTTGCGCGACACCGTTAGAAGCGGAACTTCTGGTGCAGGGATTTGGAGGCGGATTCAAAAAGGAAAGGGTTGGAACGGGCGTCGTATTTCGTTCAGAAAATGGGGGCAGGGCTCCTGTGCTGGTTACCGGCGTGGGAAAAACAAACAGTGCTTTGGTCCTGACGCAGTATTTCCTGAATCACGGTAGACCGGATGAGGTCATCAACACCGGTATTGCCGGTGCCTATCCCGGCAACGGTATCATCATCAGCCATGTGGCAGTGGCAACAGAAGAAATCTACGCCGACGAAGGGGTTCAAACCACGGATGCTTTCCTGACCATGGAAGATATCGGTTTTCCCCTGCTCATTACCGACGATGCCCACTTCTACCATCGTTTCCCGGTGCCCCACGGAAAATCTGTCCAGGAAATGCTGGTAAAGAAAACGAAACTGTCGGTGTACGAGGGGCGCTTTCTCACGGTATCCACCTGTGCGGCTACAAGGGAAATCGAAACGGAACGAACCGCAAGGTTCCAGCCTATCTGTGAGTCCATGGAAGGTGCAGCAGTGGCCCACACCTGTGCCGCCTTCGGGGTCAAATTCACCGAAATCCGGGGCATCTCCAACTTTGTCGGTTCTTATGAGAAAGAGGGTTGGCAGATTGAAAATGCCATGCAGTTTGCTGCGGGATGTACCTACGCATACTTAGAGGGATAGATAGCGTTGAAGCTGGCATTCTCCTCCTGTCCCAATGATACCTTCATGTTTAACAGCATTGTGTCAGGGCGTGTGCCCATTTCTTTCCCCTTCGAGCTTAGAATCGGGGATATCGCGGAACTGAATCGCTGGGCACTAAGACGGGAAACAGATATAACAAAACTCTCCTACTTTACCTATTTTCAACTGGCGGATGAATACATCATGCTCAATGCCGGTGCCG
>Ga0164318_10002860_pt1 | contig 16176 bp, 15 predicted proteins | sample GuaBasSedimGuay9_FD_113734 | JGI IMG/M metagenome (GOLD analysis project Ga0164318, IMG submission 113734) | Subseafloor sediment microbial communities from Guaymas Basin, Gulf of California, Mexico - Guay9, Core 4571-4, 0-3 cm | ecosystem: Environmental > Aquatic > Marine > Hydrothermal vents...
CTGTATATTCTTAAAAATGACGATGAATCCCAATTCACAAGAGGTGTAACCTTAACGGGATAGTTCATGGCAATTAAAGATGTGGGATCAAAATTGATAAAGAAAAATTCCTGTTTTACATCCACTCTGTCTATATATCCCGGGTCTTTCATTATTACTTTGGTATCCGGCACTGTTATAGGAGGGGTATTTTTCTCATCCTCGCTGGAACGGTAAAAACCCCTTCCGGATGAATAACCGGAAAGGACAAATCTCCGCAGGAGTATCCGCTGAGAAGGGCCCTCTTTGCGGAAAAGCATAACCAGGTCATCGGAAACTTCAATCTCGCTTTCCAGCTTAATGTAGTTGGAAAAATCGAACCTAAAAAGTGTCGGTTTCATTAATCCGCCGCCTGTCTTTACAGCCCCTTCGCTGTATCTGGCAAAGAGAAAAAAGATTAGTATAAGAAAAAGCGGAACAATAACCCATACATACGAAAGGAGGTTTCTTAGTCTCCCCTCATCTGCAAGAAAGATAATAACAATCTCAAGAATAACAAAAATAACCACACTCAGTGCAAACAGGGAAGGATGCGGATATAAATCTATTCTAAAGTGGGCTTGCCTCCAGAAAACAAGAATCAGCAGAATAGAGTTTACACCTACTTCTGCAAAGGGAAATGTTTTATAGCGCAGGGCTAAAAAATTAAAGAGCCATACCGTTAAGAAGGGCACTAAAGAAGGATAAAAGTCCTTATCAAAATTAAAAAAAAGAAAATCCGATGAGATTCCCGGTGCAATATTCTCACCAATACGGAAAAAAATAAAGGAGACTATTCTCAGCAGAATTGGAACTAATGCTATTATTATTAAGGCAGGCAACAGGCGGAGTTTGGTCTTTTCGAACCAGACTGCCAGAGCTATGGCCAGAATAAAAGCTCCGCTTAAAAAGTCTATGTCCACAATGTCGCTCACCTGCAGAAATACATTAAAGAGTAGATAGTAGAGGACTGTATTTCTTAATAGAAACAGCGCTGTTTTCCTGCCGCTTTTAAATTTTATAGGCATTTACTCTTCCCTTTTTAAACCTGCTTCCCCTGTTGGAATCTTTATCTGCCCCTCTAAATGTTCCTCTAAACTTACCATACTTAGACAGTTCTGCATTCAGAACCTCTTTAAAAGCTTTCTCTGCTTGCTTAAGGTTATAATTAGCTCTTCCGTACTTAGTACGACCTTTACTTCCCGTCCTAAAAATAAAATCCTTAAAACCTCTCTTTTCAAGTTTATTAAAGATAAGAGTCTTAAAATAAATAGTCGCTGCCCAGCCCCTGTTAACAGAGGATTTTACATAGTATTCCAGCGAGGGAGAGCCGGGTGATGAAAAAATTATCACATGCATTTTTTTCCGTACCGGAAAATTTGCCTTTTCCGGATTCCTCTGCCAGGTTACTCCTGAGAGCATTCTAAGCAAATACTCACTCTTTTCCGGGTTAACCGGAACAGCCTGCTCTGCACCATGAAAGAGGAACAGAACTTCGGATCCTCCAGAGATTAACTCCATAATGTTAAGTCCGCACTCTTCCACTATGGCATCGAGATAATCCGCCCTTAGCTTCTCGGGGATACCTGCATTTAAACCGGAGTCGAGAATAAATAGAATCTCGGACAAAGGTGGAGGAGTTTCCTCCCCTACTCTTAAAAATAATTCACCTGTATGCGCAAAGATCTTCCAGTTAAGTTTCCTTACATCGTCCCCGGGAAAATACTTCCTGACTTCAAGAAGCTCGTCGCTCCGTCTCTTACGAACGGAGTATCTGCTGCTCTCACCCCCTTCCTCCGAATAATCAGGCATCTCTCTATGCCCGGCAAGAAACGGATATACTACAACAGCTTCCGAAAATTCAAGGTTAATTACAGATTCTGTAAATTTTAGAATATCTCTACATACTACAGATACTACCCTGCTCTTATATATGCCTCTGTATTCCCCTTTCTTCGTTATAAAAGTTTCGTTAATTCCCCTTTTTAGTTCTGCATTAAACACAAGCGGAGCTCTGCCCGGGAAATGCATTCTGCATAAAAAATTAATCATAAAACCCGGCAGTATAACTCGGGGAAGCTCTATCCGCAGGCGAAGGCTTATATTCTCACCGGGGAATACTCCCCTGTAAGGCACACTGATATTTACACTCTCCGGCGTATTAAACAGAAAACGGCTTAAAATGTGCTTTACAATATGGTTTCCTATAAAGGAATACAAAGATATAAGGAAAAAAGCGCATCCCCATAAAAGAGAGGCAAGGTCCATTCTTATATAACCCAGCACAGTTATTAGTACGGAGAGGAGGAAAAAGGCAAGGCCTCTTACGGTAAATGGGAAAATCCTTCCAATGCGAATTCTAATATTTAATTCTGGAGATTTCTGCAACCGCTATCTCCCTTATTAAACTTCGCGGTTCAATCTTAATATCTTTAAGCCTTAACCTGTGACTCATGACAAGAGGGGCAAGATCCACAATATCCTGATCTATTACATAACCTCTTCCCTTTATAAGCGCATAGGCCTTTGCAGCCTTAACAAGCATGAGGCTCCCGCGCGGCGATACGCCGAGTTCTATTCCCCTGTGCTTACGGGTGGAAACGGCAATATTTACAGAGGCTTTAATAAGCCTCTCATCGCAGAACACCTTTTCCGCAGCAGTTTTACGTGCCTTTAATATTTCTTCTTTGGAACAGACAGTGTTAATTTTCGGAAGAACAGAATATGAAGGGTTATCCTTAACTATTTCGTACTCCGAAAGCGTATCCGGATAGCCTATCTCTATACGCATAAGGAACCTGTCCAGCTGAGCCAGAGGAAGCGGATAGGTGCCTTCCGTCTCTACAGGATTCTGTGTTGCAATTACATAAAAAAGAGAATCCATCGGATAGGTCTTATTTCCCACAGTTACCTGATTTTCCGCCATTACTTCTAAAAGCGCAGACTGTACCTTCGGAGTCGTTCTGTTTATCTCATCCGCCAGAACAATATTAGCAAAAACAGGCCCCTTTAAAAATGTGAATTTTCTATTCTCCGGATTAAAAATATCCACTCCGGTAATATCATAGGGAAGTAAATCCGGAGTAAACTGAATCCTCTTAAAGAGGACCGTTGTTTTTCCTCTTTCGTTTCTAGATATGGAGCGCGCCATGGTTTTAGCGATAGTTGTTTTTCCCAATCCCGGCACATCATCTATAAGTATATGGCCTCCGGCAAAGAGCGTCGCTACGAGGTACTCTAAGACTTCCTGTTTCCCTCTAATTACCCTTTCCAGATTTTTTATAAGTTGCACAGAGACTCTATAGGATTTTTTAAGTTCGTCGCTTAATTTTATCTGATCTTCCCTAATTAAAACTGCTGCCATAACTTTACAAATTCTATCAGCTTACGGAGGAAGTTTCAATTAGAGGAATCGTTAAGGTAAGGATAATAGTTAAGAAGTGTCGCCTTCAGCCTGGCGGTGAGCAGAGAGAGACGGTCTAAGTTAAAAGGGAAGGTGTATGCTACGAGTCTTCTTAAGATATACTGTGTTTTATCCTTAAGCATATCCCTCGGGAAAAAACCTGACACCATCAGCCTGTCTTTAATAAATGGGACAAGATAACGGCGTACATGCACAATAAAAGATTCAAGCTCCTCCACTCCGTTGTATATTAAAGATATATCTTCCGGATAAACCCTGGTGAGAGAAACCATTTCGCGTATTTCACGAATGGTCTTTGCATCTATTGGAAGATCATCTATAAGTATGGCAAACCATGTCCGGTCAAAATGATCCTCGAAGACTTCGCGTATTTCACCTATCTGTTCCTCTATTATTCTTTCCCTGAAAGAAGACATTTTGAGTTTCTCTATTGTGTTCATCATTTTATCCGTATAAAACATTTTAAAACCAAACAGTTCTAATGGTAATTTCGGCAGTTTATTAATATAATCTTATACAATTAGTTTTTTTACTGGAATTTATACTCCCTGCAGGATTATAGTTTAGCGTAGTAAAAAGCATGAAAACAGACGAAGCAAGTATCAGCCTATATTCTAAAACCAGATACCGCCAGATACGAAGGGTTACTTTAATCGGCTCCGGATTAAACTTAATCTTAAGCGTCCTTAAAATCGGGGGAGGAATCCTGGGAAAAAGCCGGGCCTTAATTGCCGACGGCTTCCATTCGCTGTCGGATTTTTCTACAGATATAGCTGTTATTATAGGCACATCCCTAGCAAGCAAACCGAAGGATAAAACTCACGACTACGGTCATGGAAAATACGAAACGCTCTCCACGTTTTTAATCGGCATTCTTTTAGGCATAGTAGGCTTTTTTATTGCAAAAAACGGAATACATATTATTATCCGGGCAGCAAACGGCGAGGTTCTCCAAAAACCTGATATTATAACAGTCATTATTGCGGTTTTTTCTATAGTGTCAAAAGAACTCCTCTACAGGTACACCATAAAAAAGGGGATACTTTTAAACAGTTCCGCACTCAAAGCAAATGCAGTCCACCACAGAACGGATGCCTTCTCCTCAGTAGGTACTACCCTGGGAATTACCGGAGCAATAGTTTTAGGCAGAAAATGGATAATTCTTGACCCTATTGCCGCCGTGGCAGTGGGCAGTTTAATAGTTTTTGCAGCCCTTCGTATAATAATTAAGGCTGTAAATGAGTTAATGGAATCATCTCTTTCCGATGAAAGCGAAGAGGAAATTATAGGGATAATAGGAAAAGTACCGGGCGTTCATGTACCGCACAACTTGAAAACAAGAAGAATCGGAAACGTTATAGCAATAGATGTGCACATTCGGATAGACCAGAATTTGACAATTAAACAAGGCCACGAAATAGCTACCAATGCAGAGGTCGCGATTAAAGACAGATTCGGCTTGGACACTATTGTAAATGTGCACATGGAGCCGTACAGCGGGAAACCTACAGCAGCTAATTAATCAATTAACTTAAGGGCCGTAAGGTTTAAACTTGCTGTTATCACTTATAAGATAACCTTTACGTAGAAACTATTCCATAAATACAAGCTTTCCGAAATATTCCGGCCTGTGAAAATCGGGCACCTCTGCCTTAATCTTGTTCCAGGCTGCATAGTGAGGAATGCTCAGCTTATCACCGCACTTATACAAATTGGCTCTAAAAGAGTTAGCCTTTGCCCTGGGGAAATTATACAACTCGCCTAAATCTTTAAGGGATTCCTCAAAAAATAAAAAAGGGATGTAAATAGAGAGTTTCCACATATATGGGCCCTTTTTTTCTTTAAAAGGCTCTCTGCCCAGAGAAGAAAACCGTTTTATCTGCTCTATATTCTTCGAGGCTATCCACTTTCTGTCCTGTCGGGATGTTCCGAAACCGACAAGAGCAGTTCCTATGCAGTTAAACTCAAAATTGTAGTAACTGTTTCTACCTGCAGATAAAAAGAACTCCACACAGCTGTCCTCATAAACAGGATCATTTGTCTTGCTGTATACAGCTCTTATATATTCTTCTCTAACATTGTACTGCAGCAGCAGCCCTTTTTCTGTCCGGGCAATTTTAAAGGTTACTTGCGGCCGATAGGAATAGTCCTTCCACGGTATCTCATCTATGGAATAGACTTCTGTGATGCGTTCAAGGGCGCCGGAAACAGACTTCTCTGAGATGGGTTTTTCAATATTTGTAAAACGCACTTTTGCAGTCTTCATTTATTAACCTGCTCCAACCTTACACTTTTGTAAGCCGCGAGAGTATATGTTTAAGTTCATCCACAGGCTCCTTTTCCCTGTTTAATATTTTGAATATGCCGTTTACAATAGGCAGTTCTAATTTATACTGGGCTGATAATTTGCGGGCACAGCGTGCTGCGGAAACCCCCTCCGGCATGTATCCCAATTCCGAAATGCGTAAAATTAGATCATCGATATTTTTGAAACTCTTAAGCAGATCTTTAAGTATAATTTCCCTTCCGAATTTCCTGTTTCTTCCGTATTTGCTCCGACATGTAACATCAAGATCACCGACACCGGCAATAGAGGTGAAGGTTTCAGGGTGGGTTGAGCCTAACGCAATGCCCAATGCCTGTATTTCATTAAGTCCTGCTGCCAGTAAAAGCGATTCTGTATTATCACCGAAATTATCGGAAGATTCTTTTAATGCATCGAGAATACCGAAAGCTATCGCTATTACATTCTTTACAGCTGCACTTACCTGGACGCCTGTAACATCAAGTGACGGAAAAACAATCAAGTTACTCGATGAAAAAAGCTTACGGAACTTTATTGCATTTTTTCCGTTTTGCGAGGCACTTATAAGCCCTGTTAATTTCCCCCGGGCAACTTCTTCCGCATGGCTCGGCCCTGCAATGTACACAAGGTTGCCCTTATAAAATCCGGGAAGGTAATCCTCCAACACCTCTGTAATAAGCCGTACTCCGCGGTCTGTTTCGATAAACCCCTTTGTTAGAATTCCGATAAGAGTTTTTCCTTCACGTATATTGGGTACACCAAGTATCTTTTTAATAGTTTCAAGAATAAAGAGCGAAGGCACGACTAAAACAATATAATCTTTATCCTGCGCAACCTCCTCCGGCAGAGTGGAAGCCTTTATTCCCTTCGGCAGCCTAATGCCGGACAGGTATTTATCATTTTTAAGATTGATATTTATATCGTCTTTAACATCCTCTTCAAAACTCCAGATTTCTACCCTGTTTCCGTTCTCCTTTAAAACCTTTGCAACCGCCGTACCCCAGGCACCGGCGCCAAAAACTCCGACTTTTAAAACTTTCACCATAGCTTCTCCGTTTCTTATTTTAGGCTTATTATCCGTTTGCCCATTACTGTATAATATTTATTCGTAGTTATTAAAAGTCAAATCACTGAGAAAGGTAAAAAAGGCTTAATTGTCGTGGTATCTGGACTTGGAAAACTACTGCATTAGTTTGACGTAAACCAATTTAATAGACTAAAATGCAGTATATTAATTTGTGTGCCTATATTGCCGGTTGGTTCAAAAGACTTAATACTGTTGATGTTTTAGATCCTACATCATCAAAGCACATTATTTACTGTGATACACCTGATAATCCTGTTGATCTTGCTGCAGCAGGCTCATATGCTTATATTTGCGACAGATATGGCAGTTTAAAAATTACTAACCTAAGGGCGGATTATTAAATTTTAGGCGGCCATTTCCAGATTTAGCTTCTGCGTAAGAAAACCTAACCAATAAACTTAAAAAGCACTGTTATTGCAATAAGAATACCTAATCCTATATTCATAAAAGTAAACATCATGGTAAAACGTTTGTTTAAATCTTCGAAGCGCTTATCCATATAGTGGATTAAATCTTCGAATCGTTTATCCACGGCTTCGAAGCGCTTATTTACAGTCTCGAATCGTTTATCCACGGCTTCGAAGCGCTTATCTACAGCTTCGAACCGCTTATCCATATGCTCAAAGCCTTGTTTTACAAGCTCTGCAAGAGTTCTAATATCACTTTTTATCTCAAGCTGTTGTTTCTCATAATTCTCTTACAGTATTAATTTAATGTATATCATATACATCTACAATAGAAAAAAGGCACTTTTTTATGTTTTGCTTTTAAAATATCTCTTTTTTTGGTCGATTTTTATATCTTCAATATCCGGGACTGCAGGTTCGATATATCTGCTTAAACCTTATTATTCCAGCCATTTTATCTTCCACAGTGGTTTCGCATCCTTGTCATTGTGTGCGGATAGAAGCCATACCTCTCTTTAAAGGCAAGGTTGAAATGGCTTAGACTCCTGTAAGCTACTGCAGAAGCTGCCGCGGACACATCTAACCCTCCCGCTGTGAGGGCAGCAAAGCACCTGTTCAAAAATTAACTCGATTCCCGGGGTATATCTTGCTTACATGCAAATAATAATCCTTATCAGGATTTCCCACCACAGACTTAAACGCTTCGGGAAGCCAGTTTTTTAGATCGGTGATTACCTGTTTTAACAGTTCAGGACCTATCGCTACACTAAGCCATTTCTGATGATTGTACGGCTGTATGGAAATAAGCAGAGCAGCCTGCATAGGCGGACTCATACTTGGCTTAAATATAAATTGGTCCTATAATGATTATAGAATGATGCATGCCGCAAAAAATTCTTTAACAAAAACTTTAGTACTATCAATCTTCCTTGTATTGCTCCTCGTTACCTCATGCAATACGGGGACAGCAGCAGATAACGGTACTGTAAGTTTTGCCTTCACTGTAACGGCAGACATGAGAAATTATACCGACGATAATAAAAACTACTTTCGCGGAGCATGCGAAACTATAGCTTTAAAAGAGCCGGGCGCCTTTATGATTTCACCAGGGGATATAGACCCTCCGTCCTATGCATACAGCACCATTCAAAAGTATATAGGTGCAGATTACCCATGGTATCCGGTAGTCGGCAACCATGAAGCAGAAACTGCCGAATATATGGCATGGCTCCGCACATTTAACAAGGGAGGCAACACCCTTCCGCACATAACCAATACAGGGCCGCCTGCATCAATAGAGACAACGTACAGTTTCGATTATAAAAATGCACACTTTATTATTCTCAACGAATACTTCGATGGGGTAAGTGATACAGGCACAGACGGCGATGTTACAGACAGTTTATATTCCTGGCTCTCCGGGGATTTATCACAGTTCAGTTCTCTTCCCGATACGGAAAAACCTCTTATCTTTGTCTTCGGCCATGAACCGGCATACCCACAGGCAGATGAAGATACAGGGAGAATGCGTCATGAGTACGATTCGCTAAATGAACACGAAGCCAACAGGGACCGCTTCTGGAAACTTCTTTCCGACTATGGTGTAAAAGCCTATATCTGCGGGCACACTCATAACTACAGCATATACTTAAAAGACAGTGTATATCAGATAGATGCAGGACATGCCAGAGGAACCGCCGACATAGGTTCTCCGAGCACATTCCTCATATTCTATGTTATGCAGGATAAAAGTGTTATCTGCAAAACCTTCCGGCTTAATTCAGGTACCGGTAACTACGAACTTAAAGAAACCATAGAACTGAAATAATTTTTTCATTTTACTTGACAAATAATATTTATCTCTATATATTAGCTATGGGTAACAAAGTTAGCCTTGACTAACTTATAGGAGATAAAATGTATCAGATCATTTTGGCAATCGCCAAAAAAGCCGGGGTTATGAATATTAAAGAACTGGTCAGAAAGATCGGTTTTAGCCGACAGGATATTATAAAAACATTAAATGCCTTAAGCTTTAAAGGGAAAATCTCATATATATGCAAAGCTCAATTTGATTCATCAAATACATGCACCGGCTGTTCACTAAGAAATATTTGTCATCTTAAAAAAGGAAATACAAATGCAGTACCAGCTAACTGAAAGCCTCGAAGATTATCTTCTTGAAATTTTCATTATTAGCCAGGAAAAAACAAATATAAGAATTAAAGACATTGCAAAAAAAAGACATGTCAAACTTCCTTCTGTAGTGAAGGCGTTAGACGAATTATCAAAAAAAGAATATATAGATCATGAAAAATATGGATATGTGGAACTCACCGATTATGGCATGGAAAAAGCAAAAAAACTCTACGACAGACACAAAATAGTATATAGATTTTTTTATAATATTCTCGGATTGGATGAATACTCTGCAGAGCAGGCTGCGCATAAAATAGAACACGATTTAGACAAAAAGACAATTACAATCATAACAAAATTTACAAACTTTATAGAAAATTTCCCGGCAGAGATAAGAAAAAATTGGAACGAAAATTTTCTATATTTCACTAAGACAGGGAAGTATAAAGATAAATATTTTTTGGAAGGAGGTTCTATCATGACCAAGGCAGGAGAAAAATCACTTGGTGAACTAAAAATAAGAGAAAGAGGAAAGATTATAAGAATTAAAGCCGGAATAGGAAGCCTTAAGAGCAAACTGCTGGATATGGGCGCTGTGCCGGGAACTATCGTAAAGGTAGATAAAAAAGCACCTCTGGGAGATCCGATTGATATTCAGATCCTGGGTTATCATCTTACATTAAGAAAAGATGAAGCGGAAAATATTATAATAGAGGAAATATAATGCCACTTCTTTATGGTAAACCTGGTAAACAATATGAAATCGTCTCGCTATTTGGTGGTAGAGGATTTTCAAGGAAACTTTTCGAAATGGGAATACGGCCGGGTGTAATTATAAAAGTTATAACAAATTCAGGAAACGGTCCTATCCTTGTGGGAATTAACAATTCGCGAATAGGCCTGGGTAAAGGAATGGCAGGAAAAATAATTATAAATTCAATATCTATAAAGGAGGCAAAAGCGATATGAAAGTATTGGAAAAAAATGATGTTATTAAAGTTGCACTTGCAGGAAATCCTAATTCCGGTAAATCCACGATTTTTAACGCATTGACAGGCGGGCATGCACATGTTGGAAACTGGCCAGGCGTGACTGTAGAAAAAAAAGACGGGGAATTTAATTATAGTAACCATACATTCGCAATAACAGATCTTCCCGGCACATACAGTCTAACCAGCTATTCTATCGATGAGAGAATTGCAAGGGACTTTATTGTAAGAGAAGATCAAGACATAATAGTTACCGTAACAGACTCTACAAACCTGGAAAGAAATCTTTACCTGACCATTTCCATTCTTGAATTAGGCGCAAATGTTATTCTCGATTTAAATATGGCAGATATCATAGAACAAAATAAAATAAGAATTGATGTCGACAAAATGAAGGAAGTTCTTGAAATACCTGTAGTATTAACATCCGGTTTAAAAATGACAGGACTTAGTGAACTTAAAAAACGGATCGTCGAGTTTAGGAACAACCAAAAAAGATCATTTAAAATTGATTATGGACGAGATATTGAAGAATCGATAAAAAGAATAGAATTAGAACTTGAAAATATAAAATCACCTTACCCAAAAAGATTCTTAAGCATAAAAATCCTTGAAGGTGATGTTGAAATAATCGAAGAACTAAAAAAGATGGGCTACAGTAATGCAGTTGATACCGCATTCAGAGAAATTTCAAAGCTTGAAAAAAAATTTGGTTTTGATATCGAAACAGAAATCGTTGAAAAAAGATACGGGTTAATTGAGAGTATAATTCATAAATGTGTAAATAAAGCTGCAACCATAGAAGAAAGATTAACAACTTCAGATAAAATAGACAAAATACTTACAAATAAATGGCTAGGTATTCCAATATTTGCATTTATGCTGTGGATAACATTTCAACTGACTTTTACAATCGGTGGATTTTTTGCCGATTATATAGATTTATTTTTCGGATGGTTTGCAGGCCTGTCTTCTGGATGGCTGGAAACGACAGGAGCGCCGCAATGGCTGTTGTCTTTTATAAGCGATGGTCTTATAGGAGGTGTCGGCTCTGTTGTTATTTTTCTGCCGAATATAATGATTCTATTTCTTCTTTTATCCTTTCTTGAAGATGTCGGCTACATGGCAAGAGCAGCCTTTGTAATGGATAGAATCATGCATGCAATTGGGCTTCCGGGCAAATCATTTATACCAATGATACTCGGCTTCGGATGCAACGTCCCTGCAATAATGTCTGCAAGAACAATTTCTTCCGAAAGAGATAGACTCCTCACAATATTAATTAATCCCTTTGTATCATGTTCTGCCAGGCTGCCTGTTTATCTTCTATTTACAGGTATTTTCTTTAAAAGGAACGAGGGGTTAGTTGTTTTCTCTCTATATTCATTAGGAATATTAGTCGCTGTTCTCTCTGCAAGACTCTTTAAATCAACGATACCGAAACTAAAAGGCCCTGTATCTCCCCTTGTAATGGAGCTCCCTCCGTATAGACTGCCCTCTTTAAAAGGAGTATTAATACACATGTGGGAAAGAAGCAGTCAGTTCCTTAAAAAGGCCGGAACTATAATCTTGGCAGGTGTGGTGATAGTTTGGTTGCTTGCAAACTTTCCCTTATCTGCAGGGTATGCAAGTGAAGCGAGCTTAATCGGACATATAGGAAAATTCTTAGCACCTTTATTTAAACCAGCCGGATTTGCATTCTGGCAGGCTTCAGTCGCCCTGTTTTTCGGAATAATTGCGAAAGAGATTGTTGTAGGAACTTTCGGCACTCTTTTCGGAGGCGCAGGGAATCTATCAACTGCTCTGCCTCATTATTTCACCCAGCTTTCGGCACTATCCTTTATGGTAATGAGCCTTTTATATATCCCGTGTATTGCTTCCATCGGCGTAATATACAGAGAAACTAACAGCTGGAAATGGACAACCTTCTCTGTGGCATACAGTATATTCATCGGGTGGCTTAGTGCCGTTGTGATTTACCAGATCGGCTTAATTATATTTTAGATTGATTAATTCGATATTATCTATTATTGAAGTGAGCGTATGCTTTCAAAGCAATAGCGGATGCCGAAACAGAAGTTTTTATATTTAAAAATATTCAGGAGCTTTGGCAGTACCCTCACCTTTATGCTCAATGCACGCTCCACCGTCGGCAATCAGAATAATCCGTTAAAATATTTTGCAAAATAAGGAATTTCAGCTACAACTAACTTAACAACTGAACAATCTCCAGACAAAAAGGAAATAAAAAATAAATTATTCTTGTGAATTTGTGAGGGATTTAAAAGCAATCAAGAAAAGCCGGAATCCACCTCCTTTAAAAAGCAAATCCCGGCTCCTCGCAGCCCTCTAGTGATAAGCTACGGTTTATTGTTAAAACACCTTCTTTACCGTCTTACTGTACTTTTACTTTCAATTCGGTAAATTGAACCGGTCCTCCAAGAGTTCTAAAGGCTATCTTGTTTCCACTAACTATAGGAAAACCCGGATTAAATGTAAGTACATTTTCCCCGTTTACAGATACATATATTTTGCCTGCAGATTTATCATACAGTATTTCGGTGTTTATAGTAGAAGTTATAGCCGAAGGTATTTTAACACTTGCAAGCTGAATCATCTTTATGTCATTATACGATTCATACAGCTGTAAATATGTATTATTAGACTTAAAATATGCAGAATCACGGGTCAACCATACAAGATATGACCTTCCAAAGCCATAACCTCTTCCTGTTTTCTCACCTGAAGCAAAAAAGTGTAACCCATATCCAATCCATCCGGAAGTGCTATCTGCCTTTGCAGTGAAGGCATAAGAAGTAACACTCCGATTTTGATAAACCGGAATAGAATACTTCGCAAATTTTAATCTATTATTGGTCTGTTTAACAGAGTTGTAGCTTACATTCCAATTCCCATACACAGCCTTCCCTCTGTTAAACCCTGAGAGTATTACTGTTTCTGGTTTTCTTTGAGTTGATTTCATAGTTGTAGTAGTTTTAACCATAGATACCTGAGTGCTTTTTAAAGAAGAAAGCTGGCCTTTTAGACTTGAAACTTCTGTTTCGTATTTCGCTTTAAGCTCTGCCAGTTCTTTTGTCAGTTTATCTATTTTAACCTCTTCAGTTACCGGGGTTGAGCTTTTCCAGTATCTATCAACAACAAGTGTTGAGTCACCTGTCCATTTTAGCATACCGGAATATCCCTGATTCCCGATGATTAAATCGGAAACAAGGATTTCATTTTCACCCGACACCTTTAACTTCGCATAGTCCAACCTGTAAGAATCGAGCAGTAGTTTATCTTTTTCATAGTATGGACCATATACTTTAGCGCTATCGTTACCACTGTATTTTAGTAGTACCGAAAGTTCTTTCCCACTATAGTATATTGAACGAATGTAAACATTCTGTGGGCCGGCAATCGATACTTTTGCCCTTGAAAGATCAAGAAGATTTGTATCGATAGTCTGAGCATATAGGCCGAATGCCATGAAAAAGACTAAAGCAACGATTAATGCCTTTTTCATATCGACCTCCTAAGAAAAATATTATTTCTATATTAAAAATAATAACGAAGATAAAATTTGTAAATCATTAATATTAAATTTATTCTAATCCTCACCAAGCTGTCTTTTAAGCTCTTCCGTCACCTCTGCTTTCATGTTGAATGAATGTTCTTTCATTGGAAAACGGGATTCCTGTACATCGCCTATAAATTCTTTAACAGCATTAAGCTGGGTTGTATATGTATCTGCATAGACCTTTACAAACTTCGGGGTAAACCTCTTAAACAGGCCCACCATATCGTGAAGTACAAGAACCTGCCCGTCGCAGTGTATTCCTCCGCCGATTCCGACTGTGGGAATGGAGACTTTTTCCGTAATAATAGCGGCAAGCTGCTGCGGGATAGCTTCCAATATAAGTGCGAAGACACCTGCATTCTCCAGAGCCAGGGCATCATCGTAAACTTTTTTTGCCCTGTCCAGCGACTTCCCCTGCACCTTAAAGCCTCCAAGCATACCTGCTGTCTGCGGGGTTAAACCTATATGACCGAATACAGGTATCCCTGCCCGTACAATCGCCTCCACCTTATCGGCCATTTCCTGCCCGCCTTCCAGCTTTACAGAATCGGCTCCTCCGTCCTTGTATAGTATGCCTGCATTGGTAATTGCCTGTTCCACGGATATATTGTAGGACATAAAGGGCATATCACCGACGACATGCGCCCGCTTTACAGCCCGCATCACAGCCTTTGTATGCTGCAGCATCTCGTCCATGGTAACCGGGACCGTATCCTTATACCCCAGTTCAACCATTCCTAGTGAATCACCTACCAGAATAATATCTATACCGGCTTCATCTACAATTAATCCTTGAGGGTACGAATACGCTGTTATCATTGTTATCTTCTTACCCTCTTTCTTCATCTTTTTTAGGTCAGATATCATTACCTTTTTTGTTTCTTCCGGATGAGAACTCAATTTCTTCCTCCTATTTTTAATTATTATTTAATTTCCGGTTATTCTTCCCCAGGCAGTTTTCATGGCAGTTTCCCGACTGCCTTTCTTTTCCATTTTCCCGAAATATACCGCTCCACTTTGTAAACCAATTCCCTTGTAATGAACCCTTTGGGTTTAAGCACAAGAACCAGAATTAGAAGCACTCCGTAAATAACAATTCTCCACGATGCAACAGCAGGTGGAAACAGAAGGGGAATACCGTAGAGAATGGGAGCAGCAACAACAACTCCCCACTGGGTAGTGTACCCTCCTACAAAAATAACTGTCATTAATATACCTATAAAGCTAAATGTAAAATAATCGAGGTGGTAACTCTTGTATATAAAACCTATAAGTACTCCGCAGCCACCTGCAAGTGTACTGCTAAAGGTCTGCAGGAGAATACCTACTTTTTTTACATTAACCCCGAAAGAACGTGCAAGATCTTTATCCACAAAAATAGCGGAAGCTGCACGTCCGAGCCTCGAATGGTCAAATCTGTAAATAAGAAAACCGACGATTAGGACAAGCAGATATAAGATTATCAGGAGTGTCCAGCGGTGAAGTGTTGGATTCCCGAAAAGAGACGGAATCCCGAATATCCCCATTGTCCCTCCTAAAGCTTTGGTATTCTCCACAACAGTCCTTGTTATATAGATAAAAGTAAAACCTACAATTACAACTGCAAAGGTGGGCGCATCTCCAATAAAGAGAGAGACAATAAACCCGACAAGCCCTCCGACAGCAAAACCTGCTATAAGGGCAATGCCAAAGGGAATATGCATAGTCATAACCATATAGGCTGCAAGATAGCCGGAAATGGCCATATTTGCCACAGTTAGAAAGTGAAGGTGAGCTACCCTGTAAGGGAGATACAGCGCCCAGCTCATTAAAACGTAGATGGCGGTTATTGATAAAAAGTAGTACATGGGTAAAGACACTTTTCTAACCTCCTAAAGTTTCATTCCGAATAATCCCTTTGGTTTAGCAAGTATTACAACAAGCATAACAACAAAGGCAATTGCATTTGCCCAGGATCCGGAAATATAGCCCTGCACTATTGCTTCAAGTACACCAAGCAAAAGCCCTACAATAAGCCCGCCGGTTAAATTACCCAAACCGGCAATTATGGATACGGCAAGCACCTTATTTGCAACCTGCTCCCCCATTCCGGGGGAAGTTGTACCAAGCAGAACCGCAAGAAGAATAGCCGTTACACCACCCAAGACACCGGTAACAGCATAGCTTCCCAATGCTGTCTTAAAGAGCGGCACACTAACAAGTTTTGCCCCGTGCGGGTCCTCCGCTA
>Ga0164318_10002861_pt1 | contig 16173 bp, 17 predicted proteins | sample GuaBasSedimGuay9_FD_113734 | JGI IMG/M metagenome (GOLD analysis project Ga0164318, IMG submission 113734) | Subseafloor sediment microbial communities from Guaymas Basin, Gulf of California, Mexico - Guay9, Core 4571-4, 0-3 cm | ecosystem: Environmental > Aquatic > Marine > Hydrothermal vents...
ATAAGCCAAAGCTATTCAGAGCGAGAGAACATATATTTAGCCACTGATAGAGGAATATTCTTGGTGGATATAGGAGGAGTTAGTGCCCGTCCCGTTTTTGAAGGGCTTAATACCAGGGATATTTCAGGCATTAGTTTTAATCATAAGGGTGTGCTGTTTGCCGCTACTTCAAAAGGCCTTTTTGTCAAAGAAGAGGGGGCTGTGGCTGATTCTTTTATTGAGATTGATAAGCTTATCCGTAATGAACCTTCTATCAGAGAAATTCAGGATGCGGCTTTGCGTTATAACGAGGTTCATCCCGATAAGATAAAAAGATGGAGAAACGCGCTAAAATACAGAGCTCTTTTCCCTGATGTAAGTTTAGATTATGATAAAACAGTTTATGGCAGTTCTTCGGGTAAGTTTGCTGTTGGTCCGTATGATTGGGGAATTAATTTGTCGTGGGATATAGGGGATTTAGTCTGGAATTCTTACGAGGATGATGTGGATACCCGCAGCCGCCTGGTAACGCAGCTGCGCATAAATATCCTCGATGATATTAATGCCACTTATTTCGAGCGTCTAAGGACTAAAGAAGAATTGATAAGCAAATCTTATAACAGCAGGGCGGAACGCTTGAAAGATGAGCTGCGCCTTAAAGAGCTTACCGCGTCTTTAGATGGGTATACAGGAGGGTATTTTTCTAAAAGGCTGAAAGAATTACGAGAGAAAGTAGGAAGATAGGGTGTCGGGTGTAGGAAGCAGCGGATAATCCGTATCTCGTCGTGCGTACCGCGTTATGCGCAATACGCGATACGAGATGCGCGATACGAGATGCGCGTTGCGCGATACGCACGGCACGATACGCAATACAAAGTTATGAAAGCAGTAATTTTAGCAGGAGGCAAAGGTACAAGGCTTTGGCCTTTATCGCGGGAGAATTATCCCAAGCAGTTTGTTGAATTTATAAACGGAGCTTCTTTATTCCAGCTTACGTTAAAACGCACTCTAAGTTATTTTGACGAAAAAGATATCATTATTGTCACTTCCTTAAACTATAAATTTCACACCCTTAACCAAATAGAAAGCACGAAAGGAATTTCCGCGAGGGGGAAAAGGACGCTTGAAAAGAATGTTATCTTAGAGCCCTACCCTAAAAGTACCGCGCCTGCGGTAATGCTTGCGATAAAGTCAATGCCCGGAAAATATCTCGATGAAGTTTTCTTTGTCTTTCCCTCAGACCACATCATTGAGCCTATTAGTAAATTTAAACAGGCCTTGAAGAGTGCAGAAAGGATTGCTGAAGCAGGGTGTATAGTTGTTTTTGGCATAAAGCCCAAAAGGCCCAACTCCGGCTACGGCCATATATTAGCAGGCAAAAGAATTTCAGGGGGCTTTAAGGTAAAGAGATTTGTTGAGAAACCCTCTTTGGCAAGGATTAAGAACTTGATGAAAGAACACGCTTATTGGAACGCGGGGATATTTGCTTTTAGGGCTGATATATTTCTTGAGGAATTGCGTTATTGCGCGCCGGATATTTTTAAATATTCCCTTCAGGATTACCACTCACTTATGAAAGATTTTTCCTCTGTCCCCGGCGACTCAATAGATTATGCTGTCATGCAAAAGACTAAACGCGCTTGTTTGGTTGAATTTAAAGCGAGATGGTCGGATTTGGGAAGCTGGGAGAGCGTATGGGAATATTTATCAAAGGGAGAAAGCAATTTAAGTATCGGAAGAGCCGAGTTTTTCAATTCGGAAGGGTGTTTTTCTTTCTCCAGGGATAAGCTTGTAAGTTTCCTGGGCATGCGCGATATGCTGGTTGTAGAAAGTTCTGATTCGATTCTTGTAATGAAGAAGGGTGAATCTGATAAGGTAAAGCAACTCACTCAGTATTTAAAGAAAAAGAGAATCCCTCATATTGAGGACAGCCTTACGGTATACCGTCCATGGGGTTATTATGCTATTCTTAATGAAAGCAGCGGCTACAAGGTAAAAGAGATTGGTGTTTATCCTAAAAAGTTTGTATCTTTACAGAAGCATAAATACAGAAGCGAACACTGGAATGTTGTTAGAGGCAAAGCAGAGGTAACCCTTGGCAGTAAGAAGTTCGCCGTCAATAAAAACGAGAGTATTTTTGTGCCTAAGGGTATTAAGCATAAGATTTATAATCCGACGAATAAAATGGCGGTTATAATCGAGGTGCAAATAGGCAGTTATCTGGGAGAGGATGACATAAAAAGATATACTTCTTATTGAGAAAGGAGCGGAAATGGCAGAGACATTGGGCAGTCTTGTTGATAAACTAGCGATAAAATCGATAAGAGAACTTTGCATAAAGAGAATGTTAAAGCAGAAACGGCTAAAGTTTACCAGGAATGACCTAAAGAGGAAGCTTGATATTTTAAGGAAGCAGAAAAAATATTTGTGCAGGGAGATAGAAGATTTTATTGTGTTGGCGGCACGCAGGAAGGTTACAGTTAAAGATGATAAGCTAAAACTTTATAATAGCCTTGATATAATAGGTAAAGTTAAAGGTGTTAATTCTATATCGCGGGGCATAGAGGCGCTTACTAAGAAAAATTTGGAGCTTTGGAGTTTAGAAGATGAGGCCAGGCGTCGAGATGTGCCGCTTTCTTATATAGGAAGAATAAAGAGAAAGATAGATGTCGCCAACCAGAAAAGGAATGATTTAATCGATAGAATTGATGAGCTTCTGGAGAGTAAGCTTAAGGAGATTAAAAAACAGTAATGGAACGCGTGCGCAAATCATTTCTTATAATAAATCCTTTCGGTATAGGAGATGTTTTATTCTCAACTCCTCTTATAAGAAACATAAAAGAAAGGTTCCCTTCAGCAAAAATATTTTATCTTTGCAACAAACGTACCTTGCCAATATTGGAAACAAATCCCTTGATTTATAAGGCATTTGTGTATGAGCGTGATGACTTTGACAGGTTAAAAAAAACATCAAAGATTTTGTGGATAAAGAAGTTCTTAGATTTTCTTTCTCAGATGAAGAAAGAAAAAATAGATGTGGCTTTCGATTTGTCTCTTAATTCACAGTTTGGGTTCTTTTCCTGGTACGCGGGCATTAAGAAAAGGATAGGACTTGATTATAAGAAAAGAGGCCGTTTCTTAACCCATAAGATAAGAATTGATGGTTATAGCGATAAGCATGTCGTGGAGTATTACCTTGACTTATTGTCCTTGCTGGGGGTAGATAAGAAGGAGCATGGCCTGGAAATATATTCTGATGAGAAAAGCAGGGAATGGAGCGAAGAGCTTATGAGCAGGGAAAGCCTTAATGGCAAATTTATTATCGGTATAGCTCCCTGTGGAGGGCAGGCTTTCGGAAAAGATGCTTATGTAAAACGCTGGCCGCAGAACAAGTTCGTTGTACTGATTCAGAAATTGATAAGGGAATTCAGTGCAACAATATTTATATTTGCCGGGACCAATGAAAAAGAAGAAACAGCAAGTATATTAAATTCTTTGGGCAAGGCGGCATTAAGTTGTTATGAGTTTACAAATGTGTCATTGAATAAAATAGTGGCGCTGGCAGATAAGTGTTCTTTGATTGTGGCTAACGATACAGGGCCGTTGCGGATCGGTGATGCTTTGGGCAAGAAGATTGTTGCTATTTTTGGGCCGACCGACGATAAGGTTTACGGTCCGTATCCTTATGATGAAATACGTACAATCACGGTTAAGAAGGATTTACCCTGCAGACCTTGTTATAAGAAATTTAAGCTTCCACCATGCCCGTATGACAAAAAATGCCTGAAGGACATTTCTGTTGATGAAGTATTTGATGCTGTAAAGAGATTATTAGCTCTTAGCTCATAGCTTGTAGATAGAGATAGTAGTTCGAAGTTTGTTGTTCGTATGAAGAAAACGAAGAAACTCACAGCTCACAGCTTAAAAGTTACCTCATATGCTCATTTTGTTCGCATCATACAATAGTCGAACTTCGAATCTCGAACTTCGAACAACTATCTATGAGTTTCTCTTTGTGCTTGTATACATTTTACTTTACAAAGTTTGGGGAAGACTGTATAATCTTAAATCGCTTTGAGGTTAATATGAAAATATTAAGACTGGGTATTCCAAAGGGGAGTTTACAGGAGAGCACTGTCTCTTTGTTTAAAAAGGCAGGATTCGATATTTCTGTCCGCCCACGCTCTTATTTCCCCGCTATTGATGATTCCAGCATCAAGCCGGTTCTGGTCAGGGCGCAGGATATGTCCCGTTATGTAGAAGAGGCAGTATTAGACTGCGGCATAACCGGTGAAGATTGGATTTTGGAGAATAACTCCAAAGTATTAAGATTAACAGAACTTATGTATGCCAAGCGTACAAACCGTCCTGTACGCTGGGTTGTTGCCGTAAAAGACGATTCGCGCATAAGAACCATAAAAGATTTGCGCGGTAAAAGGGTAGCCACAGAGCTTGTCAATTTTACAAAGCAGTTTTTTAAGAAAAAAAAGATTAGCGTTGATGTAGAATTCAGCTGGGGCGCTACAGAAGTTAAGGTAAAAAGCGGCCTCGTGGACGCGATTGTCGAGCTTACAGAAACAGGCCAGTCCCTTAAGGCCAACGGGTTAAAAGAGATAGCAACGGTATGTACTTCTACTACTAAATTTATTGCCAACAAAGAGTTTTATAAGGATAAGTGGAAGCGGCAGAAAATAGAATATATTATATTGCTTCTTAAAGGGGCTCTTGAGGCGGAAGGCAAGGTTGGCTTAAAACTTAATGCCAAAGGTAAAGACCTTGATAAGATATTAAAGCTTCTGCCGGCACTTAAGAATCCTACTATATCTTCATTAACACTTAAAGACTGGTATGCTCTTGAGGTTATAATAAAAGAAAAGGAAGTTAGATATTTAATACCTAAGCTCAAAGATAATGGTGCTCAGGGTATTATCGAATATCCTTTAAATAAACTTATTTATTAGAAGCGCAAACGGAGAAGATAATATGCCTTGTGGACGCAAGAAGAAGCTAAAGAAAGTAAAACGCCATTGGTTCAGAAAAAGAAAAAAACAGCAGAGACATAAGAACAAATAATTACAATGAAAAGAAGTCTTGTTTTCGCGCTTCTGCTTTCTTTTGTGTTAGCAGATACATCGTTTGCCCTTAGTGAGGGCAAATTATCGTCTTTGTATGGAAGCTATCTAAAAGGGTTTGCCTATTTTAACAATGGCGAATATGAGAAGTCTCTTAAAGAATTCGGGCAAGCAAGCAGTATAGATCCTGTCTCAACCCACATACGTATAAAATTGGCGTTTGTCCTTATGCGGCTTGGCAAGTTTGGTGAAGCCGAGAAAGAGTTTGAGCATGTTAAGTCTATGGACCCGGATAATCTGGAAGCATCTTTAGGGCTTATTTTTATTTATTCTTATTTAGGTAAAGAAGATAAGCTGGAGTCCGAATATGGATATTTTCTTCAGAGAGCTCATAAACTACGCCCCGAAGATACAAGAATATCAGAATACCTGGCACAGTTTTATTTTTACAGAAAAAGGCTGGATGATGCTATAAGGATATATAAAACTATTGTTAAAGACCATCCCGATTATATTGAAGCAAAATATCTTTTGGGATATTTCTACGAAGAAAAAGGTATGCGCAGAGAGGCTATTCGAATATGGAAAGAGGTATTAGACAAAAATCCTTCCCACGTTGAGGCGCTTAATGCTCTTGGTTATCTTTATGCCGAAGAAGGAATCAACCTTGGCGAGGCAGAGAGTATGGTCAAGAAAGCCCTAAAGCAGGATCCGGGAAACGGCGCTTATCTTGATAGCTTAGGGTGGGTTTATTTTAAGAAAAATGATTATAAAAACGCTGAAAGATATCTTAAAAAAGCCATAGAGGGCGCAGAAGACCCTGTAATATATGAACACCTAGGCGATGTGTGCGTAAAACTTAATAATGTTAAAGAAGCAGTTAAGTATTACAATGAAGGTTTAAAACTCGATCCTAAAAATGAGGCTTTGAAGGAGAAAGTGGACAAATATGGAAGACAGGATAAGGCTTCTGAAGAAGAAAGCAAACCAGATAAGAAAGTTAATAATTGAAATGCTTGCCGCTGCCGGCAGCGGCCACCCCGGAGGTTCTTTATCAAGCGCGGATATAATCGCTTGTCTTTATTTTGATGTATTGCGCTATGACCCCAAGAATCCTTCATGGCCGGAGAGAGATAGATTTCATCTTTCTAAAGGCCATGCCTGCCCTGCTCTATATGCTGCCTTGGCGCTTGCCGGATATTTTGATACCGAAGAGCTATGGAAATTAAGGAAGCTTGGTGCTTTACTTCAGGGCCATTCTGACCGCCGCGTCCCCGGTATAGATGTAGGGAGCGGTTCACTGGGGCAGGGTTTAAGCGTTGCTTTGGGTATGGCACTTGCGGGGAAAATAGACAAGAGAGATTACCGTGTGTATTGCATTATGGGGGATGGAGAACTGCAGGAGGGCAATATCTGGGAGGCGGCAATGGCTGTTTCTCATTTCAGACTGGATAATCTCTGCGCGGTTATTGACTATAATCATTTTCAGATAGACGGAAGGGTTGATGAGGTTATGAACCCGGAGCCTTTAAGTGATAAATGGAAAGCATTCGGATGGAACGTCATTGAATGCAACGGGCACAGCATGAAAGAGCTGCTTGAGTCTTTTGATACGGCAAGAAAGGTTAAAGGTAAACCCACGATGATTATCGCTCATACCATAAAAGGTAAGGGGGTGTCTTTTATGGAAGGGGTGGTTGATTTCCATGGCAGGGCTCCTACAGAAGAGGAAAGAAAAATTGCCTTAAATGAATTGGAAAATAATGAGGCCTCTAAAGGGAAAGAATAGGATGTAAAAAACTGGTAAGAAAAATATTTACAAAAGTGGAAAAGTTATACGCAAGGGATATATACGGGAAGACTCTGGTTGAGCTGGGGAAGAAAGACGACAACGTTGTTGTTTTAGACGCCGACCTTTCTAATTCTACGCGCACTGCTTTCTTCAGAAAAGAATTTCCCGGCAGGTTTTTTAATTTCGGCGTTGCTGAACAAAATATGATGGCTTCCGCAGCCGGGCTGGCAAGCTGCGGCAAGATTGTATTCGTATCGACTTTTGCTATGTTTGCCACCGCACGCCCTCTGGATCAGCTAAGAAATACAGTATGCTACAATAATTTCAATGTGAAAATTGTTGCTACCCACAGCGGTATCACTGTTGGTGAGGACGGAGCATCCCATCAGGCTCTTGAGGATATAGCTATTTTGAGGTCTATTCCTCATATAAGAATAGTTGTCCCTGCCGATGCTATGGAAGCAAAAGATGCAGTAATAGCGGCGTATAAAGAAGAAGGCCCTTTTTACATAAGATTAGGCAGGCCAAAAGTAGCCGCCATAGAAGGCAGGAGAGAGTTTTCCCTGGGCAAAGGGTATATTTTAAGAAAAGGACGAGATTTAGCGATAATCGCATGCGGCATTATGGTTGGCGAGGCGCTTAAAGCGCAGGAAATGCTTAAAAGCAAAGGAATTTACGCTACAGTAGCAAATGTGCATACTATAAAGCCTATTGATAAGAATTTTATCATTGAGTTAGCCAAAGAATATAAACATATTCTCGTATGTGAAGAACATCAGTCTGTCGGCGGTTTATGTTCAGCAGTATCTGAAGTATTAAGCCGGTCTTATCCTGTTAAGGTAGGCAGTATAGGAATTAACGATCGATTTGGACAATCGGGTTCACCGCAGGAGTTGTTGGATGCTTACCAGCTTTCAAGCCCCCATATTGCAAAGAGAGCCGAAGAACTTATACGGTCGTAATAGAGTTAAGGTTTATCCTCCCGCCAAGATAAATATTTACCTTAATATAATAGGAGAATACAGCAATGGTTTTCATAAAATCGAAAGTATTATAAACAGAATAAATCTGTTTGATGAGATAACGATAGAGCGCGCCGGCGGAAGCAGTATTAATTTTAGCTGTAATAATAAGAGTTTAGATAATGATAATAACTTATGCGTAAAGGCACTGCGGTTTTTAAGAAGAAGATTTGAGCTGGGCGGCCTCAAGATTCATCTCAACAAAGGTATTCCTATTGGAGCGGGGTTAGGAGGAGGCTCTTCTGATGCCGCCTATACCCTTTTAGGAGTAGATAAGCTTCTGGGCCTTGGGTTGTCTAAAAGAGAGTTGTTTAATATCGGTTCACACTTAGGCAGCGATGTTAATTTCTTTATCGCCCAGTCTTCCTGGGCGTATATAGGCAGGAAAGGAGAAGATGTTGAACCTCTTGATATTGACGCAAAGCTTAAGTATCTTTTGGTGTACCCTAATATAAGCACATCGACAAAGCTTGTATACGAAGGGGCAGGTTTGAATTTGACAAAATTTCTTGACAATGTTAATATATTAAAATACGCTTTAAGAAAGAGAGATTATCTTCTGGTGGAGGAATTGAGTTTCAACTGCTTAGAGAAGAGCGCTTTGTGTATCTATAAGGGGCTAGAAAGCGTTAGGACACTTTTTAGAAGGGGAGGTTTTTTTTGCCGGCTTAGTGGTTCGGGAAGTACATTCTTCACCATTCTAAGATTCCCGCCTTATAAAAGAATAAATATAGATATCCTTGTAAACAAATTTAGAGAAAAGGGTTTTTTTGTCTTTGCAGCGCAAACTTATTAAAAGGAGGGGTTCTTTATGGAGATTACGGAAGTAAGGGTTTCTCTTCGCGAGGGTGATGGTAAAAGGCTAAAGGCATACGCAACGGTGACTTTTGATAATTCTTTCGTAGTGAGAAACATCAAGGTTATTGAAGGCAACAATGGCCTCTTCGTTGCTATGCCCGCAAGGAAGCTTAAGCAGTTTTGTCCTCGCTGTGGAAGAAAAGTTGACGTAGGAGGAAAATACTGCAGCTATTGTGGTGTGCAGCTGCCTATGCCCCCAAGGGATATGTCCAAAGACAAACAAGGTACTCATCAGGATTTGGCCCATCCCATCAATCAGGAATTCAGGGATTATCTTCAGAGCAAAGTTTTGGATGCATATTACAGCGAGAAGTCATCTCAAGGGACAGCTGAGGAATCTACACAGGAAGAGACACCGGCAGTTTAACTTAGCCTATAGTTATAAAGAAGTTCATAATTGGTTAAGCTGCAAGCTCCACGCTGCAAGTCGCAACATAGCTTGTGGCATGCGGCCTGTAGCTTGTGACCTCTAGATTGAAAGATGAATTGCCCGGTAGTGTAATCGGTAACACATCAGCTTTTGGAGCTGAGTTTTGAGGTTCGAGTCCTCACCGGGCAGTGATAAGCAGCAAAGTAAGTTTGTTTATTGTTGTGTTACAATTCTTTATTGATGGTGAGGACGAGAACTCTCATGACGAAGTCATGAGTTAGTGAGCTTGTCCTGAGCGAGAAAGCCGAAGGCGGCCGAGTCGAAGGAAGTCCTCACCGGGCAGTGATGAGCTTTAAATACACAGATGATCACAGAGAGAAAACAGATAACCGCAGATAATAAAATGCAAAATTAACAATTAACATTTTAAAATACCTTCTCTTTTAATTTCTAATTGCTAACTTTGCATTGCTGATATTAAAATAATAAGGAATCTGTGTTAATCTGTTCTTTATCTGTGCCAATCTGTGAATAAAACAATGAAAAAAGTAACGGCGGTAATATTAGCGGCGGGAAAGGGCAAAAGAACAAAGACGTCCGTCCCTAAAGTTCTCCTGGATTTAGCGGGAAGGCCTTTTATTTCTCATATTATCAGCACTCTTTTGTCTGTGAAGTATATTGATGATATTATTGTAGTACTGGGGCATAAAAAGGAATTGGTAAGAGACCAGATAAGGCGTGAGTTTAAAAATGTAAAGTTTGCCTTTCAGAATAAACAGAACGGGACGGCAAAAGCAGTAGAGGCAAGCGGCAATTTATTAAAGGGTAAGGATAATATTCTTGTTATTTGCGCGGATACTCCTTTAATTACCGCCGCGACATTAAATAATTTTATAAAATTTTTCTTTAAAGATAGGCTCGATTGTGCTATTATAACCGCTCTTTTTGAAAAAAGAAGCGATTTGGGTAAAGTCATACGCGATACAGAAGGCAGTATTGAGGCAATAAAAGAGAAGGTTGATATCAAAGGTCTGCCTGAGGAGGAAGTTAACAGCGGAATATACTGTTTTAGAAGAAAGATGCTGTTTGATAATTTAGGAAAGATAAAGTTAAACAAAAAGAAAAAGGAGTTTTTTCTTACAGACATAATAAATATCTTTTATCGCAGAGGGGCCAGAATGAAAGGTTTTGTTGTTTCTGATAACGTTGAAATCCTTGGAGTTAATGACCAGAAAAATCTTTCCCTCGCGCGTAAAGTAGTTAATGCCAGATTTATTGAGCGGCTTATGAGTAAAGGAGTTATGTTCATAGACCCTGATACTACATTTGTAAGTTTCGGTGTTAAAATAGGTTCCGATAGTGTTGTTTACCCCTTTACCTTCATTGAGAAAAATGTTATAATTGGCAGCAATTGTTCTATAGGGCCTTTTGCTCATATACGCTCCGGAAGCGTTATAGAAGATTATACAAAAGTAGGCAATTTTACAGAAGTTAACCGCAGCAGGCTAAAGAAGAATGTAAGAATGAAGCACTTCAGCTATTTGGGAGATACAACTGTTGGCGAGGGTTCTAATATAGGGGCAGGTGTGGTTGTAGCTAATTACGACGGCAAAAGAAAACATAAAACTGTTATACATAAAAAAGCCTTTATCGGTTCAGATACTGTTATTGTTGCTCCTTCTGTTATTGGCCAAGGGGCAGCTACGGGGGCGGGGTCTGTTGTGACGAAGCCAGTTGCCCCTAAAACAGTAGTAGTGGGTGTTCCGGCGAGGGTGTTTAAAAAGGAAAAAAGAGGCAAGAGGTAATGGATAAGTTAGTTATTTTCAGCGGAAATGCGAACATGCGCCTTGCCAGGAAAATATGTGTGTATCTTAATGTAAAACTGGGAAAGGCCCTGGTGACGCGTTTCAGCGACGGTGAAGTAAGAGTTAAGATAGGAGAAAATGTCCGGGGGAAAGATGTTTTTGTTATTCAGCCAACCTGCCCTCCTGTTAACGAGAATATGGTTGAACTTCTCGTTATGCTCGATGCTTTAAGGCGTGCTTCTCCCCGCAGGATTACAGCGGTTATCCCTTATTTTGGGTACGCACGTCAGGATAGGAAGGACCAGCCGCGTGTTCCTATAACCGCGAAGCTCGTAGCCAACATTCTGGCAGTTGCCGGTGCAAACAGGGTATTGACTTTGGATTTGCATGCCGGGCAGCTGCAGGGGTTTTTTGATATTCCGCTCGACCATCTTTAAGCGGTTAATGTATTCCTGGATTATTTTAAGAGGAAAAGCATAAAAAATCTTGTTATAGTTTCTCCCGACGTAGGCGGGATAAAAGTGGCAAGGGCGTATGCTAAAAAATTCAGAGCAGGCTTGGCTATTGTGGATAAAAGAAGAAACAATCCTAATTCTACAGAGGTGATGCATATTTTGGGTAAAGTTAAGAATAAAAATGTGATTTTGGTAGACGATATTATTGCCACAGGAAGTTCTTTGGTTGAAGCCGCAAAAGCATTGAGGAGGGAGGGTGCGAAGAAAATTTATGCCTGCGTAACTCATGGTATACTTTCGGGCAATGCGGTGCAGAAAATAAATAATTCTGATATAGATTACCTTGCGATTTCAGATTCTATTCCTTTTGATGGGAGCAAAAGAAACAGGAAGATTAAGGTAGTGTCTGTAGCAAATCTGTTTGCCGAGGCAATTAAGAGGATTCACAAAGAAGAGTCAATAAGCGTTTTATTCGGTTCAATAAGGAGTTAACATTATGGGAAAAATAATAATAAAAAGTTTTGTGCGCAAAACTTCTGGCAAGGAAGCAATTGGAAGAATGAGAAAGGATGGTTTTATACCGGCGGTTATTTACAGTAAAGATTTCAACTTCCCAATAAAACTGCCGCATGCTGCCATCAAGGCGCTTAAGTCAATTCATTTCTCTGAAAGCACAATTATCGATATGGAAATAGAGGGTACAGGCGAAAAAGATATAAAGGCTTTAATAAAAGATGTCCAATACAATCCCCTTACAGAAGAAGTTATACATATCGATTTTATGCGGGTATCTATGGAAGAGAAGATAAATGTCAATATACCCGTTGTATTGAAAGGTGAATGTAAGGGAGTGAAGGAAGGCGGAATACTTGAACAGATGCTTTGGGAAATAGAGATAGAAGCGCTGCCTATGGATATACCCGGGAAAATTGAATTGGACGTTTCTTCGTTGGGAATAGGGGATTCAATACATGTTAAGGAGGTTAATCTCGGTGAAAACGTTAAAATATTGGAGTCAGCCGAAGAAACCATCGTTACTGTGGTAGCGAAATATGAAGAGGAAGAAGCGGTTTCTGCTGAAGAAGCAGCAGAAGGCAAAGAGCCCGAAGTAATTAAAGAAAAAGAGAAAGAAGAGGCAGAGAAAAAGGAAAGTTGAGAATAATAGTGGGGTTAGGAAATCCCGGCAGGAAATATGCCTCAACGAGGCACAACGCAGGATTTATGGTTTTAGATAGATTGGCAAAAGCGCATTCCGTGCGTTTTAGGAAATCTATTATAAACAGTGCTTACATTGCAGAGACAAAGAAAAAGAGTTGTAAAGTCTTACTTGTTAAGCCTCTGACTTTTATGAATAATTCAGGCATATGTGTTAATAAGATTATGGCACGTTACAACGCAAAAAGAGATGATATGCTTATAGTCTATGACGATATTGATTTAAAGCTTGGCGCGGTGCGTTTTAGGGCAAAAGGCAGAAGTGCCGGCCACAAAGGTATGGATTCAATTATGCAGTATTTAAATACTGACTTAATACAGAGAATAAGATTAGGTATTGGCAAACCGGATAGTGAAGATATATCAGACTATGTCCTTTCTGATTTTACAGATTCTGAGAAAGAAATATTTGATACAGCGGTTCAGAAAGCATCTCGCTGCTGCTGGGACTGGATAGATAGAGACGCAGGTTTTATTATGCAGATATGTAATTAGGGTGAGTTCTTAGATAGTTGTTCGAAGTTCGAAATTCGCAATACGACTATTGTACGATGCGATCGAAATGAGCATATGAGGTAACTTTTAAGCTGCGAACTGCGAATTTCTTTATTCTTTTTATATGAGCTAATTAGGGGGGATATGATGGAAAGAAATTATGAATCAATGATGATAATACGCAGTGATTTAGGGGAAGATGGTTTAGAAAATGTCTTTAATAAGATATCAAGAAAAATAGAAGACCTGGGAGGTAAAGTTAATAATACGAATATTTGGGCGCGCGAGAGGAATTTTGCCTATACTCTGCGTTCCCGCGGAGCAGAGAAGAAAAAGTTTGATAAAGGATGCTATTGGCTTATAAACTTTACCCTCGATACAAAGGAGATTATTACTTTGAAAGAAGCGATTAAACTGGAAGAAAATATACTGAGGAATATTATTATAAATAGGTCGGATAAATAGAAATATGTTCGCTCTTAACACAGATGGACACAGAAGGATATACAGATTAACACAGATGATTTAGCTCTTAGCTGATTGAAAATTACAAAGTCACTACGTCACAATGTCACAATGAAGATTGTATTCCATGAGCTATGAGCTTTTTATGAGCCACGAGCTAATTTATTTGCGATCATCTGTATATTCTATCTGCGCTAATCTGCATATGTGCGTAAGCGCAAAAAAAGGGAGGAGATATGGTAAACCTGAACAAAGTATTAATGGCAGGCAATTTGACAAAAGACCCTGAATTAAGATATACTCCTCAGGGCAGTGCAGTGGCAACTTTAAGGCTTGCGGTTAATCGTTCTTTTAAGAATAAAGAGGGGGAATGGCAGAAAGAGGTCTGTTTTATCAATGTAATTGCCTGGGGACCGTTAGCTGAGAGATGTAATCAGTATTTGGAGAAAGGAAGAGGCGTTTTTGTCGAAGGCAGTCTGATTTCGCGCAGCTGGAAGAATTCCGAAGGTAAAACACGCAGTGTTATTGAGGTGCGCGCAACGAGTATACAGTTTATGTCGAGGCCGGCAAAACAGGAGCCCCAGGAGCCTAAAGATATAGACCTTGGAGCGGAGCCGGAAGAGATTGTTAAATTAGACGATGGATTAGGAGAGGTGGTTTAGCTATGCAGAAGAAAAAGAGGAAGCCGATAAGGTTTAAGAAGAATTGTATTTTTTGCAAGAAGAAATTAGATATTGATTATAAGAATATTGAATTATTATCACGCTTTGTATCGTCAAAAAGAAAGATTGTCTCGCGGCGTTTCAGCGGAAACTGCGCGAAACACCAGCGTATACTGGCAAGAGAAATCAAAAGGGCGCGTTATATGAGCCTTATACCATATACGACAGGATGAAGATTATAATCTTAAAGGACATAAAAAAGATTGGCAAGCAGGGGGATGTAGCAGATGTCAAAGACGGTTACGCCCGTAATTACCTTATACCAAACGGCTTTGCGCTTGTAGCTGACAAAGATAATATGCAGCGTTTAGAGAAGATAAGAAAGACACGCATGCTCATGGAAAATAAAGAGCACAACGAAGCCTTGAGGATAAAGGAAAGGCTCGATAATACGTCTATAACTTTAACTGTTGAAGCGAAAGAAGATGATGAAATATACGGTTCTATAAATGAAACCCATATAGTTAAGGCATTAAAAGAAGAGGGGTTTGAGCTTGAACGTAAGCAGATTAAACTTGATGCTCCTATAAAAAAGTTGGGAGCGTACAGCCTAGATATAAAACTTTACACAGGCATAGAATCAAAATTAAGAGTCTGGATTGTAAAGAAATGAATATTCCTACCGCCAAACAGGAAATTCAGAAACTCCCTCCGCAAAATATCGAGGCAGAGATGGCTGTTCTGGGAGCAATGCTTATTGATGAGAAAGCAATCCCGGAAGTATTGGAATTTATTAACAGTGATTCTTTCTACCGCGAGGAACATAAGGTAATTTTCTCAAGTATTGTATCTTTGTTTGACAACCGCAAGAAAGCAGACATATTAACTGTTTCCGAATACTTAAGCAAAAAGAAATTATTAGACAAAGTAGGAGGTTCGTCTTATCTTGCCGCGTTAGCCGACTTTGTTCCGACAGCGGCAAATGTTATACACTATGCTCATATAGTTAAAGAAAAGAATATATTGCGTTCTCTTGTTTCCAGTGCTACTCAGATAGCAGAAGCAGTATATAAAGAAGAAGAGGACGTGAGTGCAATCTTAGATAAGGCGGAACGTCTTATTTTTGAAATAAGTGATAAAAGGATAGAGGGAGGTTATGTTCATATAAAACAAATTATTAAGGATGGGATAGAATTAATAGAATCTTTATACCATAAGAAATCCCATATAACAGGGATACCTACCGGTTTTGCTGATTTTGATATTAAGACTGCCGGGCTTCAGAACAGCGATTTAATTATTGTTGCCGGAAGGCCTTCTATGGGTAAAAGCGCTATAGCTACAAGCATTGCCGAGTATGCTGCCGTAGAAGAAAAAATACCTGTTGGATTTTTTAGCCTTGAAATGTCTAAAGAACAGCTTATGCAAAGATTTTTATGCTCACAGGCTAAGGTTGATGTGCACAAATTAAGAACAGGGTTTTTAGCTCCCAGCGAATGGCCCATTCTTACTGCTGCAGCGGGGAGGCTTTCAGAGGCTCCTGTTTTTATTGATGATACCCCTGCTCTAAATATTTTTGAGCTGAGGGCGAAGGCTCGCCGCCTTAAAGCGCACCATAACATACAGCTCATAATCGTAGATTACCTTCAGATGATAAGGTCTGTGCGCAGAGGAGAAAGCCGTCAACAGGAGATATCAGAAATATCCCGTGCCCTGAAGGCGCTGGCGAAAGAGATAAATGTTCCTGTGGTTGCGGTGAGTCAGCTTTCAAGAGCTGTTGAGGCGCGCGGAGACCATAGGCCCCAGCTTTCTGATTTGCGGGAATCAGGAGCTATAGAACAGGACGCTGATGTTGTGGTTTTACTTTTAAGAGAGGAGTATTATAATCCTACGCCGGAAAATAAAGGTATCGCAGAAGCTATTATCGCAAAGCAAAGAAACGGGCCGGTTGGGAGTGTATTTTTAGGATTTATAAAAGAATAT
>Ga0164318_10002862_pt1 | contig 16168 bp, 11 predicted proteins | sample GuaBasSedimGuay9_FD_113734 | JGI IMG/M metagenome (GOLD analysis project Ga0164318, IMG submission 113734) | Subseafloor sediment microbial communities from Guaymas Basin, Gulf of California, Mexico - Guay9, Core 4571-4, 0-3 cm | ecosystem: Environmental > Aquatic > Marine > Hydrothermal vents...
ACGGGTGTGTTGCCAAAAATTGCTGGAATAAGAAGAATGTACACTATCCCGGGGGGTGGCTCAGTATAGACGTCGCGGTAGAGAATACCTCCATGCAATATCGTTGAAGTTCTCGCCATGTACCGCCGGTAGTCATCCACCTTGTGTGCGGAGTAATCTATAGTTGTGCTGTAAGCTGCAAGGGTAGTGTGAACCGTGAGAGATACAAATATTATCAGAAGAACCTTCTTCCTCAATGAGAGGTCCTTGGCTCTCCCCCGGAATGAATTGTAAAGATCCATCGGTGCGGATATCTGACAGTCTTTCTTTAATTTATCGCCCCACCTCAGACTACAACATTTATCTCAACACAATATTGGAGGTGCCTGATCTTGTCAGAGAACACTACATTCCAGAGCAATCGTTGCGAGAAGACTCACTCACCACATTTACCACCATATATAAAGCCCTTCCAGACTTACAAAAAGTTACTCTTAAAAATACCTCCCCTTTCCATCTCACCCTTTTCTCTCATCTTCAAGACGTTTCTTCAGACTGTAAAGATATTCCAACGCCTTAAATGGCGTCATGTTCTCAAGGTCAAGGCTCAGAATCTCCTCTATGTAAGGGTTCTCCTCCTCGCCGGCCTCATAGGGAAAGAGTATGGTCTGAACCCCACCGCCTCTTCGGAACCCCCTCCTCTCCCCACCCCCTCTTCCCCTCTTCCCGTTGATCGCTATCTCCGGGGCGGCCTCTTTCAAAGAATCTCTTCTCTCTATCTCGCTTAAGATTTCAGATGCTCTCCTTACAACCTCCTCAGGAACCCCGGCGAGCTTCGCCACCTCAATCCCGTAGGATCTTGAGGAGGGGCCCCTCCTGACTTTCCGTAGGAACACCACCCCCTCCTCCTTCTCCTTCACCGCCACGTGGTAATTCACCACCCCCTCCACCATTCCTTCCAGCTCCGTCAGGTGATGATAATGGGTGGCGAATATTGTCCTAGCCCCAATCTTCCTCTTATCTGCCAGGTATTCCACCGCAGCCCACGCTATGGCCATTCCGTCAAAGGTAGATGTGCCCCTCCCTATCTCATCAAGTAATATGAGGGACCTCTCAGTGGCGCTCCTCAGGATGTTCGCGAGCTCTAGCATCTCAACCATAAAGGTGGACTGGCCTCTTACCGGGTCATCGTAGGCCCCCACACGGGTGAAGATCCTGTCAACAATTCCTATTCTAGCCTCTTCCGCCGGAACAAAAGAGCCCATCTGGGCCATGATAACTATCATGGCGGTCTGGCGCATGTAAGTGGATTTACCTGACATGTTTGGGCCTGTGAGAATTATGAACCTCTCCTGGCGGGTGTTGATATAGAGGTCATTGGGAACGAAACCCCATTCAACGATCCTTTCCACCACTGGGTGCCTTCCGCCCTTAATCACTATCTCGTCGCTCTCGTCCACCCGGGGGCGGGTGTAGTTGTACTGAGCAGCAAGCTCCCCTAATGTTAAGAGCATGTCCAGCTCACCAATAGCCCTTGCGGTGGCATATATCTCCTCAGACCTCCTTAGCACCTCTTCAACCAGCTGCCTGAAGAGGGCATACTCCAGTTCTTCTATCTTGTCCTGGGCGTTGAGTATAAAACTCTCCTTCTCTTTGAGTTCGGGGGTTATGAACCTCTCCGAGGAGGCCAGCGTCTGTTTTCTTATGTAATCCTTAGGCACCAGGTGGAGGTTGGGCCGAGTCACCTCAATGTAATACCCAAAGACCTTGTTGAACCCCACCTTGAGGGATTTGATCCCCGTTCTTCTCCTCTCCCTCATCTCCAGGGTTTCAAGGTACTCCTTAGCCTCCTTCAGGGCCTTCTTGAGGCCATCAAGCTCTTCGGAAAAACCTTCCTTTATCATCCCACCCTCCTTCACGGTGGCGGGAGGGGCTTCCACGATCGCCCTGTCAAGAAGCTCCACCAGGTCGCTTAACGGATTGATCCTCCCTCGAAGATCGGCCAGCAGCTCCACCGAGAGCATCTCGGGATTCTTCTCAAAGATTTCATCTAAGGACTCCATTCTTCTCAAAGATTCCCTGAGAGAGACGAGGTCCCTGGCGCTTCCCCCACCAAGGTTCAGCCGGGATATGGTGCGCTCTATGTCTCCCACACCTTTGAGCACCTCTTTAAGGTCGCTCCTCACGAAAAGATGTCCCCTGAAGTACTCCACCGCATCAAGCCTTCTGTCTATCTGAGTGGGGGAGAGGAGGGGGCTTGAGAGGGCCTGTCTCATGGCCCTGGTTCCCATGGGGGTGAGCGTTTTGTTCAGGAGCTCAAACAGCGTCCCGGAGGTTGAGGAGTCGCGAAGGTTCCTGAAGATTTCTAGGTTCCGCAAAGTGGTGGAGTCGAGGATCATGTTCCCCGAACTCTCAAGATAACGGATCTCCCCGATGTGGGTCGGAGAGCTCATAAGCGTCTCATTGACGTATGCCAGGGCTGCTCCGGCAGCCCCAATGGCCAGCCTCTTTCCTTTAAGGCCGAACCCGTCAAGGGAAAGCACGGAGAAGTGGGCCTTCAAGCGCTCCTCGGATCCTTCTGGCAGGAATAGGTGGTCGGGCCAGTCCGTTATGGTGATCCCTTTAAGCGCCTCCCCCACGTTCTCCTCAACCCACCTCCTCTGAGATCTAGGTACAAGCACCTCCCGGGGGCCGTATTTCATAAGATCTGATCTTATACCCTCCAGCAGGTCCCCCTCCACCTCTTTACAGAAGAACTCCCCAGTGGAGAGGTCAAGAAGCGCCAGCCCCGCCCGGGAAGCCCTGCTGTCCACGAGGAGGGATAGGAGGAAGTTATTGGTGTGTTCTTTAAGCTCGGAGGAAGTGTAGAGGGTTCCCGGGGTCACCACCCTTACCACCTCCCTTTTGACAATGCCCTTGGCCTTCTTCGGGTCCTCCACCTGCTCGCATATAGCCACCTTATATCCCTTCTCCACCAGGCGAGGGAGGTAGTTGTCTACGGCGTGATAGGGCACGCCCGCCATGGGAATCCTCTTCCCGTCAGGCCCTTTGTCTCTTGATGTGAGGGTGATTCCAAGCTCTTTGGATGCCACTACGGCGTCCTCAAAGAACATCTCGTAGAAGTCTCCCATGCGGTAGAAGAGGATGGCATTGGGGTACCTCTTTTTAATTCTGTGGTACTGTCGCATGAGGGGTGTGAAGTTCTCAACGCTTTCCTTCGCGGCTTCTTTCATCTTCATCCCCGGGGGTGGAGGTGTAAGAAAATCGGGGTATAAAATTGCTGTTGTTACCGGCGGTACGAAGGGAGGAGAAGGGTGGGAATATGGAAAGGGTTCTCAGATAAGCTTTTATAGAGGGGGGAGTAAAGAAAAAACGCTAGGCTTGGCCGGGGAGCTAGGCCCTCCCTCGCCACCGCCTCTGGCGGTGGTGCCGCAATATGGTCTATAGCGGGGCGACGGCCGGGGGCGGCGCAACCGGAACCCCGCAGGGCCGACCGCCAACTGTGAGGCCTCGTCCCTCGGGGCTGGAGGTGGTGTGCAGGGGCTTCCGGAGGGAAGCTCCGGCACCTTGGCTGTGGGGACCGGGTCAGGCCCGGAAGGGAGCAGCCTAACCGCAGACTACCGGCGCTCGTGGGGTTGCGGGGCTGAGAAGGCGGGAGGAGCAACCCAGCGGGGGTCTAGGGCGTCCACCCCGGCTGGCCTAGCACTTTTTATGGGGGATTGAGTTGAAGGTTGCTGTCTTTGACATGGACGGGGTCTTTACCGTGTGCAGGTCCTCCTGGGCCTGGGTCCACCGTCACTACGGCGTTGACAACGAGAAGAGCGTTAGGGACTACCTTCAGGGCAGAATAGACGACTACGAGTTCATGAGGCGAGACATCGCCCTCTGGAGGAGGGCTCTGGGAAGAGAGGTTACCGTGGAAGACGTTGTGAGACCTTTAAAGGATATCAAGTTCACCCAGGGAGCCGTAGAGCTCGTTGAGGGGCTGAAGGAGAGAGGGTACAGGGTGGGGATAATAAGCGGGGGCCTTGACCTTCTGGCTGAGAGGCTCCTGAGGGAAGGGGTGGAGCTTGATTTCTACCTTGCCAACGGAGTTGAGGTGAAAGATGGGGTGCTCACTGGAGAGGGAGTGCTTAGGGTGCCGCTTAAGGAGAAGGACCAGGTGCTCCTTTCCCTCCTTGAGAGGTACTACCCCTGTACGGACACCCTGGTGGTTGTGGGGGACACAGTGGTAGATATTCCAATGCTTAGGATGGCAGATCTAGCCATAGCCTTCAGGGCAGAGTCGGAAAAAGTTGTAGAGGTAGCTCACATAAGGGTTGAGGGGGATGACCTGAGGGAGATCCTGAGGGCCGTAGACTTCTACGAGAGGGTCACTCTTCAATCTCCTGGTAGAGCTTGAGAACCTCCTTTTGTCTCTCCATCTCCATCTGCAGTTCCCTCATCCTCTCGGTCCTCTCCTCCTCCTTCCTCTGCTGTCTTCTCCACATCCATCTGACGGAGAGCCATAAGAAGACCGCTCCGAGGGCGGCTATCAGAAGGTACGGGAAGAAACTTTTAAGGCGATCTGTCCACGTCCTTTCTGACCATCGAGAGGAGTCGAGAGGATAGAAGTCGTGGGAGTCGTCCCTTCCATCACCGTCGGTGTCCCGGTGCAGCGGGGATGTTCCCCGGAGATACTCTTCGTAGTTGCTCAGGCCATCCCCATCCAGATCTTCCTCTGCATCTTTTGGATTGTAAACATTGAGGTCGTACTTCTCCTCCCAGAGGTTGGGCATACCGTCATTGTCATAATCTTCGGGATCGTAATACCCCTCCACGAACACTGTGATTCTGTCCTCCGCGTAGAATCCAGTACTGTCATACACTCTTAAGGTCACAACATATGTCCCCGCACTTTTGAAATCCCAGTAAACCTCCTGGCCCTCAGCCTCCCACTGAAAGCCATTGGAGGCATCGAAGTCCCACAGGTAGGTGAGGTTGTCGCCAAACCCCAGATCCAGATCGGTTGCGTTGGAAGCCACAAAAAGGTTATGAAAGAGTATGGGCAGGGTCTCACCCTCCCGGGGGCTTACGATACTGACGTTCTCAGGGGGGTCCGGCCGGTTTTCTACTGTGATACACAGGAAGAACTTGAACCCCCCCACCTCCCCAGGGTCCAGAACCTCTATCCACTCAAGAAGGGGTTTGACATAAGGGGGATGGGTCACAAGCTCCGGGGGAATAAGGACTCTGATCAGAAACTCCCTCCCCGGGCTTATCCATAAAAGTGTATATTCTGAGAAATCAGAAAGGCTGGATATAACCTGGACACTCTCTTGCACCCCGTAGAGCACATCCTCATCAACTATGCCGCAGCGGATGATAAGGGGCTCCCCCTCCACTATCTTCGCCTCTATGACCTCTAGGGGAGAGGGGGAGGTGACGTTCTTCGTTTTTACGTGCACGTAGGATACGATGGGCATGTCGGGGGAGTTGGAGACGTTGAACCAGAAGGTGGCGGCACTGCTGGTTCCATTGCTGTCCGTTACCCTGAGATGGACCGTGTGATTGCCCACGTCCTCCTGTATCGGTGTGACGTTGAATTCCCCTGTGGACGGGTTGAGACGGAGACTTCTTAAGCCCTCGCTGATTGAGACCTCAAAGGTCACGTTCTCACCGTCCTTGAAGTCCCCTGCCACGAATCTGCCAGAGAAAGATTCATCCTCTTTAAGAATAAGGCTGAACTGACCCTCTCTCACCACACCGAAGATCTCCGGTGGATCATTCGTGGGTGTAACCTCTACCGAGATGTTGATACTATTGGAGAGGTAATAACCGTCGGTTGCGGCAACAATCACTGTATCTCTTCCGTAGGCATCGGGGTGGGGAGTTATATTTATACCCCATCCTTCCTCCTCGCCATCCTCCCTAAAAAGCTCGGCGCGGACTACAGGGCCACTGTACTCCCCTTCCCAGAACCTTCGGCCGTTGTACAAAAGCAGGGATATGTTGTCGCCGTCGGGATCGTAGAATAGGGTATCCACGTTGTGCAAGAGGACCGAAGAATCCTCTTCAACCTCCTGAACGAACCCGTAGGTTAAGGGCCTGGGGGGGTTGTTTTCCTCCGCCGAACAGATATGTACCAGGAGAGAGTTGGATAAAAAGATCAAAACTAGAGATGACACGAGTGCTAGCACCCACCTCATATGAACACCTCCCGTAGTTGATAGTGAAAGGAAGTTAATTAAATAGACGATACACATGTGTTTTAGTAAGCACATTCCTCTTGGGTGAGGAGCTTGAGCGCAATGGATGATGTTATAATGAAAGAGGTGGAAAGGTGGTATGGCAAAAGGGGACTGGAGGTAGCCCTCATGTTGAAGGATTTTCTTCAACTCTACCACGGACACTCCTTTGAGGGGTTAACAGAAAACAAATGTACTGAGTTCCTCTGGGATTATTACCCACTTCGGGTGCTCAACGCCTCCGAGAGAAGTCATACACTGGCAGCCAGGGTGGTATATTTCATTCTGAAGTTCGTGGAAGGGTCAAGAGATGTAGTGTGACGTCCGCTCCCTCTCCTCACCCTCTTTCTTCTCTATGGTCTCCTTTATATCTTTGAGGAGTTCATCGGCTTCCTCCTCTCCCATACCCACTTTATTCACAAGGAACTTCTTGACGTCCTCAATGCTATCGCCCCGGCTCAGCCTCTCCGAGATCATCCCCAGCAGCCTCTGCATTAGGGCCTTCTGAAACTCCTCAGAGTACCCAAGGGCGGATATGACGGTGTGGCTGCCTATGAGAAGGGCCGTCAACGCGTCGTTAAACTCCTCCTTGCTCAAAGATGTCATATCCAGATCAACCATGGAGACGACGTTCTCCTCCTCTCCCCCAAGGGCTACCTTGAAGAGGTTGAGTTGCCCATTTATCTTAAGAAGGGCCTTGTAAATCTTCATCCTATCCTTCACGTCCATGGCATCGGTCTCTATGCCCAGGTCTATGAAGAGGGATATGAAACCACCCCCAATTTTGATGTATATGGGAAAGGCAACCTTCGGGTGCTGTGCTACTATTATCGTTGTCTCACCCATCCTCTCCTCTTTAACCTCCCAGGGCAGACCCACAAGCTCCCGGGAGGTATCCTTCCCTATCTCAAGCCAACTGTGTATCTTCTTCACCCAATCTTCACTCTTCATTTCATCACCTCAAACATCAAAGTACCTCTCTATCTCCCAGGGAGATATGGAAACCTTGTAATCCAGAATCTCTCGCCTTTTCATATCAACGTAGGCATCAACGAACTCGCTCCCAAGTCTCCTCCTCATGAGCTCGCTGCCCTCGAACTCGTCCACAGCCTCTTCGAGGTTTCCGGGCAGTCTCCCCAAACCGAGCTTCCTTCTTTCACTCTCACTCATGTTGCTGGGATCCCCGGTGATCATCTCCGGGGGGTTCATGCCCCTCTCAACACCCTCAAGACCCGCCCAGAGTATGGTAGCGAAGGTGAGGTACGGGTTGGAAGAGGGGTCAGGGCTTCGCACCTCAATATCACCCGCACGGTTCTTGTCTGCAGAGCTAGGCACTCTTATGAGGGCGGTTCTGTTCCTCGGCCCCCAGCAGAGGTAGACGGGAGCTTCAAATTCCGGTATTAAACGCTTGTAAGAGTTTATCGTAGGGTTGGTTATGGCGGAGAACTCCCTAGCGTGATTTAAAACCCCCGCAATGAACTGTAGGGCCGTCTTCGATAGCCCTGCGGGGCCACTTTCATCCCCGAAGGCACTTCCATTCTTCCCCTCCAGCCATAAGTGAACGTGCATTCCGTTCCCAGCGTCCTTGGAAGATATCTTAGGAATATAGCTGGCCACAAAGCCGTGCTTCTCGGCCAAAATCCTTGAAAGGAACTTGTAGAGGACCGCAGAGTCCCCCGCATCAACGGGAGAGGGTCTGTGACGGAACTCTATCTCAACCTGGTGAACGCCGCCCTCATGGTGGTGAAACTTTATGTCCAGCCCGAGCTTCCTCAAGGCGAAAGAAAAGTCATTGCGAAACTCCTCAGTGATGTCCTGGGGCGGGGGGGCGAAATATCCACCTTTGGGAAGTATTGGATAGGGTCCGGGGTGATTCATATAATCGCCCTTCCAGCCCTGTGGAAGGAGGAAGAACTCAAGCTCCGGCTGGAGCCATGTCCTTATAAAACCCATCTTCACCGCATCCTCAAAGGCCCTTCTAGCCACACCCCGGGGGTCAAGGGGGTGGGGGCGGAAGCCCTCAGGGGAGTAGAGGTCACAGGTGACCCTTGCGGACCTCTGGGGCTCGGGTAGCTCGCTCTCATAGGGAAGGATAGTGAAGGTGTGAGGGTCGGGAAGGGCTATGAGGTCGGAGTCCTCCGTGACGGCAAAGCCCACGGAGGAGCCGTCAATCACCATTCCCTCCTCCCAGAAACTAGAATCGGAGTAGAGCGCAGCGGCGGGCACCGTGAAGGACCTGAGCCTGCCGGATATGTCCGTGAACTGGCACTTCACCCAGCTTATTCTTCCTTCTTTCAGGCGGTACTCCACGCTGGAGAGCGTTTTAGAGAGGTCTTTATCGGGCATACAACCACCGGGGAGGTAGGATAACTCAGAGATGGTATTTCAGCTTTACCACGAAGGCCGCAATCCTAATTCGCCTCTGCGGCAAATTCCTGACCTTGTACCCGCCGCCCCCATTATTCGGGGGATCCAAAGCATCTTTCAGATTGGACGCACTGATAAGCGAAAAACACCGAGAGAATACCTTCATCTCTCAATGTTCAAAAGGTAGTATGGAGGGGGCGGTGAGCGGGATGGCTGAGGCTCTCATCCAAGGGAATAAGCAGCTATTGCTAAAAGGATTCCCATTCCCTGAAGGGTGGAGGCATATCCCTTTATGAATTCTATCATGTCCTGACCCGCTATCCACGCCTGGGCCAGGGAGTAGAAGAAAGCCAGGAAGCCTATTCCAGCCCCCAGAATGATGAAGAGCTTGCCCGTAAGGCGGAACTCATAGTAGAGAAGGATGCCTCCGATCAGAACAGCTATCCCACCCAGAGCGGAAATATATATCAGGATGTCAAGTGCCCTGAAAAGTGCTGGATGGGTAGTGATATGCTGGAGGGAGGACCTAAGCCAGAGCAGAGCGTCGGCTGAACCTGTGAACTCCGAGAGTGTCAGGAGTGCTCCGCTTAAAATGCCCAGTAAGCCTGCAAACCTGGAGATAGCTTCCAATTTCCCATCCCCTGTGCAACTTCAAATAGAGGATGCACTATTTAAAACTTTCTTACAACACCCCCAACACATCTGATTTCATCGTAAAAGGCGCCCTTTAACGTAGAAGTCTGCCGCCTCTACCACCTCCACCTCGTAAAACTCCCCGGGAGCCAACACACCTTCCACCACCACAGGTAAATATTCGGCGCTTCGCATAAGGGTGGTGCCTCTCCTTCTATCCAGCTCAACGGCGAGGGCTTTAAAGGTGCGACCGACCCACCCCTCCATAAACTCCCTTGAGATTCCCCTGTGCAACTCTGTGAGACGCCTGGAGCGCTCTTTCACTTTCCACCCGGGAAGCGCCCCTTCAAAGCGCGCTGCTGGGGTAGAAGGGCGCGGGGAGAAGCGGGTAATGTTAAGCACTGGAGGTTTCACTCTCTCAACAAGCTCTACACTCTTCTCAAAGTCCTCCTCACTCTCCCCAGGGAACCCAACGATTATGTCGGTAGAGAGGACACACCAAGGAAAGCGCTCTTTTATCTTCTCCACCAAGGAGACGAACTCTCCGGCGGTGTAGGGCCTTCCCATTCTCTGAAGGACCTCGTCTGATCCCGATTGGACAGGTATGTGGAAGAACTTGTATATGTGGTCGTCCGTGAAGGCGTCAAGAATCTCTACCAGAGCAGTGGTTGCAGTCCAGGGGTTCATCATTCCCACACGGATGAAGTACCTCCCGGGGATGGCGGTGAGCCTTCTAAGAAGAGCTGGGAGGGCAGAGGAGGCTCCACCCTCCATACCGTAGGCTGCAGTGTCCTGGGAGGTCAAGTATATCTCCCTTCTTCCCTCTGCGAGGAGCCTTTTCATCCTCCTCACTATGTAATCCTCAGGGAAGCTCCGGAGACGCCCCCTGGCGATGCGGATTATGCAGTATGTACACCCTCCCAAACAGCCTGTGGAGATGGGTATTATCCCCCTTGGGGGTGCGCTACTAGCCCCACCAGCGAAAACACCCCTTTCCACCCCCTCAAAACCTCCCACTTCTTCCGTCAATGCCGCATCTCCACTTTCAGGCATCTCTCCAGGGCTTCTGGTGCGGAGTATTTTTAGAACCTCCTCCGCCACCCGTTCCATTTCCGGGACCTCATGGGTGTCCACGGCGTAGAGCCTGCCCTCGCCCTTAAGACCTGTTAGAACCTCACCTCTAGCCTTCGGAAGGCATCCCGCCACAATAACACCTCTCCCCCTCTCAAGGTGCTCCCGGATCCTCCTCACCATCCTCCTCTCGGTGTGCTCGATCACAATGCAGGTGTGGATTATAACCCAGTCAGCCTCCTCTTCCCCTTCCACCAACCTTACGCCTCTCCGGAGGAGGTGCTCCCGCAGGACCTCCGCCTCCCCTGCGGAAGCCGTACACCCGTATATCTCCTGAAGAACTCCCCCTCGCAAGTCGCCTCTCCCCCGTCACTCCTCCAACAGGATGTGTTTTTTTTTGCTCTTCTTACCCCCCACCCTACCCTTTTTCTTTTTTATCTCCCCCGCCTCCGCATGGGACCCATAAACCTTTCTATACCTCTCACGGCGGAACTCCTCTCTAATCTCCTCCTCCCTCCTTTTCCGCTGTCGCAAGAGGTAGAAGAAGAACAGCAAAAGGATTAAGCCGCTCGCAAGGAGAATGGTCGAGAAGAGAATTCCTACGAAACTACCCCCCTTCCCTTCCTTGATCTCTATGCTCTTTAAGAATACCTGGGGCTCCTCCCCCGGGGTCAAACCTCCCCCCTCGGCGTATATCCTGACAGTATAGACGCCCTCTATGGCGCGCCATCTGAACTTCACGTCCCTCTCCTCACCAGGTTCCATACGGTCTATATGATAGCTCTTCACTTTGCTATTATCTCCTATGTCAAGGTACAAAGTTATATCCTCAGCAGGGTAGGGATAGATATTCTTTATGCGGCAGGTGAAGGTAACCCAGTCCCCCTGTCTGATGGTGGTCTTGTTGGAGGGTTCAACCAGGATGTCCGGCCTGTCGTCGCCGTTCATATCCTCGAAAATGAGCTGAGCCAGTATCAATTTCACTCGGATGGTAAGAACCTGTACTCTCTTCCCGCCAAGGTATGTAGCCTTCAGGGCCATGGTGAAAACACCGGGGGAGGTGCCCGCCGGGGCCTCAACGTAAAGATTTAGGGTGACTTCCACGTAGGGCGGGACTTTGAGCTCCAGCTCCTTGGGCTTCGATGAGAAACTGTACGACCCCGGACCGAACTGGCTCATGTTGAAGGAGGTAGTATTGAGCACCCTCTCTCCACTACCCTCTCCCCAGACCACACTGTCAATATAAACTGTCCATCCTTCCGGGAAAGATGCCACGTTCACTTCAACCCACTGAGGGCTGTTTCCTAGATTGCTAAGAAGGGTTGGGAGCTGGTTTCCGTGAATATATAGAGGATAGTATCCCCCCTCCCCCCCTACAAGCCCCGGGCCATACTGAAGTGCAACATTGACCTGTTCCATCACAGTCACGGGAACGGTGGCGGTGGTGGTGTTCATCTCTCCGCTGAACTCTATGACAATGAAATATTCACCGGCAACGGTCTTTGTGGGGAGCTGGGCCCTGAAATAAAGGGACATCTTCTCCCCAGGAGAGAGTTTCACAGGGAAGTTTAGGGGATTTAAAGAATTCAGGCACTCCACACTCCACCCCTGAGGAAGAGATAATACAGAGGCAGTAAAGGTGTCCTCAATACTGGCCAGGTTGTTTACTCGTATTGTAAAGTTTATGGCCTCCCCGGGGAAGGTGGATAAGACCCCACCCACATACTCGGCTGTGAACCAGTAGAAAGGCTGAGGGTTTATTTTTATGGGTTGAGAACGGTAGACGGCATCCTTTGAAGGCGCATAAGCAACAACTGAGAAAATCTGGGGCTGGTTCACTGTTGCGTTTTCCGGTATAAAAACTGTCACGTTAAGCTCTTTCCTCTCAAGGGCGGAGAGGTGGAGCTCCTTCTCTGATAGGCGTCCCACCCACAGATCAGCGGCCCCCCTAGACCCTTCAGCTATACCGTCCAAGGAGAGGTTCAGATACATCTCCTCCTGAAGGTTGTTTGTAATGGAGAAGTCCACCACCACAGAGCCCCCCTGGGGGCCGCTTAAGGTTTCCCCGGGGGTAGAAAATGATATGGCTGGCTCCTCACAGAATATTCGAAGCAGGAGGTTCTCAGTGACGCTGTAGGAAAGGGAGGTGACTGAGATTGTCACATTAGCTACTCCCACAGAGGATGGGATGACCAGTATTAAGAAGCTACCAGAGGAGCTGTTTGCTACCGAAAAGGACACCTCCGTCTGCTGATTTTCAAACATGATCCTCCAACCCTGGGGGGTGCCCGAGATGGACGCCACGAACTGCTGTGTGGTGGGAGAGGTGTTTCTCACCTTCAGTAGGAAGCTGGTTTTGGCATCCGGTGAGATAGTGAGCTTGTAATATCCTCCCGTGGAGTTGTAGAAGACTTCGTCAGAGGTTATCTCTACTATGAACTGTTCTGCACCTTCGACCATACCCAGAGGGAGGTGTACTATGAAAAAGGCCACCGCCGTCAGGATGAGAACTTCTCTCCGTGTCAAGATACCACCAGGTGATGAGAAGAGGGATTTTAAAAAAACTTTTCGTGCACCTATGTACTCTCCTTTCCAAGCTTCTCAAGCAGGACCATGTCCTTCACGGCCCTCTCATAGTTGGGGTTCCACCTCAATGCACTTTTCAGGAATCTTCTAGCCTTCTCGGTCATACCGCCGAAGAGAAGCACTTCACCCGCTATGGTCAAGGCCCGGTGGTTTTGCGGGTTCATCTTCAAAACCTCTTTAATTATTCTCAGGGCCTCTGCCCGGAGCCCGAGCTTGTTATACACATCGGCAAGTCTTATCATTATCTTCTCATCGCCCGGTTTAGCATTATTAGCCTTCTGGAAAGCGGATTTCGCCCGGGGGAAATCGCCTCTCAGATAGTATATTCCTCCCAAATGGTACCACACCCAGGGGGATAGTGGCTCCACCTTAACGTACTTGATTAACAGGCTCTCAGCCTCCCTGTCCCTACCTTCCCTGATCAGACTAAGAGCGTTCCGGATAACCTCTCTCTGCCCCATCTCCTCAACAGGTATTCCCTGGTCGAACTCAGAGATTACCTCACTTTTGCCCGCGTCGACCCTATTTGCTCCATTGCGGTACCCCGCCTCCCTAGCCACTCTTCTGCTTACAGCCTTCGGATGTATCTCCTCCTTCAGAGCGTCTAGATCCACCTCGCCCCTTTCCTCTTCCGGCAGGCCTATCTCTTCAATTGTGACCACATCCATATCCGACAATTCGGTTTCACCCTCCCCCCCCTCACCCTCTCTATCGAGCTCGCCCTTGAGGCTCTCCAGCGCGTCTTCTATCTTCTCAAATGCTTCCATAAGCTCAGGTTTAAGCAGTCCTTCCAAGTCCCTTGCTATTTTCTCCTTCACCTCTCCAAGGTCCTTCTCCACCGCAGGTTTCAGTTCCTCAACCGCCCTGATGAGGGCTTTGTTTCCGCTCTCCCCTCTCTCCCTAGCCATGGGAACATCTTCTTCGTTGAAAAGCTGTACCGACGAATCTATCCCGTCCATAAGCTCGGCTTCCAGCTCCGCGATCAGTTTGATCTCTCCCTCCGTGAGAACATCCAGTATGCCTGAGTCCCGAAGGTTCTCCTTGATCTTCAAAAGCCCCATCCTCACCGTAGAAAGCTCCTCCTTAGCCCTCTTAATCTCCCTCTCTAGCTTGCGCAGTTCATCCTCGTCAACCTCTTTTCCCATAACGCTGTTAAGAAAAATAAGTTCCTTCGTCTTACGAAGTTTCTCCTCCATTTCTCTGAGCTTTCTTTTCTTTGTCAGGTACATCTGCTCAAGTTCAATGTATTCTTTAACTTCGGGGGAGAACTTAACCCGCCCGACCTTCTCACTGAAGAGGGCACCTAGGCCCTTCCCAAGGCTTTTCCTGTTTCTCATGGAGAATACCACTCCACTTTTAAGAGAGACGAAAAAATAATTGTGTAATATTATTTAAGATTTGTTCCAATAAAAATTAAATTTTTACACCTCCAGCAGTGAGACCCAGCATGTCAACAATCCACCGACCTAGAAGACATAGCTGCTAGGGGCTCACTGCTATCAGCGGGACCTCAGCAGAAGGCGATTGGAAGTCTAAGTAGAAGAGTTTTACAATATCCCCCTCCACCACAGGCAGATCTACTGAGGGATAGATAGTGATGATATCCCCAGGGGAGAGGGTCGTTGAGAGGTCCACGTCCCTGTAGACAACATCTCCCTCCGAGGCATCTCCGAGATTTATTGATATTAGAAGGGTGGTGTTGTGGTATATCTGAAGCGTATAATTCACATATAGCTCTTCCCTATCCACTTCCTGTACGGTCAGTTTCCACTGCTCTCTTATTGGGGGGTTTGCCTCAATGTAGATGGGGGGCAGAAAAGTGACTTCCGGCGGGGTCTCACCCCCACCCCCTTCAAGTACGGTGATCGTGGTAAAGGCCTGATCGGACAGCTCCCCATCGCTCACGGTGAGAATAACTCTGTACTGTCCAGGGCGGGTGTATCTGTGGGTCACGTTGAGCCCCGTAGCGTCTCTGTCGTTAGCAGGGTCCCCGTCGCCATCACTGTCATCGGCATCGCTGAAGTCCCAGATATAAATAAGTGAATCTCCATCGGGATCATAACTCCCGTTGGCACTGAAGAGCACCTCCTCGTTCACGTTGACAACCCTCTTGTCAACGCTTATCTGGGCAAATGGTTTTCTGTTCTGGGGCACCTCAGAGGGGGTTTTCTTTGACTTTTCTTTACCTCCAGTGAATATGAAGTAGGATGCTAGCACGATAATCACTACTACCACGATCGCAAAAACCAATATTTTGCGGCTACGTGAGAACTCCATGCCCGGTCCCCCTGTGCAAAATTCGCTTATTATAAGATGGGAGGGGGTTAAAAAACTTCCGATATCGGAAGGCTTCAGCTCCAAAACTGTCTGTTCCTTGCGTAGGTGATCTCCGCTTTTCTTATAGCCTTCAGGAGCTCTTCTCTGTTTTCGTGGGGAAAGGAAAGGATTCTAGCCGCCTCAGTGGGACCCACCCCCCTCCCAGCCAAGACCAATAGGGCATCTCTCCCATGTGCCATAACTAGATCAGCTGACAGGCTGAGCCTCTTGCGGTCGGATCTGCTTAAAGATGCGAAATCGCGTCTTTGAAGGTGCTTCTCCATTCTCTCGTAGTCCATGGGATGGAGTGCGGCAACTCTACGAGAGGAGCAGACCGGGCACTGAAGAGGGGCTCCCCCTCCCGCCGAGGCCCTCCACCTCCTCTGGCATGCGAGACACACCATGGTGAGAGGGGTCACCTCAAGCCTCTTCTCTATGATGGCAAGTATAGTCCTTTCATCCGCTCCGGAGTAGAGGAGCTCCCTTCTGGCGTCCCTGTAGGAAAGCCCTATTGGAGAGCTTCTCTGAAGATGAACCTCGATCTCCCCTCGTTCAATCCTTTTGAGGAATCGTGTGGTATTCCTTATGTCCATTCTCTCCTGGAGAATACGCTCTATGGCCTCCCTGTAGGCTATGGTCCCCTCTAGCCGCTCTATGAGCCTATTCATGTTCAAATCCCTCAAAGAGACCTCCCTATCAACAATCCCAATCTTTTTCGCCACATGTAGTATCTGCCATCTAAAGAGCATACTTGAAGAGAGATATTTTGTGAGCTTATGCCTTAAATTGGATGGGGCCATCCCCAAAAGTATCCTCACAACGTCCTTCCCCCTTACTCTGAAAGCCGAGCGGAGGACTATTCTATAAGGGTCAATCTCCACCATCACCCCCCCAATTCCTTCCTCCTGAAGCTCCCCTGCCACCATCTTTGAGAGGGCCTCAGCAACCTCTGTGCCCACACAGGCGTTGATTATAACCTCCTCGTTTCC
>Ga0164318_10002863_pt1 | contig 16161 bp, 13 predicted proteins | sample GuaBasSedimGuay9_FD_113734 | JGI IMG/M metagenome (GOLD analysis project Ga0164318, IMG submission 113734) | Subseafloor sediment microbial communities from Guaymas Basin, Gulf of California, Mexico - Guay9, Core 4571-4, 0-3 cm | ecosystem: Environmental > Aquatic > Marine > Hydrothermal vents...
ATGCACTGCCTTCAAAAATCCAAGAAGATGCATACAAAATACTCAAACTCTATGACATAAAACACACAACTACCCCTTACGAAATAAAATAGCAAATGTAGTGCCTAAGCAAAAATACACCACCCTGTAAATCAGCGTCTTAATTAGAAAAATGTGCGAAGTCAGGAAAACGATACGATGACTTGCAGATTTAAGATATATTAAAAAACTAATTATTTTTCAAGCACTTTTGCTTCAACCCTTCTGTTCAATTGCCTTCCTGAAGCAGTTGCATTATCTGCCCTCGGCATAGTTTCTCCGTATCCGACGGCAACAATTTGAGCTAAATTTACGCCTCGTGTTAAAATATAATCTACAACGGATTGTGCTCGTCTTTGTGATAGTTTTTGATTAAGACCGAGTGATCCTTGACTGTCGGTATGTCCGGAAATTTCCACTCTGACATTTTTATATTTTACCAATAATTCTGCTAAACGATTAAGTTCGGGAAATGAAGCAGGTCTTAATGTTGATTTTCCGGTATCAAAAAATACATTATTTAAAACAATTTTTGCCCCCACTCCCATTGGTTGCAATTGTATATCTTTCCTGATAACTTCATGTGTTGATGTATCAGCAATCACAAAATTCTCAGAATGGAAAAAATAATCAGGTGCACCTGCCGTTAATGCATAATCTTTTCCGGGAGGTAAAGGAACCGTGTATGCTCCGGTTGAAGCATATGATTCAACAACTTTTACAACTTCACCGGTTGCATTATCAACTAATTCTAAAGTTGCTTTTACAGGTTCACCGGATAAAGCATCCGTAACAATACCTTTGACGGTTGATAATTGAATAACTTTAATATTTACGGGTTTTTCAATATCAGCTTCACTAATAGGTTCGGCAAAATAGGCAATTAAATCATTGGGATTTTCTTTCGAAATCATTACCGGTTTTTCCGGACCTAAAAAAACGATTTCATAAATATCCTTATCGCCGTAACCGCCTTCACGATCAGAAGCATAATATCCGAAATGCTCGTTAGGAGTCAACATAAAAAACACATCGTCTCCGGGGGTATTAATCGGATAACCTATATTTTCAGGTTCAGTCCATGTCCCGTCATCTTCTCTGTGTGTTTTAAAAACATCATAACCGCCCATAGAATTATGTCCTTTTGAACTGAAATACAAATCTCTGCCGTCTGAAGAAATTTCTACGGTTTCTTCATTGTATTTTGTGTTTACAACAGGTCCTAAATTTTCAGGTGATTGCCATTTCCTTCCGTCTTGAGTCTTATAACTGACCCAAATATCCTGACGCCCTTGACCGCCTTTTCTGTTACTGATAAAATAAAGAACCATTGAATCTCTTGAAACCGAAACTGAGCTTTCGCGAAAATTGCCTTTATTAATTCGATTCATTTTACCCGGCTTTTTCCAATAATCACCTTTATATTGACTGTTATATAAGTCTCCGTTTCCTTTATAACCTCTGTATATACATAATTCTCTTCCTTCGGGAGAAATGTCCGTCACGGCGTCATTATGCTTTGTATTTACGGGATAATCCATTTGCTGTGCATTCCCCCACTTACCGTTTCCGTATTTTGAAATATACACATCTTCGTAATACATTCTATTATGCGGATTTTTTTTACCGCCGGTCGTATTTTCTCTTCTGGATGTAAAATACAATATTGAATCTCTAAAGAAAAACACGGGACTGTATTCGGGAGCTTTTGTATTAATACCGTCTCCGAGATTATCTACAAAACATCTGACAGGTTTATTCATTAATTTTTGACCGCTTTCACATTCTTCAATTCTTTTGTTTATTTTATATTGAAGTTTTTTAAATTTTTTAGCCGATAATGATTCCTGATAATCTTCATAATTATCAATTGCGTCATCAAACTTATAATTATATTGATAAGCCATTCCCAACCAATATTGAATATCATCGCTTACACCGGCATAATTAAAATAAGCATTATCCAAATATTTAAGAGCTTTTCGCGGTTCTGCAGTTTTCAAATAACAAATACCTGTTAAATAGTTTAATGCGGCATTATCTTCATTATAATTTAAGGCTGTCAAATAATCGTTTAAAGCTTCTGAAAAAGCACCCTTTTTATTCATTTTAAAAAAATGGCTTCCTTTTTTTACATGCTTCCATGCTTCCTTAAACCCCTCATCTTCAATTTTATATTCAGATTTTTTTACTTTAACAAACTTTTGAGCATATGAAAAATTCAGAAAAAGCATGAGAAATAATAATGATATAATCGTTTTCAGTTTCATAGATTTTATTCTTATTTTTTATTTACAACCCTTAATATATTTTTCGGAATGACTAATTCCTAATTCAACTGCTTTATTCCAATCATTACAGGCAGCTTTAAATTTTCTCAAATTTTCGCGTGCCGTTCCTCTGTTTGCATATGCTTCCGCATATTTTTCATTAATGTTGATTGCCTTTGTAAATGCTTCGTCTGCACCCTTAAAATCGCTGAGTTTTAATTTTACCACACCCATGTTATTATATGCTTCAGCATAGGTATTATTAAAATTAACAGCTTTTTTAAAATCACTTACGGCATCATTAAATATTTTATCCGCTTCTTCTTTTTTATCTTGACTAAGAATTTGTAATCCTTCGGCATATTTCGCCAATCCCCTTCCGTTATACGACTCATAATATTCAGGGTTAATACTTAATGCTTTTGTATATGCTTTTACGGCATCATCAAACTTTTTTAATTCATTTAATACGGATCCTAAATTATTATAAGCAAAATAAAGTTGGGAATCAACTTGTGCTGCTTTTCTGTAATCTACTGCAGCACCTTCCAAATTACCTTTCAAACGTTTAGCACTTCCTCTGTCGTGGAATGCATAGGCATAACCGGGATTAACGGCAATTGCTTTATTAAAATCACTTATTGCTTCATTGTAATTTTTTAATTTCAAATAGGCGACACCTCTGTAATAATATACATTCGGTTTTTTATACCCGTGCAGTAATGCTTGAGTAAAATCTTGAACGGCTCCTTTATAATCATTAATGTTTACTCTCGAAAAACCACGAGCAAAATAAACTTTCGGCATATTTTTTTCTAATTGTGCAGCTACCGACAAATCGGCAATTGCACTTTCATAATCTTTTAATTCGTTTTTGACAACACCCCGATTGTAATATGCTTTACCAAAATTCGGTTTTAATTCAACGGCTTTATCCAAAGATGCAATTGCACTAATGTAATCCTGACTCATAAAGCTCTTAATACCGGCATTATAAGCCAGTTCTGCATCTTGCCCGGAAGCTGTAATTCTTTTTCTCTGAGCAAAAGAATTAAGAGAAAAATACGAAATAAACAGAATGAGTAATATTTTTTTCATAATTTAAATTAAATAGTTTTAATTTTTTTTGTAGATTTGCTTATTCACAAAAAGTAAGAATAAAGAACAAAAATAATATTTTTTATTTCATTACATCAACTGCATAAATAAATAATCATGAAAACGCCTTATAATTATAAATTTATTAACACTGAATATTTATATGGTGTTTCAGAAAATAACGATTTTTTAAAAAAAATATTTTCTCTGTTTAAAGAACAAGTTCAAACATTAAAAAAAGAATTACCCGAATTTTTAAATACTAAAAACTATGAAGATTTGGCAGAACTTATTCATAAAGCCAAATCAAGCATTTCCATATTCGGAATGACCGAACAAGCTGAATCTTTGAAATTACTGGAAAAAGATATTCGAAATTCATTAAATCCGGAAACCTATAAAGATCGAATTTTTGATTTTATTTCTGATTGTGAAAATGCCGTATCAGAAATTAAAATTTTAGAAAACACATTATCTTAAGAGTTGAGTTTCCCGTATACATATTCCGATAAAATTTATTTCTCACGTAACAAGAAAGATATAAACAGCATAGAGTCTCTCATTGTAAAAAATTTATTAAATAAACATTCTTTTTCATCTCCGGATTATGATAAAACCGATATACTCAAAGCAAATTCACCTTTTCTTAAAATCCCGTTTTTATTTGAGTTTGAGATTAATTCAGGCGAAATAAATTACATAATTCATTTAGACCAATTACTTAAAATTATTCTTATTGTTATTATTTTTGCAGCCTTATTTTCTTATGCTTCTTTGAGTTTCTTTTTTTGGTTTGCTTCTTTGTTTTCGATTCTCTTTTACATTCTTAACATTATGATTATCAACAGCTACATACATTCTGTAATTTCAAAAATTTTAGAAAAGAATAAATTGTCGGTTTCTGAAAAAGAATCACTTTCCGAAGAACAAGAAATATGGCTGAACGATAAAAGCAGATGTCCGGCATGCGGCCATTATTTATCTGATATTGATTTAAGTTGTCCGGAATGCGGTTTACATCTTAAACGCAGCAGACATACAATTCCCTTAGACACAAGTAAATATAAAAACGAATCTGTAAAATATCATTATAAAAAGAAATAAATCATTCCTTTTTAACAAGATATTTTTTGTGTAAAACAAAAAACAGACATGCTAAAAACATTCCCCAAAGTGCTCCTGACAAAATATCAAGAGGATAATGAACCCCCAAGTAAATTCTGCTGTATGCTACAAGTGAAGCCCAGAAGAAAATAAATATTGAATAATATTTGTTTTTCAATATTAAATTTGTGAATAGGGCTAATGCAAATGCATTTGAAGCATGAGAAGAAATAAATCCGTATTTTCCGCCCGGAATATTAACAACATGAACACTATTTGAAATTTCAGGATTAAAACACGGTCTGTATCGAAGAAAAGTAAACTTAAAAAGAAATACGGATGTTTGATCCGACAAAGCAATTAATAAAATAATACTAAAAAAAAGAATGAGTGTATTTTTCAACTTAAATTTTCTCAGAATTAAAAACAGAATAAACAAATAAAGCGGAATCCAAGAATATTTTCCGCTGACAAAAGTCATTATCACATCAAAAAAATGATTGTGAAAGTGATTTAAAAAAAGAAAAAAATCGACATCAATTTGAATGATTTGTTCAATAAAATTATACAACATAAGTTTTGTTAAGTATAAATACAGGGCTTAAAAGTACGAAAAATTAAAAAAAACATTCAATTTATTTAAAATTGTATTATTTTTGTATGTTTGTGTATAGTTTTGGCAGATAATTTAAAATAAATATTTAAATGAAACCACTGAGTAAAATTACATTGTTGATTATAAGTTTTATCATATTTTCATTTACGGTAAAACAAAGTTTTGCTCAACAAACAGAAGATGAGCAAAGAGCTCATTGGATTTTTAATATCTCATACGGAGTTACATGGGAAAACGAAGATAATATCACGACTTATACCATCGGTGTATTTTCTTCCGAAACTTTGTTTGATGAACTTCAAAAATCGGCAAAAACCGAAACTATTAAAGGAAAACCCGTAGAAATTATTCGTTATTTGAATTATGCAGATATTCAGGCAAACCAAATTGTTTATGTATCTCAAAATGAAAATGCATATTTAGGATTTGTTTATAAAAAATTTAAAGGTAAAAATGTTTTAATTATGTCTGACCGGTCAAAGCAACCGGAATACAGTATTATTAATTTTAAAAAAATTGACCCGAAAGATCCGAAACCCTTTGATATAAATTCCAAGCTTGCAGAATTGAATCACATTATCCTTTCAAAACAATTAATACGAGTCGGCGGGAATCGTCAAGATATCCGAATAATGTATGCGGCAACAAATAAAAAATTTAAGGATGAACAAAAAAAATTAGACGAAAAGAGAAGCTAAATTGACAGTTTAAAACTACGAATTTTGTTTTTAGAAAAGAAAATTAAAAATCTTGAGAACAAATAAATCAAAATTTCGTATAAAAAAATATCTATTCAAAAAAATTAAATAAAATGAAACTTCAAAGCAAATTTACATTATTTATTATAATAAGCTTGTTTATACTTTCATTTACGGTAAAACAAAGTTTTGCTCAACAAACTGAAGATCAGCAAAGAGCTCAATGGATTTTTAATATCTCATACGGGGTTACATGGGAAAACGAAGATAATATCACGACTTATACCATCGGCGTATTTTCTTCCAAAAACTTGTTTGATGAACTTCAAAAACTGGCAAAAACCGGAACTATTAAAGGAAAACCCGTAGAAGTTATTCGTTATTTGAATTATGCTGATATTCAGGCAAACCACATTGTTTATGTGTCCAGAAATGAAAATGCTTATCTGGGATTTGTCTATCAGAAACTTAAAGAAAAAAATGTTTTAATTATGTCTGACCGGTCAAAACAGCCGGCCTACAGTATTATTAACTTCAGAAAAATTGACCCGAAAGATCCGAAACCGTTTGATATTAATTCGAGACTTGCCTCACAAAATAACATTGTTTTTTCAAGAAATTTAATCAGAACCGGCGGGAGTAGAGAAGATATACAAAGAATGTATGCGGCAACAAATAAAAAATTCCTGGCTGAACAAAAAAAATTAGACGCAAAGATAAAAGAAATTGCAGATAAGGAAAAACTACTGACCGAACAAGAAAATAAAATTCAAGCTCAAAGAGACAGTATTTCGAGTAAAGAATATTTAATTACTGCAAAAGAAGGAGAACTTAAGTTACAAAACGTCAGACTTGATTCAATGAGTTCCAAAGTGATGCAACAAAGAAAAGATTTAACTAAAAATCAAGCTTTTTTGAAAATACAAGAACAAAACATTGAAAAACAAAAAGAGTTTGCAAAGAAGTTAAATGAAGAGATACTGTCAAAAACTAAAAATCTGAAAGATCAAGAAGAAGAATTAAAAAAGAATCAAGAAAGTCTGGGGCAATCTCAACAAACTGTTTCAACACAAAGAATATACTTAATAATAGCCGTTATTGCAGGGATAATATTTATATTTTCATTAATAATTGTAATAAACAGTTACCGTAATAAACAAAAAATCAACAAACAGCTCAGCGAACAATATATAGCCATAAATACCCAAAAAGATGAAATTCAGAACCAAGCAAAATTGCTTGAATCAGTTAATACTGAGCTTGAAAAATTATCAATTGTTGCCAGTGAAACAGATAATGCCGTAACCATTATGGATGTAAAAGGAAATTTCCAGTGGGTCAATGCCGGTTTTACGCGAATGTACGGTTACACGCTTCAGCTTCTGCGTAATGAATTAGATGATAATATTATAAGTGCCAGTAGTAATCCTGAAGTTCAAACGATTATATCTAATATTATTGAATCCAAACAAACCGGATCATATCAAAACTTAAGTAAAACAAGAAACGGGAAAGATATATGGGTACAAACTACGATTACACCTATTTTAGATGAAAATAATGATGTTACTAAGTTGATTTCAATTGATACCGATATTACGACTGAGAAAAAATCCGAGCTTGAAATTTACAAACAAAAAGATCAAATTGAAAAACAAAATGAACTGATTACGTCCAGTATTAACTATGCTAAAAATATTCAACAAGCCATATTACCGCTTCCGGATGATTTAGAAAAATATTTTGATTCATTTATTATTTTTAAACCGAGAGATGTTGTATCCGGAGATTTCTATTGGTTTGCAGAAAAACCGGGAAAAGACGGAAAACCCGACAAATTATTCCTCGCTGCCGTTGATTGTACAGGCCACGGAGTCCCCGGTGCATTTATGTCAATGATCGGAAGCCGTTTATTAAGTGAAATTGTCTCGGAACAGAATTTGTCCAGCCCTAAAGATATTTTAGAAACTTTGGATCAAAAAGTAAAAATTGCTTTAAGACAAGACTCCACAGATAACAATGACGGAATGGATATGTCTGTTTGTGTTATTGAGAAAGAAGATGATTCTTTTCATATAACCTATTCCGGTGCAAAATCTGATTTATATTATTTTTCTCATAAAAATAATGATATTACAATTCTTTCTTCTGAAAGACGTTCAATAGGCGGAACAAAACAAAAAAGAGGAAATATTAAATTTACAAATAAAGATTTCTATTTATTTGAAAATGATATTTTATGGCTGACAACAGACGGTATTATCGATCAAAATAATGCGGATAGAAAGCGTTTCGGAACACCTAAATTTATTGAAACATTAAAAGAAGCAAAAGATTTAGGACTGAAAGAACAAAAAAGACTTATTTTGAATAAATTAGACGAGCATCAAGGACTTGAAAAACAAAGAGATGATATTACGATTTGGGGAATTAAATTTACCGATAAATGGTAAACTGTTCATTAAATTACAAAAGAAAAAGGCATTCGTTATGATTGCCTTTTTTGTTTTACTTTAAACGTCCAAATAAGTGTAAATTCCGAAACTATATCACCGGATTTATCAATCCCGACGGATTTTGCTTCTACGGTAACACCTTCGCCGGTACGAATTGTTTCTTCAACGGCAGCTTTAATTTCAGCTCCGTTGTTGCAGGTAAAATGAACTGCCGTACGTGCTTTTTTTGAAAAATGTGCATTCATATCAAAAACCAACATAGAAACCGCCGGTTTTCTGCCGGAAATTTGCGACAAGGCCAAAATCCCTGTTGCCAATTCCGCAGCCATTGCCTGCGAAGCAAAATACATGGATTTAAACGGATTTTTTGTTAAAAACTTAAACGGTATCCGCACTACCGCTTTTTCTTCGGTTATTTCCGTAATTTTTATACCCGAAAAAAATGCCGAAGGCAATTCTTTCAACATAAATAATTTAAATTTAAAATTACTTCTTACGGTTTCTCTGAATTTTTCCGCACTGTCCATATTTTTTAGATTGTTAAATTCGGTAAAACATAATTATAAATAGCCCAAAAATGAGCAAAACTTCCGCCTATGACAAATAAATGAAAAATTCCGTGACCATACGGAATTTTCTTATAAAGATAAAAAAATACACCTACAACATAAGACACTCCGCCTATTACCAACCAAATAAAACATTCTTTTACAATAACCTCGCTCAAAGGCTGTGCGGCAATTATAATTACCAAACCCATTGCAACATAAGCAAATGCTGAGATGGCTCTGAATTTCGGTTTATACCAAAATATTTTGTAAAGTGTTCCGATAATTGCTAATCCCCATTCCACTCCGAAAATACTCCATCCCCAGCCGCCTTGAAGCAAAACAATGGAAAACGGTGTATAAGTTCCGGCTATTAAAATATAAATTGCCGAATGATCGAATTTATTCAGTTTGTATTTTAAGCGAATATTTTTTGCAGAGTGGTAAAGTGTTGAAGCTAAATATAATAAAATTAAGGAAGCTCCGAATACGGCAGCACTGACAATGGATATTGCCGAACCGTAATACGATGCTTTTACAATCATTAACGCCGTTGCGGCAATGCTTAATAAAATTCCTATAAAATGAGTTATCGAATTGACTTTTTCTTCTAAAATAATCTTTTCTTTTGCTGTCATAGTTCTATTTTTCAAACCATTTATCTTTTACTAATGAATTTATTATTTTTTGACTTCTGTGTTCGAAAATAGGATGCAACTCCATCGACATATCTGTTGCTTGTTTTATTGCAACTCTTGAAGTCGGCTGTCCGGTTTCTTTTGCTTCTTTCAAAACTGATAATGTCGTTTGGTACACACCGTTTTTCCAATCTTTCAGAAGATGTCTTTCGATAAAATCATCATCATTAACATAACCGTATTGTTCATTGGCACAATTTACGATACCCATTCTGTTATTCAGAAAATCCGGCACATAAATAATATCTTTTTCAGCAATTGCTTTATCGTCTCTGTCGTGGTCTTCGAGCTGGTTATTTGCTGCTCCGCAAATAATTCCGGCTTGTATTTTCGGAATGGTATTTTCATTTAAAACGGCTCCCGTTGCACACGGAGCAACAATGTCAACTTCTTCAAATAAGATTGAATTATCCCCTTTTTCGGCAACTCGCACTTCTAAATTTTTATCGGCAAATTTTTTCTTTACGGAATTTACGACATCCGGATTAATATCGGCAGCAAACACTTTTTCGACACCTTTATCAAACAAATGTCCGATTAAAGGTTCGGCAACATGCCCCATGCCTTGTACCGCAATTATTTTACCCGCCAAAGTTTCGTCTTTAAACGCAAGCGCTGCTTCCATACCGGCAAGCACGCCCCTTGAAGTCGGTTCGGAAGGATTTCCGCTTCCGCCGACATAATCCGGAATGCACGTTGTAAAACGTGTTGATTTGTAAATATTTGCCATATCTTCAACACTTGTTCCCACATCTTCTGCCGTCACATAACAACCGTTCAGATGAGTTAATAATTTTCCGTACTCCGTATAAATATATTCTCGATAATCTATATTTTGCTTATCAATTTCGGTATTGTGAACCATCACGCCTTTTCCGCCGCCCCACCACAGTCCGGCAAGAGCATTTTTGTGAGTCATTCCTTTTGCCAATCGCATACCGTCGCGAAAATATTCTTCAATTGTATCGTATTGCCAAAAACGAACACCGCCGGCAGCTTGACCTCTTTTGGTTCTGTGAACAAATGCTCCTTGTAATACATCAAATTTATCGGTCAATTGAAAAAACATCCCTTCGTGTTCTTCAAAATCCCGTTTGTCGGAATTAATAAAATCAGAAATGAATTGTAATTCCTTATGCGAACTTTCAACTTTTTTATTACTCTGATTATAAACAAAATGGAACTGATAAATATTGTTTTCTTTCAAGAATTGTATAAAATTCTGAATATCGGTTTTTTCGGAGATTTTATTCATTGTTTATTTTATTTTTAAATTTTGGCAAAGATAAATTTTATACTCCGAAAAAGAATAAAAAGATGAGCAAAACAGTTTTGTTTGCCCATCTTTAATAAAAAACATTTTGATGTCCTTAGTATAAATTAACGTCAGATTTTAAAACGGATATTTATTTTCTTCAATAACTTTATCGGCAATTTTTCTTCTTGCTCCGATAACATTAATACCGTCAATTTTCGTAAAACGTTTCATTCCGGTTAACATACCCATTTTTTCATTACCTTCCGCAAAAGAGTTTACGGCATCATCACCGAATTTCTTAATTTTTGCGGCAGCATCATACATATATACATCCAACATTAATTTTTGAAGTTCTACTTTATCCGCTCCTTTCATATGTTCGAGTTTTTCAACTCGTAACATAAATGATTCGGCAGCATATGTCAACATCAACATATCGGCAGCAGCAAACAAAACTTCCTGTTCATTTTGCAATTTATCCTGATATTTTTGAGCAGCAGCTCCGGCAACCATCAAAATAGCTTTTTTGAAATTTATTACTGCTTTCTTTTTAAGCTCAAAATAATCTTGTGTTGTATCACCAAAATCAGGTATTCCCATCAATTCTTCACCAACAGCTTTTGCCGGTCCCAAAACATCAAGTTCACCTTTAAAAGCCCTTTTCAAAAGTTCTCCGACCATTACCATTCGGTTAATTTCATTAGTACCTTCAAAAATTCGATTGATACGGGAATCTCTGTATGCTCTTTCAACATGAGTTTCAGCAGAATAACCCATTCCTCCGAATATCTGAACACCTTCGTCAACAACATAATCTAAGATTTCCGAACCGAGAACTTTACTGATTGATGCTTCAATAGCAAATTGTCGCAAACCTTCCAATGCAGCTTTGCCTTTATCCATTCCTTCTGCAATATATCCGTCAATGGCATCGTCAATATTTTGACTTGCTCGGTAAACTAAGGATTCGCCGGCAAATGATTGAATTGTCATTTCCGCCAATTTATGTTTTATGGCTCCGAATTGTGCAATCGGTGTTTTAAATTGCTTTCTTTCATTAGCATATTGAACTGAATATGTTATAATACCCTTTGCAGCTCCGATTGTTGCAGCTCCGAGTTTCAATCTTCCGAGATTTAAAATGTTTAATGCAATTTTAAAACCGCCGTTTCTGTCACCGAGTAAGTTTTCAACCGGAACTTTAACGTTGTTATAATAAATTTGAACAGTAGATGAACCTTTAATACCCATTTTTTCTTCTTCTGCACCAATTGTAATACCTTCCCAAGTACTTTCAACAATAAACGCACTAAGGTTTTGATCATCATCAATTTTAGCATAAACGATTTGGATATCAGCAATTCCGCCGTTTGTAATCCACATTTTTACACCGTTTAGGTTGTAATATTTTCCGTCATCACTTAATACGGCTTTTGATTTACCTGCATTCGGATCGGAACCGGCATCGGGTTCTGTTAATGCATATGAACCAATCCATTCTCCGGATGCAAGTTTCGGAAGATATTTCTTTTTTTGTTCTTCGGTTCCGTAATATAAAATCGGTAAAGTTCCGATACCCGTATGTGCCGAAAATGCTACGGAATAAGAAAAAGCATGTCCGATTTCTTCTACGACACGCATTGAAGTTACGGTATTTTGACCGAAGCCTTCGTATTCTTCCGGAACGGAAACTCCGAGTAATCCGAGTTCTCCGGCATCTTTTACAAGTTTAGTTAACAGGTCTCTGTCATGATTATCTAAATCATCGATTTTCGGTAACACTTGCTGTTCTACGAAATCCGATGTTGTCTGAGCCATCATATCCTGCTCTTCATTAAATTCTTCGGGTATGAAGACATCTTCGTATGAGGTCCCTTTTATTAAAAATTCGCCTCCTTTTATTGTTTTTTTATTTTCCATTGTTTTGAGATTTAATGTATTAAAAGTAGGAATTAGTCTTTAGTAACCGGAAATTAGTTTTAAATAATATGAAAAAAACTATATCTTAAACTGTATCTAATCCTAAATCAAAAAACTGATTTCTCGCTCCTAATTCCTAATTACTGTTTATAACAATTCAAAGATACCCGCACCGCCTTGTCCGGTTCCGATGCACATAGTTACCATTCCGTATTTTTGTTTTCTGAGTTTCATTTCATTCATCAACTGAACAGTAAGTTTTGCACCTGTGCAACCAAGCGGGTGTCCCATTGCAATTGCTCCTCCGTTAACATTAAGTATATCCGTATTTAATCCCAACTCATTAATAACGGCAATTGATTGCGAAGCAAATGCTTCATTTAATTCAATTTGTTCGATATCTTCAAGTTTCATTCCCGAATGTTTTAAAACTTTCGGTACAGCAGCAGCAGGACCTACACCCATTTTATAAGGTTCGACACCGGCAACTTGATAATCAACCAATCGTGCAATCGGAGTAAGATTATATTGTTTTACCATTTTTTCCGAAACAACTAAAACAAATGCAGCTCCGTCTGACATTTGCGATGAGTTTCCGGCAGTTACGCTTCCGCCTTGTGCGAAGACGGGTTTTAAACGAGCTAAACCTTCAATATTTGATTTACGAGGTCCTTCATCGGTATCAACAACATATTTTCGAGTTTTGGCTTTACCGTCTTCAAAATAGTTTTCTTCAACTTCAATCGGTACAATTTGATCTTTAAATTTACCGTCAGCAATTGCTTTCAAAGCTTTTTCATGGGATTTTAAAGAAAACTCGTCTTGTGCTTCTCTGCTGACATTATATTCTTTTGCAACAGCTTCGGCAGTTAAACCCATTCCGTGCCACCAATCAGGATGTTTTTTTGATGCTGTGGGGTTCGGGATACTGCGCCACCCTCCCATAGCAATCATAGACATTGTTTCTGCACCTCCGGCAATAATAATATCTGCTAATCCGGCACGAATTTTTGCTGTTGCAATAGCAATTGACTCTAATCCTGATGCACAATATCTGTTTACGGTTGAGCCGGGAACTTCAATTGTATCAAAACTCATTAAAGAAATCATTCTTCCCATATTTAAACCGCTTTCGGCTTCGGGAAATGCATTTCCTGTGACAACATCATCGATTTTATTTTTTTCGATTTGCGGAAAATCGTTCATCAGATGTCTGATTACTGCAACGGCAATATCATCGGGACGCGTAAATCTGAATTTGCCCCTCGGTGCTTTACCAATCGCTGACCTGTATCCGCCTACTATATATGCTTCCATTTTTTTTAATTTAGTAGTTAGTAGTTAGTAGTCAGTAATTAGGTTTTATATTCTATTTACTTTCTATTTAACTTCTAAACTGTATTATTAAATATTTGTAATTAGTAGTTAATAGTTAAGATAATTTCTATTCTCTTAATACTATTTACTAAATACTAATTCCTTAAAATTTTACCTTTCGTTATCAAACTTTGCATTCTTTCGAGCGTTTTTTTCTGCATAGCTAACTCCAAAAATGCTTTTCGTTCGAGATCTAACAGGTATTTTTCAGTTACTTCGGTCATTGCTTGCGAAATATCACCACCGGAAATAACGTATCCGAGTTTTTCTGCAATCAATTTATCGTGTTCACTCATATATCCGCCTTTTGTAAAACTGTCGGCACCCACAAGCCACAACCCGTGAACTTCTTTTCCGAGAACCTTAACATTTTTACGCGGTGCAGGTTGAGAGTATCCTTTTTCAACCATTTGCAATGCTACTTTTTTGGCGTAAGACAATTGATCAACCTAACTTACGATTACCTCATCAATACCTTCACGCAAATAACCTAAATCAAATGCTTCGTAAGCCGAAGTTGAAACTTTTGCTTGTCCGATTGTCAAATATCTGTTTAAGAATTGATTAGAGCGAATATCTCCTTCTTTTAATTCGTCACCGAGACGCAAAGCAAATTCTTTTGTTCCGCCGCCGCCGGGAATTAATCCGACACCGAATTCAACAAGTCCCATATAAGTTTCTGCATGAGCAATTACTTTATCGGAATGCATTGAAAGTTCACAACCACCGCCGAGTGCCATTCCGTGAGGACATGCAATTACCGGAATTGACGAATATCGCAGACGCATCATAGTATTTTGAAACATTTGTATAGCAGCATTCAATTCGTCAAATTCTTGTTCAACAGCCATCATAAATATCATACCCACATTTGCACCGGCAGAAAAATGGTCGGCTTCATTAGATACAACAACAGCCTTATAATCAGCTTCTGCCAAATCAATTGCTTTATTAAGAGCTTGTAAAGTTCCGCCGCCTATAACATTCATTTTCGAATGGAATTCGACATTAAGAACACCATCGCCGATATCAAAAACAGAAGCTTCTTCATTCGTGTAAACCACATTTGTTTCACGAAGAATATCCAAAGAAATAATGTCTTCGCTTCCGGGAACAACTTTATAAGATTTAGAAGAAATGTCATAATATAATTTGCGTCCGCCGTCAACTTTATAAAAGGATTTTGCACCGCTTGCCAACATATCATATACCCATTGAGCAGGTTTTCTGCCGGCTTCTTCCATTGCTTTAACGGTTTCTTCAACTCCTACGGCATCCCAAGTCGTGAAGGGTCCGAGTTTCCAACCGAAACCGGCATTTAAGGCATCATCAACTTTGTAAAGAGCATCGGTAATTTCGGGAATACGGTTTGAAGAATACCAGAAAAGTGCATAAAAACTGTCGCGCATAAATTTGCCGACCTTTTCCTTGTCTGCCATCAGAATTCCAATTCGTTTACCGATATTTTCAATTCCTTTTGTTTTTTCCAGAGCTTTAAATTTCGGTCGGGCATCAACGGTGTATTCCATTGTTTCAAAATCCAAAGTCGGAAATGTTTTCTTTCCGTCAACCATCACTTTCGTTGAAAAACCTTTTTTTGTTTTTGATCCGAGCCAACCGTTATCAAGCATTTTCTGAACATAATCGGGAATGGCAAAAAATTCGTTTCCTTCATCTTTCGTACTGTCTTTAATACCGTTTGCCACATGCACCAAAGTATCTAAACCAACAACATCGGCTGTTCGGAAAGTTGCGGATTTTGCACGTCCGATAAGTGTTCCTGTTAATTTGTCGATTTCGGTAATATTCAATCCGTATTTTTTCACGTTGTTGAACAAATACATAATCGAAAAAGTACCGATACGATTGGCAATAAATGCAGGTGTATCTTTGGCATGAACGGTTGTTTTACCGAGAAATCTTCGAGCATAATCGCCGAGAAATTCGATAACTTCGGGGTCTGTTTTTGTCGAAGGAATAATTTCGAATAATTTCAAATAACGCGGCGGGTTAAAAAAGTGTGTTCCGCAAAAATGTTTTTGGAAATCTTCGCTGCGTCCTTCGAGCATTTTTTCAATTGAAATACCGGACGTGTTAGAC
>Ga0164318_10002864_pt1 | contig 16155 bp, 1 predicted proteins | sample GuaBasSedimGuay9_FD_113734 | JGI IMG/M metagenome (GOLD analysis project Ga0164318, IMG submission 113734) | Subseafloor sediment microbial communities from Guaymas Basin, Gulf of California, Mexico - Guay9, Core 4571-4, 0-3 cm | ecosystem: Environmental > Aquatic > Marine > Hydrothermal vents >...
AATGACTCCACCGACTTCACTCGGCAGAGCACCTCTGGCATGACCTGGAACTTCCGAAGTAACGAGCTTTTGGCCTTTTTTAATAGGGCCAGTAACCTTACAAGGGACTCTGCCCTTCAAGGCCACAAATGGGTGAGTAGTATCGTCACCCGCATCTGAATTCATCTTAAATGCTGGATTAGTAGAAATTATACCAAAGGCTGATTGGTCATTACCTACAGTAGATTCAGTTATTTCTTTCTCTCCACCGATACAAACCACGGTGCCTGATTCATAGTATTTATCTGCTTCATATCTCTCCGCCAAATCAGCAAAGATTGCTGATGTTGATTCACCTTGGAACGTGGTGGCGTAGACATTGGCATATTTCAGGGATCCAGAACCCAAATCAATTGAGTTATTAGTAGACGGGGTGATGTTTCCGCTATGGCTGTCTGCAGCATTTGATTTTAGGAATGAGGTAGAATCCAACCCGTCTAATGTATCGGCATCCACATTCAGAGCATCAATATCTGCTTTAGTAGAGAGTAGTTTTACCCAGGAACTCCAAACAGCGCTAAATGAATTCCTAACATAAGCCTCAGTAACCCCAGAATCGTATCTGATAGCTATCTGGGATCTATTAGCTGTGGAGCTTACGGTGGAATAGAATTGAGTTCGAATATGCCAATAAAGTGCTGGATTCGGACTGTTAACGTGATTTGTTACTATATATGGTTCCGAAGCCAAATCCGGGTCCTGGGTATTTGTTCCCGATTCCAGACCACGAAATATCAGACTGTCATATCCATCTAAGAGATCGGCATCCAATCCAGAACCAGAACCATCTACGGTCTTAATAGCCGTTAGTATCTCAGAAGCGGTCTGATCTATTGTAGCAGAGGCCTCAATTCCAGAAAGTTTGGTTTGTTCCGCGTCACTAAACTCATTGGTGTCAGAATTAGATTCATATAGCGATTTAATACCTGCAGCATCGACTCCTAGATTAGTTCTAGAGGTGGTAGAGCTGACCAAGTCACTTAAATTATTAGATTCTAATAAATATCTTCCATCATTATATTCCCTATCTCCCACCTGATCATCTGTTGATGGATTGTTGGTGACCGTTAAGGTAGCCACATTAACCGAGGCCGATAGTTTATCAGTGGTCACGGCACCAGAACTTATATTGGCGGTGCTAATTTCATTAGCCGCATCAACCAATAGATTTGTCGTTGCTCCAGGAACCTTGACTGCCCACCGATCAGTTGCCTCGTTGAAAAGTAAATTGACAGCAGAGGCTGTTCCTCTATCAATAGAGAAACCGGATTCTCCGGCTGATACGCCCGCGCCGGTTTCTCCGACATTTAAGTCAATAATATTATCAGAGACTGATAGATTGGAGGCATCAACAAAGATGGTACTTCCTGGAGCAATTAATTGACTAACAACAGTTAGCACATCAACAGTATAAGATTGAGCCGAGTCAACATGGGCTGGTTTTATTGAGCTACTAGTTAATTCCGAGGTAGAAACAGAGTTAGCTGCTATTTGAATATCCGTAACCGCATCGGTAGCAAGCTGAACCGAGGTAATAGAGTTAGCTGCTATATTTGATCCCGAAATAGATAAATTTGCAGAACCTGAAATTTGATCTACATCCAGAGTTGCCAAACCACCCTCGAAATAAAGAACCGGTTTTTCAGCTAAAAATAAGGTAGAACCGCTCAGGTATAGATCTTTCCATGGGTTTGAAAGAGAACCTAAATTCTGGGTGCTTCCAGCAACAGGTACCAAATCTCCATTCGCATTAACATTGATCTTGGTAACGCCTGATGGGTTATTAAGAAGGCTGAGAGCAGATGCAGTTATCTCTGAGGTACCAACCGAATTAGCTGCGATTTTAATTGCAGAAATTGCATTAGCTTCTATGTTTGATCCAGAAATCTTGAAGTCGCCGTCTATTTCACCGGTTAAAGTAATCGTGCTTACGCTTAGACGATCAGTACCAATGTCAGAAACCGTTAGGGATGAAGCTATAACCTCGCCAGTGGATTTAACATTAAACTTTACAGAGCCGCCGGAATCCTCGCCGTGAATCAAATCGCCGCCGGCAGCCCCATCTCTTATTTGAATAGGTCCACGAGTACCGTCAGTTATAAACTCTGGGGAAGCTGAATTGTCGTAAGCCGATTGTAAGGAAACAGTAGCTGTCGCGAAAGCCCCGCCGCCACTGCCACCGAATTTAGCACTTTCAATGAATAGGTTATCAGAACTACTAAGATCGGCAGTTCCCTGTTTAACAATTAGAAAGGATCTAGTTATTCCGTCAATAAAGGCTGGATTGCCGTTATGCTCACCTGTGATCGCATTATCATAAGCAGCTTGGAAGGAAGAATATTCATCTTGTCCATATTCAATTCGAGTAATGTGCGGGGCAGCAATATATATAATTCTTTGAACGGTCCAATATCCTACAGTAACCGGTGCCAAGGTGCCGGAGTCGTCGTCATATTTACTTGGGTCTATCGCCGTTGCTGGCGCGCCTAGAATAAAGTCTCCGCTACCATCCTGATAGCTATATCGGAAAGGAACGGTAGATATTGTCGAGTCCTGGGTTAAATCCGGGTCACCTTTATTAGAATGGAAATTGGTACCAAAGCGATAAGTGGTACCCGTACCCTTATCCAAATTTAGGTTGGCGCCGTTCGGACCATAAATGTTGCCGGTAACATTTAATGCTCCTAATGCACGGGCCAAGTCACCAAGGCGAGCACCACCATCAAAAGAAGCATCTGGTATATTTGCAAAGGCCACTAGATTAGTAAAATTGGCGTGACCCAAGTTACCTAATATGATTTTATCTTTATGATCTGAATTGTTGTAAGGTGTTCCGCTCTGGACAACCACGGCGGATGAATTCAAAGCTATAAAGGATCGGGGGGTGATTGCGATGTTAGTAACGCTTATAGCGGCCATAGCAGACCAGGTAACCAAACTATAGGTCGGATTCTCAGGGTCAGAAGCGTTGTCCACTACTCGACCAACACCAGAGCTGATGTCAAATTTTGTGTTATCGCCGCTGTTGATACTTAACTCGCCGCCTGTTAAGAGCCCGGTAGAGTTAGAGTTATAGATTGCGGCCAGCCCACCGTCGTCATCAAAATTATATCCGCTGTCAACTAGATCGACGAAATCGAATTCCGACGCGGTTCCTCCGGTGAGGAATAGGGCCTTTAAATCTGTTCTGTTCATTTCGGTCACTATATACTCCTATATTACCTTATTTATGCCTATGCACAAACACCTCTATTATGGTAGAGGATTTGCCCTAATGAATACTGCTCCCGGTTCCGTGCTCAATTCTGTATTATTACCTACTCCATCCCAATTATAGCCTCCAACCCCGGGTTGGTCTGCAAGGGCAAGATCATCCCAGCGATACCAGATTTCCCCAACTGGGTCTGCGTTTTCGCCCGGGGTGCCGCCGACAATAAATGGAATTGCTGATGGTATTGGAGCTTCTGCTTCACCAGTAAAGATCTCCTCATCATGGATCATATACATACCATAATTTTCAACAGTCTCGGTCTGAACTATATCGAACCTGACCTCTTCGGTAAAGTTAACACCAACACTCTCGACCGGGAAATTGTAGGTGTAAAAGATTTCGCTATGAATCTCATCAGTCATAGCGGCACCGAAAGAGTCCACCATTCCAACGGCCGGATCTAATTGATCTTCGATAGTGACGTTTAGTGATTCTAAGAATGATAGATTATTAATGTTTGCTTCTACCGAATCAGAGATGTTGACCCCAATAGACTCCTCGGAATTCATATAACCCAGAGCAGAGGAAGATACAAAGGTTATTAGCTTATCTTCCATAGCGATATTAATTGGGTCCGAGGAAACCTCAATCCCGATTTCAGATATTTCGTCTTCAAATCCAACCGAAACTATATCAGCCGGATTGAATCCTATCGTCGTTGTGGGAATTTCTTCCTCGATAGAGACGACCAGAACATCGAATTCGCCGACTCCAATTACTGCATTATCATCGTCCGATACCCCCACACCCATACTATCATAAAGATTGACCTCGACCGTCGAAGATTCGAAAGGTTCATCTTCTATCTTAACCTGTATTCTATCAGCCAGGGCGAATGTTACCTTACTAATTTCGTGATTCAATTTAGTATGGTATGGCTTGGCGGCATTAGATAGGAATTCAATAGCGAGATTCAAATCGCTTAGACCACCAGTCCACTCGGTTTCTTGAATCAACCTCTTCTCAACAGTATATCCCACCCAACTTGTTTTAAAGATGTCCTCTTCACGATAATCTACCGCCAGAGATGCTTCTAGAAGATCAAAGAATAGTTCATTCACCTGCGCTGTGGAAGCCAGATTCCAAAAACTTAATAGGGAATCACGGGCCAACAAGGCCTCTATAACATCTGGCTTATCCGGATCAAAATAGATCACATTAACATCACCCAGATCTCTAATACGACGGAGAGGATCTCGGGAACTCAGGTCAAATACCTCCAGGCTTTCCGGTCCATCAAATGGGGTTGCCTCCTCATAAGAGGGTTCCTCGTTTAAGGTTAAAGCCTCATATCCTTCTGGGAAGAAGTCTGGTTTGATCTCAATGACTAGTTTATTAAGCATCCGAATCAGGGTTTCTCTATCCATAAAACACGCATTTGGATCAAATATATCACAGGTTGGGCTGATTGCCGTGTGGACAATAGAATCCCATAGGGTAGTCGGTGGCAGACCCTGTTGGCCTCTATGAATCAGGGTCCATTCTTCATATTTAATACCCAAAAGGTCTTTTGGTTTCGGGTTACCACTTAGTAGGAATTTACGTTCAAATTGTAATTCTATCAAATCATTGATAAAGACTAAGTCGCCTCTGTTTCCGAACCATTTGGTAAATCTAGATGGAATGGTGGCGCTGGTCAGGTCAAAGCCGCCAACATCCCAACCTCTAGGATTTGTATCCCAACCATTCTCGCTGGTAGCTAATCCGGAAGGGAGCCAACCATCTAAAACATAATATTTGTTTTCAGTTATGCTATTCGGATCTTCAAGTCCGGAGGCAATCTGTTTAAGATTGAATTCTCTCAATTCTCCCTGATTTGTGAATCCTGGTTTCGTACTATTGCTAACCCAAAAATAGTAGTAGATCTTCTGGGAACCGTCTGGATTAGAAGTTATATCCATCGTGAAATCCTCAGTATTTCTTGCCAAGCCGCTTGGAATTCTTTCTCCTGGGCTTGCCTCTGAGTCTACTGAGAGTTGAACCAGATCAGACCATTCTTCCGGAGGAACGCTACTGCGAACCCACTCATAAACGATAACTCTTTTACCAGCTTCTAATCTACCCCAAATCGATGCTCGTTGAGATGCGGTGCGGAATTGAGTGGCGTCTTTATAGTCGATAGTACCCCAGAAGCTGGTGTCCCACCAAACTTCCCCAACATGCTCCTGTCCCCAAGACCTAACTAAATCTTCACGGCCGCTAACTGCGTGGGTATAGATAGCTGGATCTCTTTCCAATTCATGATCGACATAGCGATGAACGCTAGGAGGATGAATACCTTCGGCTGGATCCCAAGGATACCAGGAAGCTGTTTTGAATCCGCTCTTTTGATTATATGCGCCGACTTTGCCGACCTTTTCATAATCAGGTAGGTGGTTATATAGATGGGCCTGTAACTGAATAACCCCCCATTTGTTAGAGGTAGAACTAGTCGGTAATATTCTCCACCATCTAGCTTTAACTGAATGGAATGGCAATCTGATCTTCTCTGGGCTGCCGTCGGTCTTCTCGAGTTTTATAGGATCAGAAAAACTGATCCAGTTGGGTTCCAGAATACCCAATACCTCATCGGCATCAATAGCATACTCAATTCTAACTTCGGAAACAGGAACAGCATCAGGTTGTAAAATTGTAGTTGGTTGTTGTTTGATCGTCAGTCCAGAAACCCTAGTGTCGACAAATTTGCCTCCGGGTCCAAATGTTCCAAAATCTATCCCGATATAACTACTTGTATCAACAGCGGAGGCAGTCAAGAAATAGGTTTCGTCAGCCACTAATTCGATTGATGGCTCATCAACATCGAACGCTTTTTCTGCATCATGTGTATCTGTATAGTCGCTTGAAATACCTTGAATATACCCAGTAGATAAGGGATTATTAATCACCTTAATCACTTGAATATGATCTTCTCCCCAACTTGGTAACTTGCTACCCTCATCAATCGAAGGAAAGTAAAACCGGTAACCATCTTTAGTTGTTTCTCTATCGAGAAGGTCGGTAAATCTATTCGGATCATTTTCAGTTACCTCGATCAAGGCGGCATCGACTTCTTCTGATCCTGAAATGTCGGTGAAGTGCAGCCCTAATATTGTTCGAGCCCCTTCTTTTTCGCTAACTTTGATAGTTACATAGTCATCACCGCTAGAATCCCCATATTCAGCTACCTTATAGGCCCAAACCTCATGGAGGGTCATTTCATCGATGCTTTTTATAGCTTTTAGGTATGCATCAATATTATCCCTAGCACCTTTTTCTTTAATAAAGCCCTGGTGGAATCCAATCTGACTCCTCTTACCTGCGGTGCCTAATAATTTACTGAGATAATTATCATTCTCTATCCCTAATAGTTCCGGAATAGCATTGGAGAATTTATCTATCAGAGGTACATTAAATGGATCATATAACTCTAATTGACCCTGGATCTGAGATTCGATGTTGCTAAACATTCCAAGGTTATCATTGTCTTGTCTATCAATAACAAATCCACCCAAACTCGGTCGGCCGAAATGACTCCGGTTTCTTTCAAACTGAGCATAAAGTCTTTCTGTTATGTTACCGGTCAGAGGTTCATATATTTCTCTTCCTGTGCTGGAGAGATTCTCGAACCTAATAATATGTTCATAATTATCTATTGTCCAATGAATAGTATAGATGCTAAGAGGTTTAACCTCATAAACATATCTGATGGGGGTGGCTTCTTCGCTTATTACAAATTCATTAGTGGTTGATAGATAGTAGAAAAACAATCTAGATCGGGTATCAAACCAAATTTCACCTTCCAGAGGGATAATCCCTCTCTCTATTGGATTAGCGTTTAGAACGTATTTCGGTGTGAATGGAATCCCATCGGCGAAATAGATAATAGTCTGGCTTCCGGGGATAACTTGGACTGCACTAACTGAATCTCTTCTTAAAACTTGGGTTTCTTTAGGGGTAATTAAGAATCCATTAATATCCAATAGGGATTGGGTTCTTTTGGAATAGAAATCTGCTTGGCTCTCCAGGGGCGCAACTAATCCAACAACTGTTCCGATTTTACCCTCGAGACCAGAAGTATTAATTTCCATTCGGTCGGGCCTTGTTTTGGGGTCAATCAGATAAAGCTCCAATCTATCTACATATCTGATGAATTCCTTTCGACCCAAAACCCAATCATTAAATTCGCCAGACTCTTCTAGAACATGATCAAATACTGCACCCTCTTCCAATAGGTATCTTTCATATTCGCATAAGAATTCAAATATTCCTTCTGCTCCTTCAAACCTACGAGGAAGAATGACATCTTGGGTTTTAAGATCTCCATATTCATCTACCTCATATTCCGTTGCCCATTCATATACCGTCGACTCGACAGTACCTTTTTCTTTAGAATTGGTTTCAATATCAGAGGTGATAAGAACATTGTTTATTTCATCTACTGTGGAACTCTGTGAAGGCACCAAACGAACCTTAGGCTCTATTAGGATATGAACCTCAGAGCCGGAAGGATCCAAAGCGGCGATGGCTGCGGCACTCAGACCGATAGATTGTTCTCTGGTATTGACTTCTATATCATAAAACTCATTATCAATGACTAAGCTTATACCGTCGTATCTAGTAAACCTTAATTCATCGCCGTTATTATCAAATCCATAAATTATTACCTCATCATCCCCAACCGGAGGTAATATGGTGTAAAGATAAATTGCATCCTTTCGGCGAACAGCAGTATGGACAAAGTTCCGACGGGGATCAAAATTATCAACCTCAAATATAGTAGAGGTTGGGGATTTGCTATCATTATCGAAACTGGTCTCGGTTTTTTCAATAACTCGAATTACCAAAGAATCCACATAGAATTCTCTAGAGCCGCGGGTTCTATCGACCTCTAATTCATAGTCTACAGACTCAGTAAGGGCAACCTGTCCTAGGGTTTGAATAATCACGCTGTCTGGATTTAAAATATGATCGGACCTATAAATTGCCCTTGGGTTCCACTGTTTCCAATAAGAATCATATTCCGTACCAACATCAACTGACCTACCTCTAGAATGATAAAATTGTGAATACCATTGGTTGATGCCATTTACATTTTTGGTAACAAATTCTGTTCCTTGTTCTTGGATAGATAGGGGATTGAATACCATCACATCCACCCGGTTAAAGGCTGGAATAGCAAAATTAAAGGAGATCTCTTGTCCTGGTAGATTCTCAATAAAGCTGCTCTCTGGTCTGGATACCCCTTCTACTATAATCCCAATATCATCATTCGGATCGAATACCAGCGGGTTTCTTGGGGAGGCAAGCCTGACTCTAACCGAAACCGAGTCGGCTGGAGAAATATCGAATCTGATGGTTAATGGATCTGGGAATCCATACTCGCCACCTTCCACGGCTCCAGAACTAGCGTTAATAGTACCTTCACTTAAGATGATGGCATCGACTTCTACTACGGAATCATAAGTTGCTCCGCCCCATGGGGTATTAAGGACAAAATTGGTTTGGAGGCCATTACCTTCGAATTCCTCTATCGGACCAAGTTCATAAGATGTGCCGGAGAAGCTTAAATCGGAACCGTCACCCATATAAGTATAAATAGTGGTAGCCAATCCAGTTTTAACAACTTCTTCTTCCTCTCCATAGAAAACCATGGAATAGTGGGGTGTTTTAACCCCAATATTTTCATAATAGGAATATCCATCCTTCCAGAAAACAAGAGCGTCGGCGTCCCAGGCATAGGAGATGAAATCAATTGGCTTTAGATTATATCCAATATCTAAAGAGTCCCAAACGAAGTCTAACGAACAACGCCAATTCTGCTCAGCAGTATAATTATCGCTAAAGATATAGTCATTGAATCGACCTTCTGGAATTTCTCCAAATACACTAGGATTAGCTGGATCTGAGCTATATGGAGCCAGAAGTTCACCTGTATCAAAATTGATAGGTAATTGTAAAACAGGGGCAACAACCCCGCCATCCAAAGCACCCGAACCTAAACGACCCTCGCTGATTTCGCCATTTTGGATTCCCTCCCACATAATTCTATATGGATATAAACCTATCTCATTCGGTGGGTAATCCAAATCCCACCATCCAGGTTTTAATTCATAACCCTGAATTATCCAAGGCTCATATTGTGGGCCAGAGCTATTAAAGAACCCAAGGTAAATTTCATGCCATACGGCTGGGATGGCGCCATCTTCATCTTTATAGTTCCAGCTAAAGGCGTTATCCTCATCCTGGATGTTTTTATATGGTTCAGAATAAGCTATATCATAAGGACCTTTTCTTCTTTTCAGCCAAGAATTGAACCTGTTATTTTCCTCTTTTAAAATATCATCCTCCGAATAACAAACTATCGGGGTTTTATCTTCTATTCGAGGATAAACATAATTCAGAATATTAAATGCTAATTCGGTCCGTTCTTTATTGATTTCCGGAGGTCTTTCTGCATCAAAGGTGTAGCTATAACTCCCAACGATCACTGCTATATTATCAGTTCCGCTCGGCGGAACCATATATCTAGAGAAAGCAATATCCCTTAGGTTAGATAGGAGAATATAGTCGTCACCGTATACCATCGGGGTGCCACCGAACGGCTGGGGTTCGTCTTGGATAATAAGACTGCCAGGAACCGTCGATAAAGAGCTGATGCTCAGGGTATAAGGAATTCCGGGATTAGCCGTTTCAATAACTACATCTTCAAAATAGCTAGTAAAGATTATATCCGGAAATAGATTAATTACCCCATCAACAACAACAGAGGTTATTCCGGAGACGAACTGAATCCTAGTATCCAAGCCATCCAAGAACGAACTATCAATAGTATATCTTCTATTATTTCCGGTGGATTCAATAACCTCGATAATTGTTCCAGAGGTCATTAAGCTAGTTTGGTCTCCGGTAATCAGAAACTGCTGAGATGGTTGGTTCACTCCGATAATATCAAACTTAACAGAGGCAACAATAGAGTCCACAGTATCATATACGCCAACACTACCCACCACAGAAAGTTCTTTGTTATTGACCTCTATCGCATAAGTATTCCCAGAAATATTAGAAATTTTGATTCTGGTCTGGGTGTAGCCATAAAAATCAGGATCAATAACTACTGTCAATGATGTTGGATCTTCGATCGAGAGACCCAATCTGAAAACACCTTCTATACCGTCGCCATCGAAAGTATACAAGCTATAAAGATCAAAGTCACCACGTCTTTCAGTTTCAGAGATAAGGTAATCTTCACGAAATTTCAATGGTACCGAGAGATAAATGATCATCTGGATGTCGTGGTATAGAAGATCATATCTATTAGGTTTGCTATCGCTAAACGGTAGGGAAATGATTTCGCCCATCATGCCTTTATATGCGAGTTTCTGGGAAATATGATCATATACAAATCCAGGCTCTACTGCTTTCACCAGACCAAAATGGGCAGGGGTAGCAATAAAGTTAGGTAAACCATTAGTGCTTTCTTTGAATGGGTTAGGTAATACCCCCTCTTGTAAATTTCTGATCTCCTCTAATAGAAGAATTCTGAATTGACTTTGGGTAACTACTGCGCCCTTATCTGATAAATCGTTGGCTAATCTTTCTATTAGACCCCGAATAGAATGCTGCCTACGAATATGTTCTTCACGAGCAAAATTTAGAACAGTATCTGGAGAGCTGTCGTTCTGTAACATTAAGCTCAACCACCAATCTAAATTATGTTCATATTGGAATATTGTACCGCCTCTACCCAGGTTCCTATCAGGATGGAGCCTATATTCGCGGCCGTCTGCTAGAGAATCGGCGGCTGTATTCCCACTAATAATACTTCTTAAATGATCAGTAAGGTCTGAATTGCTCAAGGTTTTCGGGTTTGTTTTTTGGATGTTGTTCCCGAAATTCTCCGCTATATTCCATTCCCCCTCAGAATTTCGGGATGGTGCGACCTCAGGATCTAGAGTTATTCTCCATGCGGCGCGGTAATCATAGTCACCCTCATCCACATGGACGGCATAAACAAGAAGTCTACCGGCGCGAATATCGTCATAGGTGGAATCGACCAAGCCATTTATGAAAATATATTCAGAACCCTCGGCGGTTTCTTTAATCGCTCTTATTCCTAGATGTGGATCGATTTCAGTAGGAGAGCCGTCTAGGTTTGTGTCACCAATGGCATATTCCAAAGCTGGGGCGGCAGTTATAGGTACTAGCCCGTCTCGGCGGATGCCAGCTATAAGCTCTTCGCTAAACCCAAACCCCAACGCATCGGTTGAAAGAACAGCTCCAATATCGAAGGTGGCTGTCGAGGTGGAAGAAATATCATCTACTGCCAGGCGGGTAGTGGTGGTGTGAACGTTGGTCATGGGTGAAATGAAAGTTGCGCCGTCTATTCCTACTGTATAGGTGCCGTCATTTCCAATTTTGCTATTTCCAGAGACCTGGAATTGGGTTCCGATTGGGAACTCTGAGGTTACATCCCCTATAATTCGAACAATAGAAACTATATTCAGGGTGTTTCCGGAAATGGCGCTAGCCGAAATCTCCTGGATTGAGTAATGGAGAGTATAATTCTCGTCCCAGCCTAATTGATCGAATACCCCATCTCCCTCCTCATATCCGGCATTTGTTGGTATTGCTCTATTGCTAGGATCAACATATTCCAAAGGCCATAGAGTAACAGAAGGTGCTTTACCTGGGGTAAAGAAATCTTCCACCATAATATCTTTTTCTAATTCGATAATAGGGACAGAACCTCTTGGAAGTGTTCCCCCTCCTATCAATCCTTTAACCCATAATGGGTCTAAAGAATTATCGACGGCCCAAGAAGAGATGTCCCCCTCATGGACCCAGTAGTTATTATCAGTCCAACCATTAACATCAAAATCCCCAACCTGTTGTACATAGTACAGGGGATTGGATATTCCAACTCCGACATCAACCGCATCGGTTTCATTATCGAACTGAAGATCAATAATAAAGGTGTCTCCGGAAATGCTTTCTACTATGAAATCATGACCAGCAATTCTTACAGATTCTCCCACTCCTAATTCGCTAGCAACAGAAACCCCACTAGCAGTAACCAACCTACTTCCAACCTCAACGCTCGCAGTACCTGTAAGCATCTTAACCCAGATATATCTAGAATAATTTACAAAGTGATCTGGATCAACCGGCGGCTGATAGCTATACTTTGTAGTGGAGAAAATACAATCGGTTTTTTCATCCGTATCCAGACCTAAGATACTCATTTGGGCTAGCAATTCTTGCCAGGACATAGTGTCATTGACACCGTCTACTTTTATGAAAGCAGCAGGTTGTATCTGGTTATCATTCCTAAATTCTGTATTTTCCTGAATATAATGCTCTATCCTCTCACCGGTTAGAGGATCTATCGAAGTACCTTTCTCCTCCCCAATATATCCAGCCAGGGCCTCATAATCGGGAGGTGTTACCCAACGATCGACAGTATTTTCAATAAAGACGGAGAGAAGTTTATTCTCTTGGCCCGAGAGAGATGGCAACAGGTCACCAAATTTATACTGTTCAGGAGCACCTCTATGTTCATAGTCTTCTTTGAACGCACTGGTTCGGGGCTGATTGTTCAGACCGGTAATAGCTGGAAGAGGACTAATCGGCTTAGAATCTAGCTCATTATCCTCTGGGTCCTCTGGTGGAGGTTGGATAGGAGTTGGGGATGGGGGTGCAATAGGTACAGATCCTATTGGCCAGGTCTCGTAGTCCCAAGGCCGAGCAGGTATTTCAACGGACTGGGTACCAGGGGGAATAAAGAGAGATCCATTAGTGTTACCCTCAATTCCAATATAAAAAGGGGTTCCAGGCTGACCGTCTAAAGTGTCGCCACCCCAAGCATTGGAATCAAATCCAGGATCCTGGGTTTCAAATAGGCTAACGTCTATGTTTGTGCTTTTGCTCAATTTAACATCTCTTAGTCTTCTGTACGTCTAATGTTCTGTCTAGTGAGATCCTCGATAACTTCAATTTCACTACTCCTTGCTGCACTTTGTAATATTTCATCAGATTCTGGTGTTACCTGGAATAAGTCCCCAAACCTATGATCTCCGTTTGATGGTACCAGTACCACGCTCTGTACATCCTTCGGTAAAGCTTGATGAATCTTAGAGGCCAACTCTGTGAAGTAAAAAGTCAAGCCAAAGTTCCAGTTCGCTATATCGAAATATTCTGTGATAACACTCAACACCAAACCTCTTAATTGATCATCTGATGTAAGGCTGGTGGTCTTCTTAATAACTCTGAATTTGGATCTTAATTCAGAAGCCGCCTGAGCTCCGAATAAATATTTGATTTTTCCGGAATGCATGATAATAGTATCACTGAGCATGCCTTTTTCTAAATAGCCACCAAATGCCATAGCAAGATCTGCGCTGGTGGCTGATGGTGGCATTGGTTCAAAAATATCATTTCTTAATATCCACTCATCCAATTCTTTTTGATAACCCTCGGTGTGGACGTACATATCTATAATGTTTGTTTTACTTGGGTCTATCAGATTGTTCCTCGGGGTAAAGTGGGTCCATAGGAAGTTAATATCGTCCCGGCCGATATATTCTCTAATCAATCTGAATCCAGCATCATTAAATTCATAATCAATATTAATTTCCAATGGGGTTGGCGCTTCCAATACAGGTTCTAAATTACTCAAAGTATCAACCCTTCTATAAAAAACGCTTTGTGGAAATACTCTACCAGGGACAAAGTTGCCACCATATCGAGCTTCTCTGGTAATCGAGATACCATCACAAAACGCCCTTGGTGGATTAGGCCTGTCTTCGCGCGGTTCCCGGGAAATCAACCCATTCATCATTTTTCCTTTAAGATCAGATGATTCTGGATTAAGGATAGGGTCATCTTCCCGTATGATTTCAAAGCTAGAATCAATCGAAACAACCGTTCCCCCAATCCCATCAATATAAGCTCTAAGATAATCATTGCTCTCCATAGCGGATATAACTGATCCATTAATACTACTGCCTCTATAATCCCCATCGGCCTGAAGAGAACTTACTGACAATAAAACAGATGAAGAAAATTCCGATCCTATCGGAGATAGATCTTTAATCCATAAATTTCCAGTAGTCTCACCTATCTCCTCTGTATTATAGATAGTGGCCTGCGCCCCGGAGCTGGCGCTGACTCTATCGCCCGGTTTAATTCCAGAGAGTGTTATCCCCGGGGCGAATTCGACCGGAATCATTTTTCCTTTTGTGGCCGCTAGATGTCTGAATTTTCCGTCTGCTAAGTGATTATTAGGTGTGATCGCTATAGACGGCAGAGACATAGTAGCTACTATATCAGCGGCAGAGGCCCCGACCCGGCCGCCTAAGGTAAATTTAACAGTATTTATTCCGCTGGCCCCAGCGTCTTCGATTTCAAATTTATACCCAGTATTGGCAGATGCTGTATAGTGCTGATCATAGATATTTAAAGAGCTAGCATCGCTCATAGCAATATATGCTTCAATAGTAAAATCAGGCTCCTCTGGTAATCCAATAGAGCTGGCCATTGTAAGATTTATTGCTCGATCTACTAATGAAATAGCGCTTCCTGAGAGTCCATTATTGATAGGGGTTGTAATCCCCACCTGGGTTACAGTGGCAGTGACCGGCGAGAAGATAGAAATGGTGCCACCTTTTGCTACCACTTTAACCAGATTCAAATTACCAGGATCGAAGGTCGGAAGGTCGTGGCTGTTGGCGGCGGGAATACCAAAAACAATTTCCGGGGATTCGGCTGAGCCCAGGGAACCAGAAGATAATACAGGGTCATTAAATGGTAGAGTAAATTTAACAGTAACTACAGATGCACTGATAGACTCCCCATAAACTATTTGAATTGATGAAACCGATATACTGGATGCTATAGCTATACTATCGGTGCCGACTACCTCATAATTACTCCCTGTTATAGAGGACCCATCAATATATAGGTACCCCCCGATGTCATTAGTATCGAGAATAAAATCGAAAGTTGTACTAGAGAAAACCCACATAGCGGATTTTCCAACTACATCGGTAGCCGAAGCGGAAGAAATCCCACTAACTGGGCTAAATGTCTCCGATTGGTCAATATAGGTTTGAACGAATGCTCCTTCGCCCCAACGACTCTCCTGTTCTTGCCATACAACTTCCGAATTCTCGAAACTGAATACGTGAGGTTCCACCCCATAAACCATTGCTGCATCACGAGCTATCTGGATCTCAGGTGGAATAGCACTAAGGTTGTTATTTCTACCATCAAGTCCCATCACAAATTCGGGGCTGTGGTGGTCCACTAATATATTGAATTCATTTGGATCGTCGGGGATGCCATTTTGATCCGTGTCTTGCTTCTTGATAATTAATTTATCTCTATCTAATAATGCGGTAATATCATCCAGGGGCTGCCTTAGAACTGGGAATAGTAGATTTTCACCTATCGGAAGTCTTTCCTTAATATCGAAATTAACTCCTAAAGCAGTAATCATATCTTCTACTACCAAGCCGGTTTCTGAATTTTCAATAGACCTGTCATTCTGATAATAGAAGTCTGTAGTAATACCCTGAGAAACAATCTCTACTGATCTATAACCGATCTTATAATTGGTCTTCCCGGAGATTCGGATAGGTAAAACCCTAATAATCCAGGAATTATCGGAGTTTGGGTCGTCGGCAGGGGTATATTTTCGGGTTTTGGAGAAATCAGCAGATTCTGGTCCCAGGTTTTCAGGGTCAATAGTGTAATACTGATCTCGGATTGAGTCGTAACCAATGCCGAAGGCATCATTACTATATGCCCCGGTGGTTGTATCACCCTCATGTCTACCTAATGAACGGGTTGCGGCAGTAGGTGCGGCA
>Ga0164318_10002865_pt1 | contig 16155 bp, 13 predicted proteins | sample GuaBasSedimGuay9_FD_113734 | JGI IMG/M metagenome (GOLD analysis project Ga0164318, IMG submission 113734) | Subseafloor sediment microbial communities from Guaymas Basin, Gulf of California, Mexico - Guay9, Core 4571-4, 0-3 cm | ecosystem: Environmental > Aquatic > Marine > Hydrothermal vents...
AATGATGTTTCAAAATCATCGTTATCGAGTGCTTTTTGAAGCTGGTTGATTTTACTTTCTTCGAGATACGAGTAGCGCTTTAAAATTTTTACAATGTCCACCGTGTCGAAAGAGTATTTTTCTTTAAGATGCGCGTATAATGCAACCATGTCACGCAACCGCTCTTTGTCAAGATTATTGCCCGGTAGTTTTTCGAGCATATTATCAAACTCTTTTAATTTGGTGACCAGCAACTCTTCCGGTTTTTTTTGATAGATTTCGCAAAGCTGTATTACCATCTTGTGAATGGGAGCAAACCATTTGCTATTTAAGTCGATAGAATGATATACATTTTCGGGTAGACTGTTTTTTAGCGCTTTTAAATCGGCGTTGTACCAAAACTTAAAAATTTTCCAGGTTAATTCGATTAAGGTATTGTTGCTTTCGGTGTGCACTTGTTTTCGTAAAAAATGAACCAGTTTGTCTTCGCGATGCGAGATTTCGTCCATGGTAGTGGTTACCTGCCTGATTTCGCCCTCGGCACCAATTTCATTAAAATAAACAGGGAAGATGCGGGTTAGCTGTTTTACCTTTTTATAGTAAGGTGCTACATTAGAATTTAAAATGGCTGTTATGTCACGCTGAAACAAATCGGTATCGCTAATAAAAATACCGCCAAGATTGAGGTTTACTATCAAGGTTGAAAGCAGTTTTTCCATGTAGGGCTGCGAGTGCTCAATCAGCTCAAGCCATACCCTGATGTTTTTAATGTGGTTAGGGTTAACATCAAGTTGCCAGTTTTCGTCGACGTACACCATACCGGGAGTTTCAAAACCGAAGTCAATCATTTTATCTTCAAAATAGCCCAGCAGATATTTGTCGCTCGATTGATCGATGTCGAAGACTTTTTTTCCCAAGGTAAGAAGCGTGTCCAACACCGAAGAGGTGTTGGTTTTTTTAAAGTCGTAGGCGTAAGTAAAAACCTCATTGATGAATATAATTAAATCCTCATCCTTTAACTCTTCCATGGTTTGAACCAGAATACTGTTCATGCGCCATATCAAGCGCTCTTTATGACTGCTCATGCCCGGTAGCTGCAACAAGTAGAAAATGAAATAAAACTTTTCGATAAAATTTGGAAACAGATCGATGGCGCTGTTAAACCGGTCGGCAATCATATCGTAATCAGGAATTTGATTTATCAAATCATCCCACGATGCTTTATCTAATGCAGCATTTCTGATTTTGTAAAACCACGCATTACCTATAAAAGCAGTAATTTTTTTTGCGTCAACCGTCAGTAAACCTTTCTTATCGAGGAGCCACTGCTCTATCGAGGTAGTTTTTTCCCAATAGTCGATGGAGGCAACAAAAATCCTTTTGGTAATTCTCAAACGTCTTTTCCGAAAGGCTTCCTTGTGGTTAAATTCTTCTAAGTATCGTTTATAATATTTGGATGCCTCGATATAACTGAGCGGATCACTTTTAAATCCGGTATCAAATACATCGTAAATAAACTGAAAAGTACTGGTAAAATCGCGCCCCTCCTCCTTATTTAGTTTTTTGGCAAACTCCAACAGGGTTCGGATAATCATGATATGATGGTCGCGATTGTTGCCCTCAATCAAAAGATTTTTTAAAAGTTCCAGTGGTATAATGAAGGCCTCTTCGGCATTTTTCAGATTAATGTAAAACCAGTAATCGGTTAATAAAATTTCGCGCAGTTGTTCAATAACAAATTTACGGTTCGAAAATGGGTGCTGGTACTCTATCATGCAATCGTTTGCACGCTTGTTTATTCCATAGTATTTCTTTGATAAATTGATAAAAGACAGGTGTTTATCTGGTATTTTTATGTCCTTATAGCGGGTTTCGGCCAGGTTGGCTTCGAGAGCCTTTGAAACAAATTTTTTGTCCATAATTGCACAATTTTAGGGGTTAACCGATAAGTTGTATGTATTTTTGCAAAATAAATTGAAAGAACAAAAAAATAACACAGCAACATAATTGATTAAACAAAGATAGCTGAAAGTTAAGTTTTGAAAAATTAATTGGTAATAAATTAGATTGAATTATGGAAAAAATAAAAATTGGCATTAACGGTTTTGGTCGTATTGGCCGCAACGTTTTTAAAATTGCCTTGGAAAGAGGACACATGGAGGTTATCGGAATCAACGATTTAACCGATACTAAAACACTGGCTCACTTGCTAAAATACGACTCTACACAGGGTAGATTTAATGGCGAAGTAAGTCACAACGAAAACGCATTAATTGTCAACGGGATGGAAATTCCGGTTACTGCCGAGCGCTCACCATTGAATATTAAGTGGCAGAAAACACCTGATGTGGTTGTGGAGTCAACCGGTATATTCCGTTCACGCGAAAGCAACAAAGGTGGCTATGGCGACCATCTTAAAAATGGTGCTAAAAAAGTTATTCTCACTGTACCTGCTAAAGATGCTATCGACAACATGATTGTGTTGGGAGTTAACGATAACGAACTTCGCGACGAAGACGAGTGTGTATCCAATGCCTCGTGTACTACCAACTGTTTAGCTCCTATCGCCAAAGTGCTGAATGATCGATTTGGTATTGAAAACGGGTTGATGACAACCATTCACTCCTACACCAACGACCAGCGTATTCTCGACGCTCCTCACTCCGATTTGCGTCGTGCTCGCTCGGCAGCCGTTTCGCAAATACCTACCACAACCGGTGCTGCCAAAGCAGTGGGTGTTGTAATTCCTGATTTAAACGGTAAATTAGACGGAATGGCTGTTAGAGTTCCCACTCCTACCGGTTCATTGGTTGATTTGGTAGTAAACCTCAAAACCGAAGCTTCGGTGGATGAAATCAATGCTGCCATGAAAGAGGCTGCCGAAGGCCCTATGAAAGGTATTTTGGAATATACCGAAGATCCTATTGTTTCGGTTGACGTTATTCATAACGCTCACTCCTCTATTTATGACGCCGGAGCCACCATGGTGCAAGGTAAAACTGTAAAAGTATTATCGTGGTACGACAACGAATGGGGTTACTCAAGCCGTGTTGTTGACCTGATGGAAAAATTTAATTTTTAGTCCCTTTTTGTTCGTTTAACGATGAACATTATAAGCTGTTTTTAGGGTTGGCTGCTCCGTTTTGGAGCAGCCTTTTTTCTTGTCACAAAACTATTTTTTGTTCGTTAACATATTGTGTGATTCCGAAATAAAAAACTGTAAAGTTATCCTGTAGCGGAGAATAATATTTTTTAAGTACCGCGACTGAATTTTGCATGTCCGAAATATATTTTGTGTGTCGTTCCATCCCGTTGAAGACATTTTCGATATCCTTATAATTACCAATCATAAGGTTGTTGTTTTTGCCGCAAAGATGGGCGTGAACAAGAATGTTCATAACGGATTTTTAGCTAAAATAGTATTTTTGATATTCAATTTAAATTCATTATTTATTTCTTTTATTCAAACGTTTACAGAGAGTTTTTTTTAAATTTGAAGCATTAAAAAAAATAATTAAAAAAGTGATATACCATGAATAAAATACTTTTGTTAGGGGATGAGGCTATTGCCCTGGGGGCTATCGACGGTGGTTTGTCCGGTGTGTTTGCCTATCCGGGAACACCATCCACCGAAATTACCGAATATATTCAGGCCTCCAAAGAGGCCAAAGCGCTTGGAATTAAATCAGAATGGTCAACCAACGAAAAAACTGCCATGGAAACCGGAATTGGCATGTCGTATGCCGGGAAAAAAGCCATGGTTTGCATGAAACACGTAGGACTCAATGTGGCTGCCGATGCTTTTATGAATTCGGCCATCACGGGTACCAACGGCGGACTGGTTGTTGTTTCGGCCGATGATCCTTCGATGCACTCATCGCAAAATGAACAGGATTCACGTTTCTACGGTAAATTTGCCATGATTCCTATTTTGGAGCCAACCAATCAGCAGGAGGCTTACAATATGGCTTACTATGGTCTTACTCTTTCCGAAAAGTTCGGAACACCGGTTATGATTCGGGTAACTACGAGGTTAGCGCACTCACGTTCAGGCGTGGAGCGTAAAGAGCGTATTCCTCAAAATAAGATGCATCTTCCGGGAGACCATAACCAATTTATCTTGTTGCCTGCCATGGCCAGAAAGAGTTATAGCGGATTGCTGGGAAAACAGTCGGCTTTTGAATCTGATAGTGAAACAGCAGGCTTTAATACTTTTTACGATGGCGACGATAAAAGTCTTGGTATCATTGCTTGCGGATTGACTTACAATTATCTTATCGAAAATTTTGAAGAAGGAAAAGTTCCTTATCCCGTGCTTAAAATAGGGCAGTATCCGACACCTTCAGCAATGGTCAATTCGCTCTACGAAGCAGTTGATGAAATTCTGGTTTTGGAAGAGGGTGCACCTTTGGTGGAAGAGATGCTGCGCGGACTGCTCAACAAAGGAAAAAAGATTAGAGGACGCATGGAAGGCAGTTTGCCACGCGCTGGGGAGCTTAATCCCAACCTGGTGGCACAAGCTTTGGGAATGCCTGTTAGCGAGGGTTATGAAATCCCGTCGGTTATTAAAGGACGACCGCCTGTTTTGTGTGACGGATGTCCGCATATTGATTCGTTTGAAGCACTCAACGACGCCATGAAACCTTTTGGAAGAGGTCATGTTTTTTCTGATATTGGTTGCTACACCCTGAGTGCGCTAAAACCACTCGAGTCGATTGATAGTTGTGTTGATATGGGCGCTTCTATAACTATGGCGGTTGGGGCAGCCGAGTCGGGATTGTCTCCGGCAATAGCTGTTATTGGTGATTCAACGTTTACCCATTCGGGGATGACCGGTTTGTTGGATGCTGTGGTTAAGCAGGTAGCCATTACAGTTTTTATCCTTGATAATGCTACTGTTGGGATGACCGGTGGTCAGCGTTCGGCTGCGTTGGGACGCATTGAAGATATCTGTAAAGGAATTGGCGTAGAAGAGGCTCACATCAGAGTTGTTAAGCCGCTAAGACGTTTACACGATGAAAACCTAGCCATTTATGAAGAGGAGATCGCTTACAATGGTGTTTCGGTTATTATCCCGCGGCGGGAATGCGTTCAAACATTATCAAAACGGATGAAGCTCAAAGCATTTGAAAAGCGTAACAAGAAATAGTTTTTTTTTAGAGTAAACAAAAAAGTGCATAATCATAAACAAATGAAGAAAGATATTATTTTAGGTGGTGTAGGTGGTCAGGGAATCCTTACCATTGCTACCACCATCGGAACGGCAGCCTTACTGGAAGGACTCTATTTAAAGCAATCGGAAGTACACGGGATGAGCCAGCGTGGTGGCGACGTACAGGCACACCTGCGTATATCATCAAAACCCATTGCTTCCGACCTGATAGCAGCGGGTAAGGCCGATATGGTAATCTCAGTAGAGCCAATGGAGTCGCTTCGCTATGTTAATATGCTGAATAAAGAATCGGGATGGCTGATAACAAGCATGAACCCTTTCAAAAACATTCCTGATTACCCGACCATCGAAGATTTACTGAAGGAGATATGGAAACTTCCTCGTTACATCACCATTGATGCTGAAAAGACTGCCAAAGATGCAGGCTCAATACGAGCAGCCAACATTATTATCCTTGGTGCTGCTGCTCCATTTATCGGTTTAAAGTATGAATCGTTTGAGCAAGCCATTCGTGCTATTTTTGCCAAAAAAGGTGATGATATCATTAATATGAATCTAAAAGCGCTAAAAATGGGTTTCGATTATGCCCAAAAACATCAGTAAATTATTCGATGTTGTTTAAGGTTAGATATACAAAAGTAAATGTATTATACTGTAAATCAGAAAATAAATTCCATTACCCCCCTTTGGAGGAAAAACAAAGAAGGATTAATTAAAAAGATATTTATTTTCTGATTTTAAATGTTTTGCTTCTGTAATTACCAAGTTAACTTTAAACAACTTCTTCATGTAATATTTACAATAATTTGTTGTAATATCTGTTACTTTTGCAGGCTAATATTTTTATGGTATGTTCAAAAGTAAATCGTATTTAATCCCGGCATTCCTAATGATGCTCTTTGTTTGGAGCTGTCAAAATAATCGGCATCCTGCAGAAAAATCAGTTAGAAAAGAATCTATCGCTAAACTAAAGCCGAAAATAGCGTACAGTATTATGGTTGATTCGCTGCTGGTGGATACTGCCATTGTTAAGAAAAATGAGTTTTTATCTGATATTTTATTGAGGTACAACGTTAGCTACGCTACCATCGATAAGCTGGCGAAAGGTACAAGGCAGATTTTTGATGTCAGGAAGATTAGGAGAGGCAACAAGTACGTTGTTATGCAAACCAACGACTCGCTTAAAAAACCACTCTATTTTGTTTACGAGATAAACCGGGTTGATTACGTGGTTTATCATCTTACCGATTCGGTGTATGCCACCCTTGGAAAAAAGCAACTTGTTACCAAAGAGGAGGCTGCCCACAGAATGATATTAACCTCCTTGTGGAATGCCATGGTGGCAGCCGGTGTCGACCCCAATCTTTCCAATGATTTGTCAGAAGTGTATGCCTGGACCATTGATTTTTTCGGGTTACAGAAAAAAGACTACTTTAAAGTTATTTATGATGAGGCTTATATAGAAGGTAAACCCGCTTACATCGATAAAATAAAAGCAGCTATGTTTCATCATGAGGGTGAAGATTTGTATGCTTTTTATTTTAAGCAAAATGGTCAGGGTGATTACTTTGATGAAGAGGGCAACAGTTTGGAACGAACTTTTTTAAAAGCGCCGTTAAAATACTCCCGGATAAGTTCACGGTTTTCAAACAGCCGCTATCATCCTATATTAAAAATTCGCCGGCCCCATCACGGGGTTGATTATGCAGCACCTGAAGGAACACCGGTTCACTCTGTGGGCGATGGAGTTATTATCAAAAAGGGATACCAGAAGCGTGGAGGAGGCAATTATTTAAAAATTAAACACAACAGCACCTATACCACAAGCTACATGCATATGCGAGGTTTTGCCAAAGGTATGACGGTGGGAAAACATGTAAAACAGGGGCAGTTAATAGGATACGTGGGACATACAGGATTGGCCACCGGGCCTCATCTCGATTTTCGATACTTTAAAAATGGTACCGCGGTGAATCCGTTGAAAGTTAAATCACCCCCGGCAAGGCCTGTTGAAAAACAATATCGCCCGGCATTCGACTCGGTGGTACGCCATTATACTGCCATACTCGATACCATAAAATAAATTCTTGTCAATTTATTTGTTCGGGTTCGTTCGATTTAAGTAGGTGAAATTGCTTAAACGTTAAACAAGTTCGGTAAGCCGGAAGTTATATTGTAACCGAGGTTGCCTATAAATATTTTTCCAACGATTCACCAAACTCGTCCTTTTCCGGCTCCGGCTCGTAATGGGCATATTGCGTATGGAGTTTTTTCATGTACTCGCCACCACGCAAGTAGTTGATGTAAAAATAAACCGTGTCGGTGGTGTAGGCAATGTTGCCAGTAGAATCAGTAATATGAAATAGAAAGCTGTTGCTATTTTTCTTATCCTCAACCTTGTATTTACTAGCAAGCTGCGAAACTACTTTTGTTTTATCTTCGGGCGAAACAATAGAGGCTGACGAGGAAATTTTGTTTTTTAAAAAGAAAAATTCACCATGATAAAAATGAAACTGGAAAAGAAATTTATAATAGCCGGCTGTATCGCGGTAAAAATAGATTATGTGCCCCGGAATATTTTCCGAATTATCGATAGTGAAGTCAGCTTTATCCATTACATCAAACAATCGCTCTTCAGTAATTTCATCAATGGGAATTTTTCCAAACACCAGCCTTTTTTCTGAATTTCTAAATTCTGTGCCCTCTTCCGGCTCATGGAAAATAGTTTCAATAAAGTTGTCCATACTAACAATATGGTTCTCCCGATTGTAAAAAGCCGAATTTTTTGAAGTGGTTTTACTCAGCTTTGCTTTCTTGTCGGATTTTTTAAATGAAAAGATTCCCATAATTTTAATGTTTAACGGTAGTTTGCAAGCTACAAAGATAATAAGGTTTTTAAATTAGATGGCTTTATATAGTTGATTGATTCTATTTTTATAAAGGATGACTGGAAAATTCGGTTATTTCTTGCGGTCGATGGTAAAACGGATAATCTCTTTCAGCATCGTACGCGATTCATTTTTTCTAAAAGTATTTAGTAGTGCCAGCGCCTCCTCTTCAAATTCCGTCATCTTTTTAATAGTGTACTCCATGCCACCCGATTGCTTAACCCGGTCAACCAGCCAATTTACCTTTTGTTTGTCTTCGCTATGATTTTTAACAATATTAATGTATTCTCTTTTTTCTTTTTTATTGGAATGGTTGATCAGGTAGATGAGGGGCAGTGTCATTTTTTTTTCTTTAATATCAATGCCGGTGGGTTTGCCAATGTTATCACCTGCGCCAAAATCGAGTAAGTCATCTTTTATTTGAAAGGCCATCCCGAGGTTTTCGCCAATCTTGTGCATTTTGGTAACAACCTCATCGTCAGAATCTGTAGAAGCGGCTCCCACGGCAAAACATGATGCCAGTAATGAAGCTGTTTTCCGTCGGATGATATCGAAATATACCGCTTCATCAATATCAAGTTTTCGGGCTTTTTCAATTTGCAACAACTCTCCCTCACTCATCTCTTTCACGGCTCTCGAAACTATTTCCAGCATTTGGTGATCACCGTTCTCAACAGCAAGTAGCATTCCCCTTGAAAGCAAAAAATCACCGGCCAGTACCGCTATTTTGTTTCGCCAGATGGCGTTAATCGAAAACCGTCCTCTACGTTGATACGATTCGTCCACCACATCGTCGTGAACAAGCGTTGCGGTATGAAGCAACTCGACCAACGTGGCCGCGCGGTAAGTTGATGGGTTTATCTCGCCGGTAAGACCGGCACTGTAAAGCACAATAATGGGACGTATTTGTTTACCCTTACTTTTAAGAATGTACTGCATAATAATATCCAGCAGGGCGGTGTTCGATTTTACGGCCGACCTAAATACCTTGTTAAATTCGGTAAGGTGGACTGATACAGGCTTTTTAATGTATTTTAAACTATTCATAAGTATTCAGGCTCAAAATTAATCCTATTTTCGCTAAAATTTTTTTTATGGCAACTTTTTTATTTGATGAATTAATATTCGAGCCGGTAAAGAGTAGAAGGCTACTACGGAGGAAGAGATTTCGAATTGGCTTGAGCTTGTTAAAAAAGTAAACCCCGAGTATGTAATGATTTATCCAATCGATCGTGATACACCAACCAAAAATTTGGAAAAAATTTCGGCATTAGAGTTGGATAACATTGCACAACGAGTGAAGGAAGCCGGAATCGAAACCGAAGTTTATTACTAAAGGGTTATGGCTTGATGCGTGTGTAAACGTTGTGGCCATTAACGGTTTCTATGCTAAAGGTGATGCCACAGCTATTTATTTGTTGTTCCATTTTAATGCCAAAATCGGTTTCATAGTCTTCGGGTTCCATGATAATTTTTAAATTACCGGTCTCAAAGCCCATGGAACTGATAAGTTTAATCCATTTGTGTGAATAACCGGTTTTGCCTCCCGGAGTAGTTACATACAAGTTGTATTCTTTGTCGCTGGTGTCGATGTCAGTAACTTTTTTGTACCCAAACAAAGCGTTAAGGCGTTGCATGGCTTTATTTTCTTTACGCACTTTGGCAAAAAGTTTTTTAATCCCAAACACACTACTTAGTAGCTCGTTTATAGCCACAATTCCCACCACCGGGATAAGCAGAGCCGACAAATCACGTTCATTCATAAAAATACCAGCTTCACCTGAGCGTTCATCCCAGTTAATATCTTTTATATTGACCAGTCCCACACGGCGGCCTTTATATTCAAGAATAAAATAGAAGTTGTTAAAATTGTTAATGCCCTGAAACCATGCCAGTTGTTCTTTCGGAGTGATGATTTTTTGATAAAGCATGTTCTTTCGGATGATGTCCGAATTTCGCCACTGCCTTACCAACTCTATATCCTTCTCTTTTAATCGCTCTACTACCAATCCGTTAATCTCAATCTTCATCTTTTTCGCTGATAATGTATGGGGGTTTATTATTTTGTGATTGATAAAGCCGGCTAATATATTCGCCTATAATGCCAAGACTAAATAGTATTAAACTCGTGGAGAGCATAATACCTACAATAATGGAGGTGTATCCCAATGGTACATCGTAAAATATTTTAGCGGCTATGTAGTAGGCAACAATAAATAAAAAGAAGATGGAAGAAAAGAGCCCGCCATAAACCATAAATTTTAAGGGAAAATTGGTGTACGACAGAATTAACTCAACCAAAAAGCGCCATAGTTTACCATAGGTGTAACCCGATTTGTTGACGGTTCGTTTTTGATGATCAACCCAAGCGTAATTAACCGAACCAGTATACCACCAAAGCAGTTCATCGATAAAAATAATGTTATGGGTGTGAGGAAATATTTTTTTTACTACCGCTTGCTTTATCAGTCTGAATGAGGAAATGGTGTCAGGCCGGTCAAGGAGCTTTCCTCCTGTCTTTCGTACAATTTTGCTGCCGAGATTACGAATTATCGAATGTTGTTTCTTTTTGTAAATGCCATATACTAAATCGCTGTCGTCCTCTTTTTGCCTCGCTATTAATTTGCCAATCTCTTCGGGAGGTTGTTGCAGGTCGTCGTCAATGGTGATGATAAATTTTCCTTTGGCGTGTTCCAATCCACAGAAGGTGGCGTTTTGTTGACCATAATTTTTAATAAACCGAATGATGGCAACCCTCTTTGGGTTTAGTGCTTTGATGGACTTGAGCACCTCCCAACTGTTGTCCATGCTGCCGTCATCCACAAAAATAAACTCAACAGTTTTGTCAATCGATTTGAAAAATTCCATAGTTCGGTCGTAGAGCTTTCGTAAGGTAAACTCACTGTTAAACACCGGGATAACTATGGAGTATTCAATCATTTTAAAGTGATAGATTTATTTTTTTATAATACTTTCTTTGCCACCTCTTTTTTAAGAGCACCAAAGGCCGCCCTGCTTTCTTCATCAGTAAGGTCAGGTTTTTCCTCTCCCTTTTCAATAGCAGCTTCCTTTTCTTTTACTTTGCCCTTTACCACGTTAAAAACGTCTTGAATGGTGTTGGCGTTAATAAACTCGTCTGCCATAAGGGTAACATCATATTCAATGTTAACCAGCACAACAAACATCAGGGCATTAACCGAATCCCAGTCCATGCTGTCCCTAAAATTCGTTGTCGGAGTTAGTTGTCCCTGAGGCATATCAGGAAACTCAGTCTCAATTTTTTGAATAAAATCTTCAATGGTTATTTGCTTCATGTCTATCATGTCAGTTTAAGTATGCAAAGCTAATTATTTTTAATTGCAATTTATATTCCTTATATACAACTGATGCGTTAAAAATCTTGATTAAATAATTTATACTGTTCTTTAACATTTTGGTATAATAGACAAAAATGGGTTACTCTTTGTGATTACCCTGGACTCATTTAACCTTATAATAGCTCCTTCAATAGGTTTTTTTGTATTAAAAACATTCGTCTTTAACCGTTAAGCCCAAAATATTTTTCTTATAAGCACTAGAAGAAACCGTATCAATACGACCTTGCAAAAACAACCCTCTGTTCCGAAGGTTCGCCGGTAAGAATACATTTTCCTGTTTCCTTTTCTTTATCAATGGGGATAAGCCGAATGGTAGCTTTGGTCTTTTCTTTGATTTTTTGCTCGGTTTCAGGGGTGCCGTCCCAATGTGCATAAACAAAACCACCCTTTTCAATTTTCTCAACAAACTCATCCCAAGTATCGGCAGATGTGGTTTTCTCCTCACGGAAAGAGAGTGCTTTTTGATAAATGTTATCCTGAATTTTTTCTAACAGATGCTCAATTTTTTCGGCAATGCCGGTCATTTGCAGGGTCTCTTTTTCAAGTGTGTCGCGGCGGGCAACCTCTATAGTTCCGTTTTCCAAATCACGCGGGCCTATGGCCAGCCTGACAGGAACCCCTTTCATTTCCCACTCGGCAAATTTGTAGCCCGGTTTAAAGCTGTCTCTGTCATCAAACTTTACCGAAATTCCCTTGGCTTTTAATTCCTTAATTATCTCATCAGCCTTTTCCGAAATAGCGGTAAGCTGTTCAGTTTTGCGATAGATAGGAACAATTACCACCTGAATAGGCGCTAACTTTGGAGGAAGTACCAACCCCTGGTCATCGCTGTGCGACATAATCAAAGCACCAATCAATCGGGTTGAAACACCCCAGGAAGTGGCCCACACATATTCCAGTTTGTTTTCTTTACTTAAGAATTTAACATCAAAGGCTTTGGCAAAGTTTTGTCCTAAAAAGTGAGATGTTCCTGCCTGCAACGCTTTGCCATCCTGCATCATGGCCTCAATACAGTAAGTTTCAACAGCACCGGCAAAACGTTCGTTGGGCGATTTCACCCCTTTCATTACCGGAATAGCCAACCAGCCTTCCACGAAGTCAGCATAAACATTCATCATTTTTTCAGCTTCCTCAACAGCTTCTTGCTCGGTAGCGTGCGCCGTGTGGCCTTCCTGCCATAAAAATTCGGCGGTACGAAGGAACAAGCGGGTTCTCATTTCCCATCTAACCACATTGGCCCATTGGTTTATCAGCAAGGGTAAATCGCGGTACGATTGTACCCAACGACTGTAAGTATCCCAAATAATGGTTTCGGAGGTTGGTCTTACAATCAGTTCTTCTTCAAGTTTAGCATCGGGATCAACCACCACTTTGCCGGTTTTTTCATCGTTTTTTAAACGATAATGGGTAACCACGGCACACTCCTTAGCAAATCCTTTTACGTGAGCAGCCTCTTTACTAAAAAATGATTTGGGGATAAAAAGCGGGAAGTACGCATTTTGATGCCCAGTTTCTTTAAACATGCCGTCAAGTACCGACTGCATCTTTTCCCAAATAGCAAAGCCATAAGGTTTTATCACCATTGAGCCGCGCACGGCAGAGTTCTCGGCAAGATCGGCTTTTACCACCAAATCGTTGTACCATTGAGAATAATTTTCGCTTCTTTTTGAAAGTTCTTTGGCCATTTTATGTTTTTGGTATAATATTTGCAAATTTTACAATGAACGGCAAAAATAAGCAATGTTTATTAATGCACAATACCTTACTGTTATGAGAACAATAAAATTAAATATCACAGCACTGATTTTTTTATCAGCTCTATTTTTAAGCTCATGTGCCACCACGGGTTATACCCCGCAAGACGATGTTTATTATTCGCCAGGTAATCAAGTGGCTCCTGCTCGTACAACTGTAGTTACCAAACAAACAAAGCCAACCACCGGAACAGTTTACGAAGGTGATGTGGAGTCGCAGGCTAATGGCTCGTACGAAAACCTTACTGAAGAGCCTTCAAACGATACAGTATATTTGGATGATGATGCCTACTATAACATCGACTATGCTTCGCGTTTACGTAAATTTAGTGATGATAACGATAATGATGACTATTTCGATGATGGAGGATGCACATCGTATTCGTCAAGCCCAAGTGTTTCGTTGAGTTTTGGCTTTGGAACGGGATTTGGTTGGGGATATCCTTCATACGGATGGAGCTATCCATCTTACGGATGGGGTTACCCGTACTACGGTTGGGGATACCCGTACTACGGATGGGGAGGTAGCTATTGGAGCGGATATAACAACGGCTATTGGAATGGCTATTGGGATGGATACTACGGAGGTGGTTATTATCCTGGATACGGAGGTGGTGGTTACTATCCTGATTATGGTTATCGAAACGCAGTTCAGTATGGTCCAAGAGGTGGGGGTCGTGGATATAGTAGTGGCAGGATTGGAGGTTCGGATGTGCCGGGAGCAGGAAGAAGTGCTACAGGAAGCAGCTCGCCCGGGTACAGAGGCACAAGCGCCAGTAGTATAACAGCCAGCACGGGAAGAACAAAAGCACGTGTTGCAGAAAACCCAACAGCCGCAAATACTCGCCAGCGTCCAAAAGGGTCGGTTAGGGTTAATAGTCAAAATAAACCTCAAAGCAGAACGACTACTCAGAAAAAACAAACGGTTAATCCAAAACAGGCGCGCCCGCAAACGACCAACGGAAGATATACTAAACCGGCTGCCACCAAACAACATGTAAGCAGCAGGCCGGCAAAAAACATGCCGTCTAAAGCAAGAACAAGTCGTTATACAAAACCTTCAACAAGAACTTACGTGAACCGACAAAGACCGGCATCAGAACGATACAGTAAGCCAAAAGCTTACAGAAGTTTGCCTTCACAGCAGCCCCGGTCAAGTAAAGAGTATGTTCGTCCGGCTACTAAACCTTCAAGTAGCAAAAGCTATAGAACACGTCCTTCCGGATCAAGTGCCAAAAAAGCAACGGTAAGTAGTGGAGCAAGAACTTCATCGAGTTCAACAATGCATCGCAGAACAACTACCCGCAGCTCAAGTGCAAGAGCCAAGAGTTACAGTAGCCCTTCGCGAAGCAGAAGTACTTCTCCATCACGGTCGTACTCTTCGCCTGCAAGGAAAAGCACAGGCTCTTCGAGCAGCTCGAGTCACAGCTATTCAAATGGCAGCTCGAGCAGAAGCTCTGGGTCGTCTAGTGGTAGCAGCTCACGCAGTAGTGGAGGTGGTGGCTATCGTGGTGGTGGCCGCCGATAGGCTCAGCCGATTATTTTCAGTTATTTTTATCGTCAAATTTCATTCAAACGAGCATGAAAAGAGTTATCATTATATCTACAATTCTCCTGGCAAGCATGGGCACTTATGCCCAGTATGCCAGCGACGCACTGCGATTTTCGCAACAATACTATCAGGGTACAGCGCGCAATATGTCAGTAGGAAGTGCTTTTGGTGCCCTGGGTTCCGACCTCTCTTCGTTGGCCATTAATCCGGCAGGATTGGGTTTGTACCGAAACAGCGAGTACACCATTACGCCTGAGGTTTTTTCTAGAAGTATAACGGCTGACTATTTGGGTCAAAGCGTAAACGATTCAAGAACTATTTTTGATTTAAGTAATTTTGGAATGGTTAGTACCACTTATCTTGGAAAAAGTGGTGGAGGATTTAAATTTATTCAGTTTGCTTTTGGCATGAACCGTTTGAATAATTTTAACTCGAATCGTACTATTGTAGGTAATAACGTAAATAGTTCAAAACTGGATGTTTATCTCGAAAATGCTGATGGTATTGATTATACAGATATTGAAAATAACTTTAATGGTTACTACTCATACGACTTAACACCCGCTTGGAACACATTTTTAATAGACACTATTCCGGGATATAATAACGCCTATTACTCACCTGTCCCTTTTGCCGGTGTTCAACAAAAAGAAGTGTTGGCTACGAGGGGTTCAACCAATGAGTGGGATATTTCGATGGGGACAAATTTTGATGACAAACTCTATTTCGGTATCACGCTGGGCATGCCCTATACTCGTTTTTACAGCGATACTCATTATAGTGAGCAGGACGTGGCCGATACCATCCCTTATTTTAATTCATGGTCGGTTTACGAATCACTCACCACCACCGGGTATGGATTTAATATTAAGCTGGGTATGATTTACCGTCCTGTAAACTGGCTGCGTATTGGAGGTGCCTTTCACTCACCCACATGGTATTCGATGACTGATAACTGGAGTACAATTACCGAGTCAAGTCTGGAATGGGATTCGTTTTCCAGCTCGTCACCCCAAGGCACCTTTAATTATAAATTACATACTCCCATGCGCGCTATTGGCGACGTGGCATTAATCTTTAAAAAGTACGGTTTTCTTACATTTGAATACGAATATGTGGATTACGGAAGAGCCAAATTTAAAGCTACCGGTGTCGATTATGCTTCAGGTACCAATGCCGATATCAGCAACAATTATCAGGGAACAAGCAACTTTAGAGGTGGTGTCGAAATTAGAGCCGGGATGTTTAGCTTTAGAGGCGGGTATGCACTCTACGGAAGTCCTTATAAAAACAACCTGAACGATGGCAAAAAACAGTATCTTACCGGTGGACTTGGATACAGTAATGGCCATTTTGGCGTTGATTTTGCCTTTGTTTACGGAAACAAAAAAAGTGATTATTACCTCTATACATCCGACTATTTTTCAACCGA
>Ga0164318_10002866_pt1 | contig 16150 bp, 13 predicted proteins | sample GuaBasSedimGuay9_FD_113734 | JGI IMG/M metagenome (GOLD analysis project Ga0164318, IMG submission 113734) | Subseafloor sediment microbial communities from Guaymas Basin, Gulf of California, Mexico - Guay9, Core 4571-4, 0-3 cm | ecosystem: Environmental > Aquatic > Marine > Hydrothermal vents...
ATATCACGGAGATTCCTTCCTCGGAAAGTTCGTCCGCCGCCCTTTCCACCTCCTTCCTTCCCTCAGGGTCGAGGAAGGAAGTGGGCTCGTCCAGGATGAGGTACCTGGGGCGCATGGCCCAGAAGGAGGCGAGCACGAGGCGGGCCTTTTCGCCCCCCGAGAGCTTGTGGGGTGGATGGAGGCGGTAGCTCGAAAGGCCGAAGCGTTCTAAAGCCTCGGATACCCTCACCTTCATCTCTGAGGGCGGAAGGCCGAGGTTTTCGAGGCCGAAGGCGACCTCCCTTTCGACCACCGCCGAGACTATCTGGGAGTCGGGGTTCTGGAAGGCGAGGCCCACCCTCCTCCGGACTTCGTAGGGGTCCTGCAAGGGGGAGAGGCCGTCCACGAGGACTCGACCTTCGCTCGGACGGAGGAGGCCGACGATGCACAGGGCCAAGGTGGTCTTCCCCGAGCCGTTGGGGCCGAGGATGGCTATCCTTTCCCCCTCCCCGATCTCGAGGGAGATGCGCCTGAGGATGGGCTGACCGTAGGAGAGCGAAACTTCCTTAAGTTCTATCACGGCCCGAGAGCTACGGGTTCCCCTCCATTCTCCAGGGACCTCTGGCAGGCCTCTAAGACCCTCAGGACCCTGAGCCCGTCCATCCCGTCGCTCTTGGGGGTCCTCCCGTCCCTTATGCACTCTAAGAAGTGGGAGCACTCCAAGGCCAACGGCTCGACCATCTGGACCCTCGGGATCGTTATGTCGCCCCAACGGATGGAGAACGCCTCGCCGTAGGAACGATAGTCCGGGGATGCGTCCACCCCCTTGTCGTATATCCTGAGCATCTCGGAGGGGTCGGTGTCGTCGAAGACGGCCATCTTTCTGCTTCCCACGACCGTAAGCCTTCTGACCTTGTGGGGGTCGAGCCAGCTTACATGTATGTGGGCCATGGTGCCGCCGGGGAAGTGGAGGGTCACGAATGCCACGTCCTCTACCCCCTCCTGGAGGTAGCTTTCGCCCACAGCGGTGACCCGGACCGGCTCGGCCTCCAGAAGCATAAGGGCCACGGATATGTCGTGGGGGGCGAAGCTCCACAGGGCGTTCTCCTCCCTCCTGACCCTCCCGAGGTTGAGCCTGGCAGCGTAGAGGTAGTAAATTTCCCCGAGCTCGCCCCGGTCCACGTACTCCTTGAGCTTGAGCACTCCGGGATGGTATTCCATGAGGTGGCCGACCATGAGGACCCTCCCCTTCTCTTGGGATATGCGGACAAGGTCCTCGGCCTCTTCAAGTTTCAGGGTCATGGGCTTTTCCACGAAGACATGTTTCCCGGACTCCAAGGCCCTCTTGGCCAGGATGTAGTGAGTGGACGGAGGGGTAGCCACGACCACTGCGTCAAGCTCGGCCCTCAGGACCTCCTCCGGGTCCTGGGTCCAGCGGACCTCGGGATAGTGGTGGGCGAGGCTCTGGAGTACTTCCGGATCGGTATCGCAGGCTATGGCCACCTCGGAACCAGGAAGGTTCGAGAAGTTCCTGAGGAGGTTCCTGCCCCAGGCTCCCACCCCTATCTGTCCTATCCTAACTTTCCTCATATTGGTTCGGCCCTATGGGGATCTTTACCGTGAACGTCGTGCCCTCTCCGAGCTTGCTTTTTACCGATATCTCAGCTCGGTATCCTCCGAGGAGCTGTTTGCAGGTGGAAAGGCCCAGGCCCGTGCCCGTGGGCTCGTCGCCGTGCGCCTCTCCTGCTAAGGGTTTCGTGGTGAAGAAGGGTTCGAATATGTGAGGGAGGACCTCCTCCGGTATGCCGCAGCCCGTGTCGCCTACCTCTATGTAGATGTTTTCTTCGTCGTGGTACGTGCGGACCGTGAGCTTCTTGCGTTCGGATTTGTACATAGCGTCCAAGGCGTTCCGGATTATGTTGAGGAGGCTCTGGGAGAAGTCGCTGTAGACCCCCCATATCGGAGGGAGGGATTCGTCGAAATCGTATTCCTTTTCGACCTTGTGTTTGAAGTCCAAGTCGGCCTTCAGGAATTCGAGCTCCTGTTTGAGGAGGTGGTTGAGGTCGAGCCTCTGTTTCTTCTTGGTCTGCTCCTGACGGGTTTTGTAGGTGAGGTTATGAACTATGGCCTCTATCTGTTTCGCCTGGTGGATGATGGGGGAAAGGTCCTCTTCTAGCTCGGGATGGTCCATGAGCAGAAGCTGGGCCCTCCCCATTATGGATGTGAGGGGGTTGTTTATGTTGTGGGCTATGCCGGAGGCGAGCATGCCCACGGCCGAGAGCTTGGACTCCTGTATGAGCCTGAGTTCCAGTTCCCTCTGCTTCTCCTGGAGGAGCTTCGCCTCGGTCACGTCCTGCATGAGGGAGATCACGGCGTAGAGGCTTCCGTCCGCCCGTAGTACGGGGTACTGGTACACCCTGAAGATCTTGCCCTTCCGGTCTTGGAACTCGAAGGGTTCGGCCTTCTTAGCTGAAACCGCCTCGTTCCCCGGGCAGTCGGGGCAGGGGGAGGAGAAGCCCCTGAGACCATAACACGGGGTCCAGAGGATCTTCCGGCCTCCGAAGTAGGAGAAGGCAGCGTTGTTGGCCCTTATTATCTTGAAGTCCGGGCTCCTCATAAATATTACGTCGGGGATGGCGTCGAACATCGCCTGAAGTTCCCTTTTGGCGTGGAGTATCTTCTCCTGAAGTTCGGCCCTTTCGGTGATGTCCTGACCTATCCCCAAGAATCCGACGATCCTACCGTCCTCATCCTTGAGGGACGTCACGGTCAGGTATATCCTCAGGACCTTCCCGTCCTTCCTGAGCTGTCCGACCTCCCCCCTGAAGGTTTCGCCCCTGAGGACCCTGTCCCTCATCTCGGATATCCTCCCGGACCTCAGCTCCTCCTCGAGGTAGATGAAGCTCACATCCCTTCCGAGGACCTCTTCGGCCGAGTAACCGAGGAGCCTTTCCGCACCCTTGTTCCAGAGGGTGATCCTCTGGTCCAGGTCCACGGCTATTATGGAAGTCTCGGTGGAGCTTTCCAGCAGGCTCCTTAATGTAGCTTCTATGCCCTTAAGCTCCATGGTCCTGTGCTACTTCTGGGCGATCTCCCAGACGCCGTCCCAATCCTGGGGAGGGGGGTTCCGGAGGAAGGCCAGGCACCTTTCCCTCATGACCGATGCGGGACCGTCCTCGGGAAAGAGGGCGAAGGCCGAGGCGGCCTCGTCCCACTTCCTTTCCCTGTAGAGCTTCAGGCCCTCTTCGTAGGCCCTGACGACCTCGGGGGGGAGGTCCTCCGAGGGCTCGTATATGCGCACCGCCTGGGCCTTTCCCTTCACCCTCACTATGTCGATCTCCCTGGCCGTAACTCCGGAGGATTCATACGTGGACCCGCTCATCAGGACCTCCGTGCGGTAGACCTTGTTCACACCCTCCAGACGTGCGGCGAGGTTCACGGCATCCCCCATCACCGTGTAATCCATCTTCTTGTGGGAACCCATGTTTCCGACGACCACTTCCCCGGTGTTGATGCCTATCCTCATCCTCACCTGAGGCTTGCCTTCCTCGGCCCACCTTCTCCTTAAGGAATCCAGGCTCCTTTGCATCTCCAAGGCTGCCTTCACAGCCCGGGCCGGATGGTCCGGAAGGGGCAGGGGCGCGCCGAAGAAGGCCATTATTGCGTCCCCCTCGAACTTGTCCACGGTCCCCTCGTGCCTCAGGACCACCTCGGTCATCTCCGTGAGGTACTCGTTGAGGAAGGCGACGAGTTCCTCGGGGTCCATCTCCTCGGAGATGGGGGTGAAGTCCGCCAGGTCGGAGAACAGCACGGTGAGGACAGCCCTCCTTCCCCCGAGTTCGGCGAGCTCGGGGTGGGAGAGGAGTTGGTCCACGACCAGGGGGCTCACATAAGTTCCGAAGGCCTCCTTTATCCGGCGCTTCTCCCTCTCCTCGGTGAGGAGGCGATGTGCGAAGGAGCCCACATATGCCACCGTTCCTGCCCAGATCGGTCGCACGACGGGCATCCATACGCCACGGGAGAAGGAGGGGAAGAACCCGAAGTAGAGGAGGAGCCCGAAGCAGGCCATGGTCCCGAAGGTCCCCCAGGGAGGGCGTAGAGCGGAGGCCGAAAGGCCGGAGACCAGCGCCGCAAGGGCGGCGAGGACGAAGGACCTCCCCTTGCCGAGGGTCCTGAAGAACCTTCCTGAGAGCAGGTCGTAGAGCACATTTGCGTGGATCTCGACCCCCGGAAACTTGGGGCTCAAGGGCGTGGACCTTAGGTCCATAAGGCCAGGGGCTGAGGAACCCACGAACACGATCTTGTCCCTGAAGAACCCCTCTGGGACCCTCCCCTTCAGGACGTCGTAGTAGGATATGTACCTGAAGCTTCTGAATCCGCCCCTGTAGTTTATTATCATCCTTCCTTCTCGGTCCACAGGAACTTCCAAGGGGCCGTCCGGAAGCTCGAAGGCGACCCTTCCGGGGAGGAGCTCGATGTCCTCCGAATTTATCCCCATAAGGTCCAGGAAGACCTTCAGGCCAAGGGTGGCATAACATCTTCCCAGGAACCTCACGAACAGGGGAACTGAGCGCACAACACCGTCGGGATCGGGGAATATGTCCACGAAACCGAGGCCCTCAGCAGCCCGGGCCAACGCTGGGAAGGGTCCCTCTGCCCTCAGGCGGAGCGGGAAGGGGGCGTCGGGGATGAGGTAGCTCGAGGATGGGTTGAGGGGGAGGTAGGGGTCCTGGGTCATCTCGTAGAGGAAGTTGAGGGAATCGACCTCGGGGAAGATGAGGCAGTGTAGGACGTTTCCGGCTCCTCTCGTGGCCCGGACGAGGGAGGAGTCCTCCTCCGGAAAACGGTCCGGATCTATGAAGAGGACGTCGAAGGCTACGGCCAGGGCCCCGTCCCGGGATAAGAGGTCTATGAGCTTAGCGTGGTAGCTCCTCGGCCACTGGTGGTACCTTCCGAGCTTATATAGGCTCCTGGTGTCGATGTCCACTATCACCACATCCTCCACGGGGGGGGCCTCGGGAGGTGGGGCGTGGAGCCTGCACCTTATGTCCCAAAGCCTGGCTTCAAGGGCGTTGAAGGGGGCGGGAAAGAGATGGGAGGTCAAGAGGGCGAACAGCCCGAGTCCGAAGCCGATCCCACCTCCTAAGAGCGTTCGTTTCGATGTCTTAGACATACCCCTAAGGCTCAAACTATCATCTCGAAAGGCCCAAGATCTTGTCCCTCTCCCTGTTCCATCTTACCCATTCCTCCACCTCCTCCTCCGGGGAGAAGGGGCGTTTTTCGGCGCTTCCGTCCCTCCGGACGGTCATCATCTCCCTCTCCCTCACGAGTATCTCGGCCACGATCTTCCTCCACCTCTCGACCCCTACCTCGTGCACCGGGGGAGGGATTTCCTTCGGACCCTCCACCTCCCTCCTCGGACCTGGCCTGGTCCAGGGGGGTTTGGGAGGAGGTCTCACACCCACCCGACCTTTGTAGACCCAGACCGTAGTGGTGCTGTCCTCGAAGACGCTCAGGCGGAATACGGTCCCCCTTACGGCAGCGACCGCTGTAGGGGATGCGACCTCGTATTCCGCCTTCAGCTTCCTGATGTTGTTCCAGAGCCTTCCCCTTAGAAGTCTTGTACTCCTCTTCGTCCCCTTGAGGCTCCTGAGCTGGAAGATGGTGCGCTCGCCGAGCCTGACGACGCTGCTGTCAGGAAGTAGAAGTTCTGCACGGGATTCCTTCCCCGTGCGGACCCAATCCCCACGGGCAAGCTTCCGACCGAGCTCGGCCTTGCGCCAAGGCCCCCGGTCGTGACGGACCTGCACCTCGCCCACGAAGAAGTTGAGCACAGCGAGGGAATCGGAAGCCCACGAGCATGCCGTAAGGAAGGCCAAGAGGAAGGTCATGGCCTTTCCTCCTTGGAGACCTGTACTTCTAACCTATTTCGGGATGCAGAGATGACCTTCACCTTGAAGGGGCTTAAGTTCTTAGTTTCCAATTCCCTTGCGATCTGAACCCCGTCGGATACGGCCTCCAGGTCGTACAGGGCCGTACCTCCCTCGAAGCTCCTCTGGCGGAGCTTCTTTATCCCCCTCAAGGAGTAGCGCAGGGAAGTCTCGAAGCTTCCGAGGTCGGAAAGGGAGGAGAGGCCCCTGACGACCATCTGGACGGTCTTACCGGTCCCGAAGGCCTCCTTCCTCCAGTATTCTAAGAGCTTGGGGAGCATCCTGTCCACGAGGCCGGAGCAGGCCTCCCGGAGGGCCGATATCCCGGTCTGCTGTTCGGCGGCCACGGTCTTGGTGGCAGCGGAGGACTCGGCAGCTATTATCTCCCCGGTGCCGGTCCATACGGCTTCGGCTGAGACCGTAGCTTGTGAGGATTCCCAGGAGGTCCCGTACACCTCCTGGCGCACGTGGCGCACCTTCGCTGTCCCCACTATCACCAGATCCGCCCCGGCCATAAGGCCTATGGAAGAGGCGGCCTTTAAGTCGCCCGCTAATGCCGCCCTGGCCTTGGATGCCTCGATGTTCCTCGAGACCGTCTCTGGGTCCAAAATGAGGAAGCGGTCGCTCCTTTCCTTGAAGGCGCTTACGAGGGCATCTTCCGCTTCGTGGGACTCCGAGGGCCTGCCGTCCACGGTCTCGTGCACCAGGACCATGATCCTCGGCCTTCCTGCGCGCTCTATCAGCTCTTCTACGGCATCGGCCACATCCCCGAGCCTGACCAAGGCATCTACCGTGACTGTGTAGGTCGTCGGGTCCTCCTTTCCCTCCGAGACCACCCTGTAGCTCTGCACGAACCCTCTGGCCCGGCTCAAGATCTCGTCCTTTACGAGCATGAAGTTCTGTACGACGGTTTCGGACTGGATGTAGGTGCCCACGGCTTGTTCTACTGCCCTTCTTAGGGCGTCCTCTATGGCCCTGTCCCTTGCGTTCGCCAGGTCCCCTGCTAGTATAGCTCCGTAGCCCTTGGCCCTTACGGCCGTAGTATCTGAGCCCAGGGCGAGGGATGGGCCAATGAGGAGAGCGAAAAGGAACTTCATCTTACTACCTCCTCGGTTACAAATACGACCCTACATTCCGCAAGGACAGGCTTCACCTTAGCCAGGGCGTGGATCCGAAGGGCGTCCTCGGAAGATATCACCGGGTCGGTCTTGCCCTTACCCGAGACCCTTATAGCTTCGACGACCAGGGGCTTGTCTCCCACCCTCGGATCGGCCTTGGCCTCCTTCAAGTTCGAGGCGTAGCCCACGAGCCCTACCTTAAGGACTTTCTCCCACCTTGCGAACTTGGTTCCGTAGACCTCGTGGCCCTCCTCGTCCAGGACCTTGGGGGCCAGTGCCGGCCGGAGGCCGAGGCCCGATGCGTCCACGATCACTCCGGTGTAGTCCTCGGGGAGGGGTTCGGGGGCTAAGAACTGGGGGGAACCTTCCTCCTTGGGGATGAGGACTTCCCTCAGGGAGTCGGATATCGTGACCTCGACGTCCACCTCCAAGGTCCCGTCCGACATGTACCGTTCCTTAAGGATGCGGAAGTCCCTTATGTACCCTTCCACCTTGGAGCGGATGACGTCGGACTTGAGCATGGCGTTCTCTACCGTGGTCTCGGAGTTTATGTACACCCCCTTTACGATCTGAAGCAAGTTTCTCAAAGCTATCTGCTTGGCTGCCTCAAGCATGGCTGGGCGCTGGACCGCCAAGGGGAGGGAGGGGTTCGGGGCGGCTATGCCGGTGGCACGGATGACCTGGGTGCGCCATTCTACGTAGCCCTCCACTTTGATCCCAGCCCAGGAGGCTGAAAGCAGAAAGGTCAAGATGATCTGGACCATACGACCACCTCCTTTTGGTAGCTCCTACCTTATCAGAGCGAGCTTACAGGATACCTCTCCGAGCCTCAGGATGTAGACGCCGCTTCCTGCTGGCCTCCCCTCATCGTCCCTCCCGTCCCAGGAGAGCACGTACCTTCCCGGAGGCACGCCCCGGGCAAGGGTCCTCACCCTCCTTCCCCTGACATCGTAGACCGCAAGCTCAAAGCCAGGCTCGGGAACCTCTGCGACTATGGACACCGAGGAGTTGAAGGGGTTGGGGAAGGCGGAGAGCCTGTACCCTTCGGGGGTGGGGCCTGAAGGTTCGATCACCAGCTTGAACGCCCTGACCGAACCGTCGGAGCAGAACGTGTACTTCCCCGAGGGCTTCAATTCGGACCATGTCCCCGTCCCTTCGTCCACGATGCGTCCCCTCAGGCCTTCGGGAAGGCCGGTGTGCCTCCAGCTCAGGCGCACCTTCCCCTCAGGGGCGAGCACGAAGAACCTCCAGGTGTACCTCTCCCTACCCGCCGGGCGGACGTCGGTGGTGTGGAGTCCGGGGACGTCCGGCCAGCTCCTGTGGTCGAAGTATAAGGACACGAATCCGGGCAGGGGAGGGAGCTCGGCCCTTTCGTACCTGTCCCAGGTATCAGATGCCTCCGGCATCCAGCCCAAGAAGTTGTAAGCATCCCTGACCTCGTCGTTTTCCGCCACTATGCGCACGGCCCAACCCCCGGACGCCTCCGCCAGATCTAAAAGGGAGGTCGAACCGGGCTTGGGAGTTCCGGCCTCTAAGGGAGGGAACTTGATGGTGACGGTCCTTCCTGTGGGATTGTATATCGCATATCCCTGCCATGGCCTGAGCACGTATTGGTCGGGAAATTCGTACTTGCCACCTACCACAGTGCACGCCCTAGGAAGCTCCGGCAGCAGCGTTTCGTGTCCCTCTACTTCGTTCCAGCCCACGGGGAAGGCGAAGGGGCAGCCTATCATGTTCCAGCCGGGCTGGAGGGTGACCTCGAAGGTATCCGGCGGTACGGAGACGCCGGGACCGGTGTAGAGCTCCTTGGGGTCCCGGGTGATGAGCCAGTACCCCCTTCCGGGGACGAACGGAGGGACGTCCGGGCATTCGGTGTACGTCTTCTTCCGTGGGTCCCACCAGAAAAGCCTCCATTTGGTGTCGTCGTAAGGGCCCAATATGTCCCCCAAGACGGCGGAGGGCGAAGGGTCTTCGGGGTACATCGGCAGGGATATCATTTGATATTTCTTGCGAAGGGTGAGGCCCGGCCGCTTTATCCCCTTCCCGGCGATCTTGCCGGCGATGGTATAATGTGGGCTTTGCCAGATGTTGCCCGCCCCGTCCACGACCTTTATGTAAAGCTCAAGGCCTCGGTGAAGGATTCGAGTGGTAGGAGAAAGTGTGGCGGTAAAAACAGTATCCCCGGACATCTTACGGTGGGTAAATTTCCTTTCCCCTCCCAAACGGTAGCAGAACAGGGCAGAGTCTATTCCGGACGGGTCCCGTGCGGTTATCCGGACCTCGAAGGATTGGCCGGAGGCCATCTTGAATCCGGGAGGAGGTGGGGAACATTCCACGGTCGGGGGGACTGTGTCTACGCCCGTACCTGTCAGGGGAACGCTGAGCTCAGGATTTTCTGGATCGTTGCTCCGTACGATGAGGGCATCCTCGAACCTTCCGAGCCTTAAGGGCAAGAAGCTTATCCTAAGGCCGATGCCTCCGCCCGGAGGTACCGTGCTCCCTCGGATATCGTCCAGGAGCTCGAAGGCCTCCCCCGAGGCGAGGGTCGCCCGGGATATCTCGAGGGGAGCGTTGCCACGGTTGTAGATCGAAAGAGAGGTGTCCTTGTGGGCTCCGAGCTGTACATCTCCGAAGTCCAGGGCCTCTGCGGAGGGCTCCAAATTCGGGGCTACGCCTATCCCTGTCAAAGGCACGCTATGTGGGCTTTCCGGGTCGTTGCTCGATACCTGGAGGGCGGCTCGATGGAGCCCGTGGCGTCGAGGGGCGAAGAAGAGCACGACCGTCCGGCCCTCTCCTGGAGGGAGCTTCCACGGACGAAGGGGAGGATCGGTGAGGAGCCCGAATCCGGAAGGGGCGGTGAGAGAGACGTCGGCCGTGGGTCCGCCTACGATCATCCCCGTTACCACCAAGGTGTCGGTTCCTACATTGGATATCTCTATATTCCCCAAGGAAGTATCCCCTACAGCCACCCTCCCGAAGTCCAGGGCCTGAGGTTCGAGCTTCAGCTTTGGGACACGTACCGGAACTATGGAAGGGGCCCATGTTCCCGGAAATCCCCGGGAGGAAAATTGACCGTAGGTTATGGCGTTGAACAGAAACCCGGTGTTCCAACTGTCCCCGTGGAACTTGGCCCAGGCCACTCTTCCCGAAGCTGGAGCCTCGAAACAGTAGACCGCCTCCCTGCTCGGGACCACGACCTCAAGATTCCCGTCCCCGTCCGCATCCCCTACGGCGGGCGAGGAGAGTATGCTGCTTTCGGCCTTGAACTTCCAGAGCGGCACCCCCGAGGAACTGAGCACGTATACCGTCCCGGCCGTGTCGCCCACGACGACCTCCGGCCTGCCGTCGCCGTCTAAGTCGGCCACCGCCGGGGACGATATCACGGGACCTTCGGTCCTAAAGGCCCAGATCTCTCCTCCCTCGGAGCTTAAGCAGTGGACGGTGTTATCCATGCTGCCGAAGATTATCTCCGTACCTTCCTCGGGGGATACGTCCGCTAAGGCGGGGGAGGAGGATATGCGGCCTCCGGTGGAGAACCTCCAGCGCTCGGTGCCGTCCGGACCTAAGCAGTAGAGGTTGTGGTCCCAGCTCCCGAAGGATATCTCGGGCGAGCCATCGCCGTCCAGATCGCCCACGGCGGGGGAGGAGAGCACCTGACCTTCCGTGGGGAACTTCCACAGAAGTCTTCCACGGGCATCGAAGCAGTACAAGCTCCCTTCCGTCGCCGGGGTACCGTTGCCCACGACTACCTCGGGCGAGCCGTCGCCGTCCAGGTCGGCCACGGCCGGGGTGGAGAGGACCCAGGCTGCTGCCGGCTCCTCATATCGCCACAGGAGGCTCCCATCTGGCTCGAAACAGAACAGATGACCCTGGCTGTTGGCCGCCAAGATCTCTGGCCTTCCGTCCCCGTCCACATCTGAAACTGTGGGGGTAGATGCGACTATGTAGCCCGTATCCAGCCTGAGGGGGCGGGAGATCTCCGCTTCTATGCTGTATATGTATACCGAGCCGTCCCAGCATCCGACCAGGACCTCGGGGAGGCGGTCCCCATCCATGTCCGCAAGGGCTATACCTCCGGCGTCGTTCGGGGTCCTTATGTGGACCCTCTCGCCGGTCGAGGAGTCTATTATGTAAAGGCCGTCCGCTTCGTCCGGGGCCCCCGTATCCTCGCCACGGGAGGTCATTAGGACGAAGTTCCTGGTGAGCGCAGGGTGGTTGTGGAAGGACACGCCCGGCACCTCGGCCTTCCACTTAGGGGTGAGTTCGAGAGGGAAGGCCGCAAGGGGACCGGTGAGGGCGAGCACGAAGGCGATGGCTTTCGCTCCCATAAGTCACCTCCTGAGCTTCACTTGGGTTCGGGCCATTCGGGAGGTTCGGGCAGGGGGGAGGGCCCCCTGCGAGCGGAGAGCACGGCCGCCACGCCGCCTCCGACCAAGACCGCCCCTAAGGTCACCCAAAGCCAAGTCCTTCTGGGCTTGGCGAGCTTGGGGACTTCTGGAGGCTTGAGGGGCCTTGTGGTGTAGCGCCTCTCGAGCTTTACGGCGAGCCGCTCCACCATGGCCCTCAGCTGTTCCTCCCCTAAGACCTTTTCGTACTCCGCAGCTATGACCTCGCCGGTCCCAGCGTCCACGAGGCGAACGTCGGCCTCTATGATCTCCCCGAACTTCGATACCCCTCCGAAGACCAGGAGGTCCACGCCAAGTATGGAACCTATCCTCCTGGCGGTCCCAGCGTCCACTATGCCGGAGACCTGGAGCTTCTGTTCCTCCAACATCTCCTGGATGCGGCCCCTCTCCACCACCTGGAACACCCCGTCGTTTACGAGCTTGGTGGTGAGCATCTCGGATACCGCCGCCCCGTAACCTTCCTCCTGGGCGGCCCTGTTGGCGTCCGCGAACGGGAAGACGGCTATGCGCTTTTTTGCCTCCTGGGCGTATGAGGGGGTCCAGAGGATCTGGGTGAAAAGGAAGATCGTAGCTACCAAAGGTCTAAAGATTCGCATAGGCCCTCCTTGGTTGGAAGGAGACTTCGGTCTCAATGTACTTCCCTCGGACGAAGATGTCAATACGTCCGAGGTTATAAATTCGGGAATTGCACGAAAGTAAGTTCACCTTAGGAGGGACACGACGACCTCGTGCCCTATGTATATGTTGTCGTCCTTTACGAAGAGCAGCAGGAAGTCGCCCTCGGCTCCGTAGCCCACGTTGGCCACCACGGCCCCGGATTTGAGGAGGCGGATACTTTTCCTGTGGAGGTGGCCGCAGAGGTGTACCTTAGGGGAGATGGTCCTGAAGGCGTCCAAGAAACACCTTTGGCCCCCGTGCTTTCCTGAGGGCGTCAAGTCCGCAAGGCCGACGGGACACCCGTGGGTTATAAGTATGTCTACTTCCCTCCCCCCGAGGGAGTCGGCGATCTGGGCAACCTCTTCGTCCGTTATGTACCAAGGTTTGCGGTGGGATTTGGCCCATATGCCGCTTATTCCGGCTATCTTAAGTCCCATAACGTCCCGTACCTCCCCCCTTCGGAGGAGGACGGGGGAACCGTCCCGGTTTCTGACGAGGGGAAGGAGCTCGAGGTCGTCGTGGTTTCCGAAGACCGTAAGGAGGTAGGTCCGGGAGGTCAGGCGGGAGAAGTCCTCCTCGCCCACCTCCCCCGGGTCCCCCCAGTCCCCGCAGGAGAGGACGAGCTCGGGCCCTTCCTCCTCCAGAGCTTCCCACATGGGCTCCCAGCGACCGTGGAGGTCGCCGACGGCTAAGAGCTTCATCTACGCAGGCGCACGAAGTGGGCTATGGAACGGTCGTAGGTCCGCTCGGCCTCTTCGTCGAAGAAGCAGGCCGGAGGTGCAGTTGCACTTCTCAATGTTCTTGGTGTACTGGGGGCATTCTATCACGTCTTCCTCCCTTCCGGTAACGGTGGTCTGGGTTCGGCGGCGAGGGAAAGGTCGGAGGCCTCCCCGAGGGACAGATGGAAGCTCCCCGCCCGTGCCACCATGGCGGCGTTGTCCGTGCAGAGGACGGGGGACGGGAAGACAGCCCTTATCCCCGAGCTTTCTGCCCAGGAGGAGACCCTTTCCCTGAGCTTTCTGTTCGCCGCCACCCCGCCCACGACGGCCACGGACGGGACCCGGTAGGCCGAAGCGGCCGATGTCAGCCTTCTGTAAAGGACGTCCACCACGGCCCTCTGGAAGCTCGCCGCCACATCCGGAACCCTTGCGTCGGGATGTTCCTCCAGGTAATAGAGCACGGCGGTCTTGAGGCCGCTGAAGCTGAAGTCCCAGCCCGGAGGGAGGGGACGGGGGAAGTTTACGGCCTCGGGATCGCCCCCCAGGGCCGTCCGCTCTATCTCCGGGCCTCCTGGGTACCCCAGGCCGAGCATCTTAGCTCCCTTGTCGAAGGCCTCGCCCGCTGCGTCGTCCCTGGTCCTGCCGAGCACCCGGTAGCAGCCCCATTCCTCCACCAACACGAGCTCGGTATGTCCCCCCGAGGCCACGAGGGTCATAAGGGGTAGGGGAACTTCCGGGTCCTGGAGCAGTGAAGAGAATATGTGGGCCTCTATGTGGTGTACGCCTATGAGGGGAAGTCCGAGACCTAAGGCGAGGGCCTTGGCCACCGAAAGGCCCACCATTATGGAGCCTATAAGACCTGGACCGTAAGTTACCGCCACCCCGTCCAGCTCCTCAGGCTCGACCCCGGCCTCCGAGAGGGAGCGGGCGAGGAGGGGTATTATCTTGCGCAGGTGGGCCCTGGATGCTAGCTCCGGGACCACCCCCCCGAACTCGCTGTGTTCGGCCTGGGATGCTACTATATTGGAAAGCAGCCCCTTCTGGTCGTCCCAGACGGCGACAGCCGTCTCGTCGCAGGAGGTTTCTATCCCCAATATCCTCATGGCAACCTGACGTGGAAGGAGGAAGGTTTGGCCCTCAGGAACCTCACCCCCGGCGGCAGGGAGAAGGAGGGTTCCGGAGGTTCCCCCTCCCTGAGCCTGCGGTAGTCTATGTAGGCCCCGATGTCGTCCGGGGAGATGCGGGAGAGGAGGTCGGCCGCACCGCTGACTTTAACGTCCACCCTGTCCGGCACGACCCACGCACCCTTGGGGGCATGTACGAGGCGCACCTGCACCCCCTTAAGCCACCTTTCGGCTATGGGCTGGACTTCCAGGTCCACGTAGACCTTAGGGGGAAGGCAGGATACGAGGGGGGAGGGAGGGATCACCTTTAGTTCTAAGCTTACGGATTTGCGCAACGTGGGAACCTCGAGGGAGTCGGTGCGGACGGTGCGGACCTTGCGGACTATGCCCTCCGGTCCTGATACCGTCACCGAGTCGGGGCGAACCTTCGGGGCGAGCGCCACGTATCCCGGAGCGGGGGAGAACTCCAGAACTGGAACTACGGGCACCTTCCTGTTCATGCGGCGGTCCACTTCGACCTCTAAGACGGAAGGTTTCAGTAGTTCCAGGGCCCTTACATCCAAACCCTTGGGCACCTCCACGTCCATAGGGGAAAGGACCCGCCTTATCCTGCCCGGGCCTTTGGGGTTCGCCCGCACCACGAGCCTCACCTTCGAATAGTGCAAAAGCTTCAGGAACAGGAGATGCTTTCCCTTCCCCCACAGCCTCACCTTCGCCGTCTTCGGCGGGGGTTCGGAGATGGCCATATCCTCTGGGAGCTGTAAGGCTACCGGGACCGAGACCGTGACCTCGTAATGCTTTTCGGTGGCCACGTGGAACCATAACAAAACGGCGAGGAACAACGCCCCCGCCTTTATCCCTATGTTTGCCTTGATGTCCATGACGTCGGATGTGCCGTGGGTGGGGCCCTCTTACTTCCAAAGGACTATTTGAAGGAACGACCTATCTCCTTGCCTATACTTATCTCTCCGTTGTCTATCCTCAGGTTGAACCCACATTCAGGATTCGTGCACACCCAAGCCTTGTACCTTATCTCAGACCCCTCCTTACCGTAGTCGGACAGGGGAACCAACACGCCGGACTGACATTTGAGACACTTAGGGAACCCATATTCCATCATCTTCCCCCCCTTCCCTGAGCTAAGGAGCCCCACCCACGGTGCTTGAGATAATTTAGACAAAAGTTAATCCAAAGTCAAGACTTCTGTGAGAGTTGTAAATTTGGATAATTGTAAGTTGATACAACGGATAACTTAAGGAAAAGGATTGACAATCTCCCCGGTATGCTGTACAATTAGCGTTGTCGGAAGGGGGCGTAATGCATCCGGTCCTGCTACATCTGGGCCCTTTGGAGATACGTTCTTACGGTGTGATGTTGGCGGCTGCGTTCGCCTCGGCCGCCTACTTTGCCATGTGGAGGGCCGAGAAGTTCGGGGTACCCAAGGAAGCCTTGGGGAACCTGCTGACGTGGGTCGTGGTCTCGGGCGTCCTGGGGGCAAGGTTCTTCTATGCGGCGTTCCACTGGGACGAGTTCAGGGGGCATGCGTGGGATGTGGTAAATCCTTTTCAAGGGGGAAGGATAGGCATAGCCGGGCTCACATGGTATGGGGGGTTGATCCTTGCGACCGGAGCGGGGATTTTGTACCTTAGGGCGAGGAAGCTCCCGCTCTGGAGGACGATGGACCTCATAGCTCCGTCAGTGGGATTGGGGATATTTCTGGGCAGGATAGGGTGCTTCCTGAACGGCTGTTGTTTCGGGAGGCCGAGCGAACTTCCCTGGGCCGTAGTATTCCCACCCGAAAGTCCCGCAGGTAGCGTCTTCCCCGGGGTGTCTATACATCCTACCCAGCTATACATGTCCTTGTACGGGCTTATAATATTTGGAACCTTACTCTGGGCCGAGAGGTTCAGGAGGTGGGATGGTTTCACGTTCTGGCTTTTGGTCATGCTTTACGCTTCTGCGAGGTTCCTTGTGGACTTCGTGAGGTACTACGAGGAGAGCATGCAGGTGCATTTAGGTGGGACCGTGCTTTCGGTGAACCAGGTGCTGAGCATAGGGCTTTTCCTTGTAGGGCTGGGGATGCAGGTCTACCTTGGGAGGAGGAGATGAGGAAGGTGGAGGTCCATGTGGACGAATCCAGGTGTAAGGGATGCGGGCTCTGCGTGGAGTTCTGCCCTGCCGGGGTCCTGGAGCTTTCGGACGAGGTGGGGCACGTCC
>Ga0164318_10002867_pt1 | contig 16147 bp, 19 predicted proteins | sample GuaBasSedimGuay9_FD_113734 | JGI IMG/M metagenome (GOLD analysis project Ga0164318, IMG submission 113734) | Subseafloor sediment microbial communities from Guaymas Basin, Gulf of California, Mexico - Guay9, Core 4571-4, 0-3 cm | ecosystem: Environmental > Aquatic > Marine > Hydrothermal vents...
CTTAAAGGAAAATTTCCCGTACTGGTGAATTTCTGCCGAAGAGAACAGGGATTTCTGGTAGCCAAAGGAAATCCTAAGCAAATTTCCGGCGTTTCCGACCTGGAACAACCGGAAATCAAGATTGCCAATCGTCCGGTTGGCACAGGCACACGCCTTCTCCTCGACCGGGAGCTCGAAAAGGCCGGCCTCCAAGAGACGCGAATCCAAGGGTATGATCAAGAATTCAGAAGCCATCTGGATGTGGCCATGGAGGTGCTTTCGGGCCGGGCCGACATGGCTCCTGCCATCAAACCGGTGGCAAGTCTTTTGGGATTGGACTTTATTCCGCTTCGCTGGGAGCGATTTGATCTTCTTATCTCAAAAGAGCATTTTTTTGAACAGGGGGTTCAACTCTTTTTAAGCCTTCTCCATGAACCCCAGTTCCGCGATCTATCCGTGAAACTGGATGGATACGATTTGGGTTTATGCGGTAAAATGGTTTTTCCAAAAGAATCACAATGTAATGCAAAGGAATAGGTTATGATAAAATTAGCGAATTTGATGACATGCACGCGAATTATTTTTGTAGCGCTGATGGTGTTACTGCCTTTTTCTGTTAGCGCCGAACCACAGGGAAAACTTATCATTTTCCATGCAGGAAGTCTTACGGTGCCTTTTGCCAAAATAGAAAAGGATTTTGAGGCAAATTATCCCAAAGTTGACGTGCTCCGTGAGGGAGGAGGAAGCACAAAAATGGCGCGAATGATTTCAGAGCTGCATAAACCGGCAGATATCATGGCATCCGCTGATTTTAATGTTATCGACAAAACCCTGATCCCTGAATATGCTGAGTGGAATATTCGTTTTGCAACAAACCAGTTGGTCCTTTGTTATACGGATAAGAGCCGCTTTGCAAACCAGATCACCGCAAACAACTGGCACAAAATCTTAGGACGAAAAGGGGTCATCTGGGGGCATTCGGATCCCAATCTGGACCCCTGTGGCTACAGGAGCCTCATGGTACTCCAACTTGCCGAAAAACATTACAAATTGCCCGGCCTCCATGATCAGTTGATTGCAAACCGGCCAGAGAAAAACATACGGCCCAAATCGGTTGAACTGGTTTCATTGCTTAAGACAGGAAATATGGACTATGCCTGGGAGTATCTTTCCGTTGCTGTTCAACAGGGTTTGAAGTACATAATGCTTCCTGATGAAATTAACCTGGGCAATTACAAAATGGATGGGTTTTACAAACAGGCAACGGTAAAGGTGACCGGCAAAAAACCCGGGACATGGATAACTCAAACCGGAAAATCATGTACCTATGGAATTACCATATTAAAAAGTGTTCAAAATACCGAAGCTGCTGAGGCGTTCCTGGAGTATCTGATCGACCCCGATGAGGGCTTAAAGATTCTGAAAGACATGGGACAACCGCCTTTTATTCCTTGCAGGGTTCCCTCAGAAAAAATGAAATCCAAGATTCCTTTGTCTTTATTAAAATGGGTTGAGGTAAAAGATTAAAAAGAAATGGCAATAAAGAGGAAAATTGATCCGTTTTTTTGGATAGCTGTTTTTTCCACCGTAACGGTTATTGTATTTATTATCTTTCCTTTAACTGAAATGGTGCTTCAGCCTTCTGTGCAAGATCTCAAAGATGCCATTTGTGACCCTGATGTCCTTGGTTCGATCGGGTTGAGCATCTATACATCCGGCATGGCTGCCCTGATTTCGTTTTTAATTGGCACCCCCTTTGCCTATTTACTGGCCCGGAAAGATTTTTTCGGAAAAAAACTCGTTGAAAGTATCATTGAACTGCCCATCATGATTCCGCACCCGGTGGTCGGGATTGCGATTCTTGGACTGGCCGGTAAAAATCATTGGCTGGGACAGTTGATGCAGCAGGTCGGTATCCAAATAATGGGAACGGTCACCGGCATTGTAACAGTTCTGACCTTTGTGGGTCTGCCGTTTTATGTAAACACCGTCAAGGCAGGATTTGAAGCCATACCTGTGAGATTGGAAAATATATCAAGGAGCCTTGGGGCCTCTTTGTCAGAAACCTTCGTGCGTGTGACGTTTCGCCTTGCATGGCGCTCCATGCTGGTGGGCATCATTATGTGCAGTGCAAGGGCAATCAGTGAATTCGGAGCGGTGGTTATTGTAGCGTATCATCCCATGATCGCACCGGTAATGATTTATGAGCGCTTCACTGCCTATGGCATTAAATATTCTCAACCCGTAGCTGTCTGGTTAATAGTGGTCAGTCTGCTGCTGTTTTTACTATTGAGAATCTGCTCTTTACCAAAGGAAAATCAAACATGATCGAGATAAAAGATCTGTTTATTAAGTTTCCCGGCTTTACCCTTCAGGATATCAATCTTTCCATTCAGGACGGAGAGTTTTTCATGCTTCTGGGACCGACAGGAGCAGGAAAAACTCTTATTCTGGAAGCAATTGCAGGTATCGTTCCCATTACCCGTGGCCGTATCTTTGTGAAGGGAAAAGAGATTACCCGTCTACCTCCGGAACAGCGCGATACCAGCATCGTATACCAGGATTATGCACTATTTCCCCACCTGTCTGTTTTGAAAAATATTACTTATGGATTGCGTTACCACAAAAACAATCCAAAAGCTTCGAAAAAACGGGTAACACAGCTTATGGAGCAATTGGGGCTCCAGCCTCTTGCTCAGCGATCCATTCACAATTTAAGTGGCGGCGAAAAACAGCGAACAGCCTTGGCACGTGCCCTGGCTGTGAATCCTTCCGTGCTCCTTCTGGACGAACCTCTCTCCGCACTGGATCCCAATTTCCGGGAAGATGTCCGGGAATTGTTGAAAAAACTGCATCAGGAAGTAGAAACCACATTTTTAATGGTCACACACGATTTTGCCGAAGCCATGTTTTTGGGAGAACGGATGGCTGTGCTTAACACCGGCAAAATTGATCAGGTCGGCCCTGTTCACGACGTCTTCCATAAACCGGCCACCCCGTTTGTGGCCAAATTCATGGGCATTAAAAATGTCTTTCACGCATCTTTCAGAAACACAAAGGCACGGGTGAATAACCTTGAGTTACATCTTCAATCCCCATCCGGAGAGAATAAGCACTATGTCGCTATTCGGCCTGAAGATATTATAATCAGCAGAAATGGGACTTTTGGAAATGATATGAATGCATTTCAAGCCAAGGTAATGAGTATCTCAGATCAAGGCCCGTACTACGAGGTTTCAGCTGAGGCAGTTAACGTAATTTTCAGGGTGATGCTAAGCAAGAACGAATTTATTAAATTAGAGATCCAAAAAGGGAAACACATCCACCTTTCATTCCGATCTTCTACCATCCACGTTTTTTAATTGAACACGGCAGTCGGTTCTTTTGAGAATCAAATTGCCGGGTTCACAATCTCGAACGTCTGATTTGAACTGCAAATCTCAAGCGTCATGTACAATATTGTCCGGGAAAATGGGTTTAGGATAGACGCTGTAAATGCAACTCAGATTAGACCAGGATTTTTTTAAAGTAATTTTCCAGCCGGTTCATCCCCTCGGCAATGTTTTCCATAGAAGTTGCATATGAAAATCGAAGGTATCCTTCGCCGTTTTTTCCAAAATCGATGCCGGGGGCCACACCCACATGTGCTTTTTCAAGAATATCAAAGGCAAGTTTATACGAGTCACCGGAAATGTGTTTTGCATTAGCAAACACATAAAAAGCGCCTGTGGGTTCCACGGTGATCCCGAGACCCATATCTTTTAGGCGGCGAATCATGAATTGTCTGCGTTCATTATAAATTCGCTTCATACGCAAAATATCTTCTTCGGCTTCCTTAAAAGCGGTAATTCCGGCGACCTGAACCATGGCATTGGCAGAAATAAAAAAATTTTGTTGAAGCTTTTGTATGGGGCGAATGAAGTGTTTGGGTGCAATCATGTAGCCGAGTCGCAATCCGGTCATTGCGTAGAGTTTTGAAAACCCGTTGAGGACAAACGCTTTTTCCGTAAATTCCAGTATAGAGTGTTCTTTTCCCTCGTAAACCAGGCCATGATAGATTTCATCCGAGATAATATACGGTGAGTCCGGTTTTAAAGACAGGGCGGCAATTGCCTCCATTCGCTCTTTGGAAAGCAGGTTCCCTGTTGGATTGGATGGGGAATTGATAAATATTCCTTTTGTTTTCCGGGCAATCTTTTTTTCAATTGTTTCGGGTCGGTATTGAAAGCCGTCTTCCTCATAAACAGGAATGAGTACGGGCTCGCCCTGCGCAAACCTTATAAAATTAGGATAGCAGGCATAATGGGGATCTGAGACAATGACCTGGTCTCCTTTTTCCAACAGTGAGGAAAACATGACAAACATGGCCGGAGAAGTGCCTGATGATATTACGATCTGATCGGGATCCACTGACACTCCGTATGTTTTTAAATAATGTTCACTGATGGTTTCTCTGAGTTCTATCATACCCAGGCTGTGTGTATAATGGGTATGGCCGTTGTTCAGTGCCTTACAGGCAGCATCCTTAATACATTGAGGGGTATCAAAATCAGGCTCGCCGACTTCCAGGTGGATCATATGAACCCCCTGACGTTCCATTTCGTGAGCCCTCTCAAGAACGTCCATTACGATGAAAGGGGTCATTTCTCTGGTTCGATGGGATATCATTTCTGTTCCTTAAACAACCTTGTTGAGAGGGTATTCTATAATGCCCTCAGCGCCGTGTTTCAATAGCATTGGGATAAGGTCTCTGACAATACTGGTATCCACCACCGTTTCCACAGAAAACCAGTTTGAGTTGTAAAGCGGGGAAACCGTCGGCGCGTTGAGACTGGGGAGCAAGGATACAACCTTTTCAAGACGAGTATCCGAAACATTCATTTTAAGGCCCACAAGCTTTTCAGCCACAAGTGCACCTTTAAGTAATAGAGCAATCTGTTCAAGTTTTTCTTTTTTTTCGGAATTTTTCCATGAATCATGGTTGGCGATAAGTTGAGTATAGGTCTGCATAAATTCATGGATAATTTTCAGCCCGTGGGCCTTAATGGTACTTTCCGTTTCAGTAACTTCCACGATGGCATCGGCAAGACCGGAAATGACTTTTGCCTCCGTGGCTCCCCAGGAAAATTCAACGGTGACATTAATGTTACGTTCAGAAAAATAGTTTTTGGTATATTCAACCAGTTCGGTGGATATTTTTTTCCCCTTAAGATCCTCTATTGTTTTAATGGAAGAATCCGGGGCAACCGCCAGCACCCATCTTGCCGGCCGGGCGCTTGTTTTGGAGTAAACAAGGTCGGTGATCACGTGGACATCAGATTTATTTTCAGCGATCCAGTCCTTGCCCGTAAGTCCGGCATCCAGGGTGCCGTTTTCAACATGGAGGGACATTTCCTGAGCCCTGCACAGGGTACATTCGATGGTATCATCATTTATTTCGGGAAAATAGCTTCTGCCATTGACATTAATTTTCCATCCGGAACGTTTGAATAGATCTATGGTTGCGTTTTGCAGACTTCCCTTGGGAATCCCCAGTTTTAAAGGAGTTGTCATTTTTTATATACCTCCTCGGGATTAAATACCGGTTCTCCCATGATCCGGATTGCTCCATCTTCGACCTTTTTAAAAAAACAGCTTCTATAGCCCATGTGACAGGCTGCGCCTCCCACCTGTTCAACTTTCAACAATACCGTATCATCATCACAATCGATCCTGATTTCTTTTACGAGCTGCATATTTCCGGACGTTTTTCCTTTTATCCAGAGGCGTTGTCTGGTTCGGCTGTAATAAGTGGCTTTGCCGGTGTCAAGGGTTGATTCCCATGCGTCTTGATCCATAAACGCAAGCATTAAGACCTCACCGGTTTTATAATCCTGAACAATGGCGGGCAATAATCCGCCCATCTTTTTAAAATCGAGTGTAATCATAAAAATATATACTCCTTACAAAGTTTTTGTGGCAAACATTTTTGATAACCAGAACATAAAATAAAGTCAAATTCTTTTTTTTTAATTAACCCCGGGAATAATAAATTCCCCCATCTTTCTTGTCTTTTGGATCTAATGAAAAATAGGGGGAGGTCTTTTGACGGTTCACCTTACGTTGACTTTCATGACAGTGATTGTTATGGTGCCCAGTTATGGAATCAGGAAATGTCGTTGAATATATCGACAGCAAGAAAATTATTTGTGCAGTTATTCTTGAAGTCAAGAATCAGAGACTGAAACTGTTGACCGAAAACAACCGGGAAGTCAACCTTTCGGCAAGTCGTCTGTCACATAGGTGCGAAATGCGTCTGGATTCCTCCATGGGACGAAGTGCGATGGTCCATACTTTAAAGGAAATAGCAAGCCGGCGTAACGCATTAATAAGCCACATAAACATCAAGGAATTATGGGAAGTTTTAAACACGGAACAAGAATGGATCGATCTGAACACAATGACCGGATTCTGTTTCCTGGAAAATCCGAGCTGTGATCACGAGTCTGCTGTTGTCAGAGCATTTTTTACAAACAGACTTTATTTTAAATTTAACCATGGTCGCTTTTTCCCCAATACGGCAGATCAGGTTGAACAGAAGATCGTTCAGGAAAGAGAAACAGCACGCAGAAATCGGATGATCAAAGAGGGCGGGGATTGGCTTAAAAACGTTTTTAATGATAATCCCTTTTCCCCGCCCGAAAACAAAACCCAAATTATAAACATCCTGAAATCATTTTATCTCTTCGAAAAGGAAAGTAAAACTTACACCCTTGGTAAAGCAATGCTTGTAAAGGCTGGCATCGATCCTGATGAAGAAACCTACCAGGTTTTGGTTAAGCTGGGCGTTTTTGATAAAAACGAAAATACGGATCTTTATAAATATAATATCTCAACAGCTTTCCCCGGCAATATTATGCAAAGAGCAACGGAACTGGCCGATTCACAGCAGGAGTTTTCGGCTGACCCCATGCGCAAAGATTTGACCGGGCTTTCGTTAATGACCATCGACGGCCAGGCAACTTTAGATTTCGATGATGCCATCAGTATAGAAGATCATGGAGATCATTATCATCTTGGAATTCATATTATCGATGTGGGGTATTTTATTAAAAAAAGAGACCCTATCGATCAAGAGGCGTTGCTTCGTGGCAGCTCAATTTACATGCCCGATCAGAAAATACCAATGATTCCGCCCTGTCTTGCCGAAAATCTTTGCAGCCTGAAAGCCGGACAATTACGCCCGGCCATCAGCATTATGGTGAACTTAAGCAAATGTTGTGAAATTGTCGACTATGAAATAATTCCGAGCCTGATCCGGGTGGAGCGCCAGCTTACTTATTACGATGTTAATATGATTGCCCAAGACAGCAAGGAAATTATTATACTCTGTGATATCGCAGAACAATTCCGTCAGAACCGGATGGCTGCAGGAGCCGTTCAGATCACGTTGCCGGATATTAATGTATGGATCGATGAGAATAATGAGGTTACTGTAAACAGAGTGAACAGGGAAAGTCCCGGAAGGATGCTGGTTTCGGAAATAATGATCATGGCAAACTGGCTCATGGCCAAATTCTTGGTCCAACATAACGTTCCGGCAATATACAGGTCTCAACCCGCACCCCGTGAGCGACTCTACAAGGGAACTGAAGGCTCTTTATTCCAGAACTGTATGCAGCGAAGACTGTTAAGCCGTTTTGTGCTGAGCCCGAAGCCTGAACATCATTCGGGATTAGGTCTGGATGCCTATGTTACCGCAACGTCACCCATCCGGAAATATTTTGACCTGGCCACTCAGCGGCAGATACGGGCAGTCCTCGGCCTGGAAGCGCCTTATACCGTGAAAGAAATAGATAATATCATACAGGCGCTTGAAGAGCCGATGAGTTGTGTATCAAAGCTTCAATTCAACCGCCACAGGTACTGGCTCTTGAAATACCTTGAAAAAAGAATCGGGCAAAAAGAAGAGGCTATTGTGCTGTACAAAAAGAGAAACACCTATCATATACTCATATCCGAATATATGATACAGTGCGACCTGCCCTCATCCAGCGGCATAGATTTGAAGCCCGAAGACCTGATTCAGATAACCATACAGCATGTCAATGCAAGAAAAAACGTACTGTCTGTGTTTATGGGTTGATGGGTGGAAATCAAGACTGTTGGTAAACGCTGATGCCTTTCTATTGACAAACCGTGACTCCGAAGCTTTTTTTAACTGCCTGGTGTCAGGTGTCAGGAATGATGAACACAGGTACTAAATCTCACTTTGTTTGCTCTTAAATTTAGGATTATTTGATCCATTTTTAAAAGAATATTCAATTGTCATACAAGCAATTTTAAGTAGCTATTTTATCTATTAATCTTAATCGGTTATCCACAGTGTGTGCGGTGTATGATTTAAAATAAAGACAAACGATTTGTTGGCAACTAATGTTGAATTAACAGTGTCATTTATTCTGAACCTTAGCCCCTGACACCTGAAACCAAATAGCCATAGCAATCTTAGCAAACAACAGTCTTGATTTAGACCCTGGGGTGATAATAAAGGAATTATAAAGCCATGCGCGTATTATTCTGGTACTGTGACGAGTTCGATTGGGTGCCCGCCGTTAAAACTTTGGAGGATGCTCCGGAAGCCGAACCCTCCGAAAACCGAAATGTCGTGGTGGCATTTGTTCATATCGAGCCCGGGGACGTTGAAGATGGAAGTTCAACGGAGACCAAGCTGATTAAAAACGCCAAGTGGCTGGCCAGAAAATGGAATATTACCCGGATTGTTCTTCACTCTTTTACCCACTTGGGACAAGAAAAGGCCGACCCTGAGCAAGCTCAGGTCCTGTTAGGCCGGGCGCAAAAGCGTCTGGAAAACACAGGGTATTCGGTGATTCAAACTCCGTACGGATATTTTTTGGATCTGTCCATAAGAGCTCCGGGTCACCCGCTGGCAAGAATATACAAGGAATTTTAGGTCTCGTCTTACGTGACAGAGATTACCTGTCCCTGGGTTATTTTTTGAAGATCATCCGGCGAAAGTTTGAACATCGTATTGGAGGATCCGGCAGCTGCCCAGATCTCCGGGTATTTGAGAAGATCTTCATCGATAAATGTTTCCAGGGAGCTGGAGTGACCCAGAGGGGGAACACCACCCACCACAAAACCGGTTTTCGCACGGACAAAGTCAGGGTCTGCCATTTTTATGGGCTCGAAAAGGAGATTTCGGATTTTTTTCGTATTCACCCGATTTGCGCCGCTGGCAACAACCAGAATCGGTTGCTTAGTCTTTTTCGTCATAAAAACCAAAGATTTAACAATTTGTTCTACCTGACACCCCAAAGAGTTGGCTGCGTCTTGAGCACTGCGGGTGGTTTCCTTCATATTTAGCACCTGACATTCAAGGCCGTGAGCCTTGAGTGCCCTTTCTACTTTCCGGACGCTGGTATTTAAACTATTGGGCATGGTTACTTCTCCAGGATTTCAAACCGATTCTTATCCGAAATTTTCTTCAGTAATGCAGACATAACGTTCCAAACGATTTACCGATGTTCCCACCCCCGGTGAAAAATGGAAGTTTTGGAGCAGCCGAATCAACCATACTTGCCTTTTCACCGGAAGTATGAGGGAAGCAAGAAAGGCAATGAACTTAAACATAAATTGAGAGGTTTTTTCCTCGATCTGCACCGATCTCTTGCGCATCACGGTCTCAGCATATCTCCTTGCAAAAAATCGCCCAACTCAGGTTAAAAATTTCTAAACAAAGACAACCAACATCGGGCTAATGATAATCATGTGTTCCCAAAACCACCTGGATACCGGTCTTGTTCTCCAGCATTTTAGCTATTTCCTCGGGATCGTTATAAGGGCAACCAGGTTTTGCATTTGCAAAACAAGAACTTAAGTATATCTTGTCCGGTTTTATTTCCGACATTTTTATGGCCATCCCCGTGTTGGGAATCAAGGACCGGCCCGGGCATTCACATTTAATAAAGCCCACGACCTGGCAAGGCTCATCGAACGTTCCTTCTCCGAGCGCTGCAGCTTTAAGACAACGCCATTCTCCGGCACAACCGTAACCACTGTCCATGTAAGCGCCACATCCTACGATAGCAACTTTTTTCATTTTGTCCTCCTTTCTAATTCTTTATGATCTGTTCTTACCACGGCCCATGCCGCCGCCGCCCATACCCATGCCGCGACCGCCGCCCATACCTCTTCCACCACGGCCCCTACCGCCGCCGCCCATACCTCTTCCACCACCCATTCCCATGATGCGGTTGCCGGCAGTATCGGCGGATAGCCCGTTGTGATCCGTAACATTCGCTGCTTTCGCGGGTGTCAGATTTCCGTTTTTGTAGTTTTCCAGAACTTCCTTAACGGTTCCAGTGTTTCCGAGAAACACTTGAATTCCGGCCGCATAAAGGGTGCTCACGGCATTGGGCCCGCAATTGCCAGTTATTACAGCTTTGGCCCCTTTGGAAGCAACAAATTGAGCCGACTGAATTCCGGCTCCGCTACCTAACATACCGCTTTCATTGTCATAAATCTCAAAACTCATATTGTCTGTATCGACGATTAAAAAATAAGCACACCGGCCAAACCTTGGGTCAACTTGTGAATTAAGATCCTTACCTGACGAACTAATAGCTACTTTCATAATATAGTTTCCTTTCATATATTAATTTTGTAATTGTTTTCGTATGACCTAACCCGGACAAACCGGAACAAAAAGGGATTGAAAATATTCAATTATTCACAATAAAGAAATTATACTGATTAAAAATGTTTGTCATAAAAAGCACAAAACTTATAACTTAGGGCTAATTTATACGGGTCGTTTTCCGCAGCAACTCCCCGGTCCGGCGCAATCGGCTTGTCCGGGAGACAATCCGCAGCAAGCCGTATCTCCGGGTCCGGGCATTCGGTTTTTATTGGGACCGGATAGGGAAGAGTGGGCGGAAACAAGTTTTTTCAGTTTATGGCCGCCACAGCTTTTGCAGTTGGGCATTTCATCCGGACTTGCAATGAGAAGTTCACTGGTTTCTCCGCAGTCATTGCACAAAAAATCAAAAAGAGGCATAATTATTCTCCTTTGTCCTATTGCCGGTTGATATTTTCTTATTCCAATTACACAGCAAACTTCTATGCGTTATGACTCGCGTGGATAATTATCAATATTTTTCGCATAACTTTCAAAATCATTTTCCAAAATAAACTGTGAAATCATTTCACTCACTTTGTCAGCGGTATCTATACGATAAACACCTTTTTCATCGCGGCCTTCAATTTTCTTAGCATTCTCCACAATTGCTTGAAGAGAAGCGGCGGTCATTTCAACATTGACATTAACCGTAATGGTTTCTTTTGATTCACTCATTTGGTTCAAAAACTCCTTTTAACAATAAAACTTCCCTGTTCGCAACCCATATGACCGGATATCACCGGGCATTTTGCCTTTAACAGAAAAAAAATATTCTTTTCACAATTGCTCAACGTTTCGTAATTACCCTGTCCCTTGGCAATAATCAGATCACTATGCGCAAAGCATTCCCGGAATTCTTTTGAGCATTTTTCTAAAACCGTTCCGGGTATGTCTGAACCATTATCGATGACATTGACAAGTTCGGTCATACCTGTTGCCCTTGCATCTGCTATTGTCGCATCATTTATGATCGGACCGCCCCTTACGACAAATGTTACATTGTCCACAGGCAATTGTTCTATCAGCAATCGATCGAAAACAATCTCTCCGCAATTGTCCCCCAAATAAAGGATATTTTCCGCCGAATCTATTGAATCGCATAAGACTTCTATATTCCCGAACACTTGTGCCGACAGTGCCTGTTCAATAGTATCAAAAACCATGGACCTATCTATTTTTGCATTTACACCAAAATCGATAATATTTCCGGCGATAGCAATTCGGACCGCGGTGTCCATGGGATTGGAAGAACTTTGAATTCTTTGTTTCAGGTCCGGATAAAGTTTGAGGGAAAAATTGTTAAACCGGTCTTTTATTTTTTTGTATGGGTCATCGTGCCCGGACAGTTCTCTGATTGTTTTGTGGATATATTGACCCATCACCGGAGGAGATTGGTCCAGGTCCATTTTGCTTGCGGCGGCAAGAACACCGCGGAGCACCTGCTCATGAATTTTTTCATCGGAAGTTGCTAATCTTACCGCGTCAAGAGCCTGACGGATAAAACAGGGTATGCAGTCATAAGTTGTTTTCATAGATCACATAAAACCAAAAGCAATTAAGAGACATTACTGTAACAAAAAGACGTTTTCTTAACTTTTTACAAGGCCATCAGTTATGAGTATAAACTCAAAAAAGTTAAACTAAGTCCTAATATCCGGATGGTCAAGCTGTTTTTTTTATATTATTGGCCAACAACTCAAAAATTTAACAAATAACATCGAAAGAACTGAGAACTCACTGAAAAAAATCCATATAATTTTATCTTTTTTGGGAACCGGCGCCGTAATATAATGGTCATATGACCAACAAAATGTTTGACACATTGTATTATGCTAATTATGTTTTAATCAAATGCTTATTTCATAAAGGTAATTTTATTATGCCAAGGATTAAAAAGCCGAGATTTGTATCAAGATATCCGACAATCACCGCTTTCGTGCCCCGAGGTATGTTTCAAACTGGTGAGGTTAAGCTTTCAGTGGAAGGCCTTGAAGCTTTAAGATTGAGCGACTTCGAACATCTTGACCAGGAGACCGCCGCAAAAAGGATGGAGGTATCTCGCCAGACATACGGTAGAATTTTATCTGAAGCCCGTGGAATTGTTTCAGAAGCGCTGGTTACCGGGAAGGCTCTCATAATTGAGGGGGGAGCCTATGAAATGCGCGGGAAATACAGAAAACGCCGCAGAAGAGGGGGCAGGAAATTTTAAACCGTCATGCCGGACTTGATCCGGCATCCAGAAGTAATTTAATTTACTGGATTCCGGCTTTTGCCGGAATGACAAAAAATGATGTTTTTTGCAATACTGCAAAGGAGGTAAGTATTATGCCAAACAGAGATGGAACAGGCCCAATGGGTAAAGGCCGCAAGACCGGACGAGGTCAAGGAACCTGCAACCCTGCCGGAGGAAGCTTTAGCAATAATGAGCAGGGTAGACGGAACTCAGGCAGAGGATCAGGGCAGGACAGAGGATCCGGCCGGAATTCAGGTCGGGGTTTCGGACAAGGCCGGGGTTCCGGGAAAGGCCGCGGCCGCAGGCGGTAACATTAACAAGCCGGGTCCAAAAAGCCCGGCTTTTCAGAATTAAACAAATATCCTAAAAGTTCAGGCCCGTTCCATGCAAATTGGACAGTTCTGACGATGGCGAAATTTTTAGCGAAATATCGAGGTCTGAAGTGAAGCTAACCATAATATATGACAACACGGCGTGGGATAAGAATTTAAAATCTGACTGGGGATTTTCATGTTTGGTAGAAGTTTTTGGGGAAAAGATACTCTTTGATACCGGAGCAAAAGCGGATATTCTCAATTATAATATGAAACAATTGAATATTGATCCCATGCAGATTGACGAAGTTTTTATTTCTCATTCCCACTGGGATCATACCGGCGGGCTTTCCTGGTTTCTCAACCTGAATCCGGTAAAGGTTTACATCCCCTGTTCTTTTGCGGTATCAGATGATACCGTAACTGCGGTACGGGTTACTGAAAAACGTAAACTCCATGATAACATATATTCCACAGGTGAATTAAAAAATATCGAGCATTCCCTGATAGTAAAGGAGGAAACCGGGGTAACCGTAATTGCCGGATGTTCTCATCCGGGTGTCCGGGAAATCTTGCACGCGGCATCAGAATTCGGGACAGTTAGAACGCTTATTGGCGGTCTTCATGGATTCAATGAGTTTAATCTGATCGATAATCTAAAAACAGTCTGCCCCACTCATTGCACCCGGTTTATTCAGGACATCAAAGAACATTATCCCGACAAAACCATTGAAGGCGGCGCGGGTAAAGTTATTACGACCTGATGTTGTTTATAGTAAGCCCTTAAGACCTGGAGGAGAGTCTGACTATGTTCAAGATCCATCCCATTGTTGTGGGAACCAAAATTTTTGATAAAAGTATGATGACGTATCAATATGGCAACGGCCAGGAATATACCATCCCTATTTACTGCTGGTACTTGGAAGGCGGAGACCGGAAAGTTCTTGTGGATACCGGGGAGATGAGTCCGATCCAATCTCCGGATAGGGAAACGTCCATCGGTGGAAAAATTTATACCTTCGAGCAAGGACTATCCAAATGGGATCTATCACCTGCGGACATCGACATGGTCATCCATACTCATCTGCATAATGACCACTGTGAAAACGATTACAAATGTGAAAATGCTGAAATTTATGTTCACGAAAAAGAAATGGAAAAAATCCACAACCCTCACCCGCTCGATTATCGTTATCTTAAGGATTACATAGAGGATGTGGAGGAAAACGGGCAGATACGGATGATTACCGGTGACAGAGAAATTCTGCCGGGAATCCGGGTGATTCATACACCGGTTCATACTGAAGGGGGGTTGACCATATTCATTGATACGCCTAGTGGTCAGGCCGCCATAACCGGGTTTTGTGTAATTAAAGAAAATTTTTATCCGCCGGTTCAAATAAAAGCTATGGAAATGGAGGTAATTCCTCCCGGGACACTTGTAAATGCCTATGAAGCTTATGACATTATGCTGAAGATTAAAAATATGGCGGATATACTGCTGCCGCTTCACGAACCGGAATTTGCATCTGTTGATACGATTCCTTAGTTCTTTTTTTTCAGGGCTTCAAATTTTAAACATATAAATCAATTTAATTCATCAAAAATAAAATATGTTTGACCTCTTTTAAAATTTGAAACGTTCATCTTAGATTATGTTTTGAAGTGCCTTAAGCATGGGGGTTATTTTAACCCGGTGTTCCGGCGGTATCATTAAAACCTTAATTTTGAGATTGGGAATCAGACCGGTATCCGGAATGTTCAGGGTGTTCATTTTGTAGTTGCGGCGATTCGTTTTTGATTCCATAAATTTTAAAACATCGATCAGATTTCCCGAGAAACCCTGAGAATCGACATGCTCGATAAATTGCAAAAACAGATTGTTAACGCTTAAAATAAATGGATCAACTTCGGCATAACCTTGTTTCCTGCAATCTTTTATTGAAACAAAACACCGGCATCCAAAGGGTCTTACCGGATAAATCGAACACAGGTTGTCTTTTAAAAGCGGACAGCACCCATCATAATCTTCATGTTTCTCTTCCGGAGGATCTTCCCCTTTCATGCAAATATCCGCGAGTTTGTTTGTGGTTGTCAGTGGCTGAAAGCGTTTTTTGGGTATTACCCCCTCAATATTCTTAAACAAACTTGATTTTCCATATGAAATCATATGAGTTGTGATAAGATACCCTTCCAGGGTTGTCAGGGTGACATTTCGGGTGCAGCAACCCGCACAATATTTTTTGCAGGCCATGTTCAGCTTGGCTACAAATCCGTCATAAATTTTATAAATCTGATCTAAAACCGCCAGCTTTGAATTCAATTCCATTTATTTTTCCTTGCCAAACTCTTTTTTTAAACACCTTGACTTTGATAGAAACAACCAGTATTTTTTTTATTACCTTAATCTTGCACAAGTCGGATGCTTTCATATGTAAGGCACTTAAGAGCGAAGTCATAGTAAACTATTACGAGCCCTTAATAACGCAGCAGATGGAAGCCTCCGGCTCGCCCTTTGGGTGAAAATTAATGAATCTGGTAGGAGGTAGCCGAATAGGCTACCCCCTCCCTACAGAACGGCTCGTACCGGCCAGGTAAGCCGCTCCTCGATTAGCGACTGAATGTTAATTCAAGAGATTGTTGCTTCTTTGTAAAATCATGTAGAAAGATCATTCCCTGCCTTCTAAACCATTGGAGGTTCATAACAAACCGTACCTCTTTACGCATTACCGATTGCCATCTGTTCATCTTGACCCAGACCCGACGTGCTTCGTAGGGTTTATAACCGGCCCGTATCATCATTCTCTGGAATTTTCGTGGGTTCTTCCATTTCTTCAGTTGCATGGATCTGAGACGACTGCGTATCCACCCGTCAAGATCCCTGAATAAATTACGGAACTCCTGAATACGAAAATAACCGACCCAACCCCTTAAATACAC
>Ga0164318_10002869_pt1 | contig 16142 bp, 18 predicted proteins | sample GuaBasSedimGuay9_FD_113734 | JGI IMG/M metagenome (GOLD analysis project Ga0164318, IMG submission 113734) | Subseafloor sediment microbial communities from Guaymas Basin, Gulf of California, Mexico - Guay9, Core 4571-4, 0-3 cm | ecosystem: Environmental > Aquatic > Marine > Hydrothermal vents...
AATAGGCAAGTGAACTTTCAATCATGATAAAAAACTTACTTTGCCTATTCGTTTTATACCTATAAAAAATTATATTTAAGTGGCCTTGAATATTTTAGTATTCTAATTAAACATAAAATTCTGGTACAAAATACCACAATTTTTATGAATAAAACCATAAGTTGACATTGGGATTACATATTGCTAAAAAGCATGAGTCCTGGTGGAATATTGAAAAAACTAAATATTGAGTAATGGAGGTGATAATGTATACATTTAATATGATACCACCTCGAACCAGTGGAATGGCTTTGATGATTGTTGCAATTTTAATCCCTTTTTTGATATCTATATTTTTAGGAATAGATCTCTATATGTTAAAGCATGTAAAGTACAATATTGACCGGAATGAATTGCAGATCAAAGGTGGTCTTTATAAAAGAGTACTGAGTAAAGATGAACTTGACTTGGATTCAGTATCGATAGTTGATTTAAATAACAAAATGGATCTTGCGCCTGTTATTAAGAGAAATGGAATCGGTTTGCCTGGGATTAAGGAAGGCTGGTTTAAATTAAGGAATGGTGAAAAGGCTCTTTTATTTTTAACTGATACAAAAAATGTGGTATATATACGGACGTTAAAGGGATATGCATTGCTCCTAAGTGTATCAAATCCTGAAGAGTTTGTTAAAAAATTGAGAGCAATGGGTTAGTTAAATCCTACTACAATTCGTAAATCGGTTATAATTATGTCTAGTCTGGTTATCAGGGAGATGAGAATTGATGATTTGGAAAAATCTCTTTCTCTTATTAGAAAGGTCATTATCGTTTCAAATTCAAACGATTATACTGAAACAATAATCAAAAATCTATTGTCCCACTATAGCCTTTCAAATTTTAAAAATGTGTATTTTAAAAGGAAATATTATATAGCACTTATTAAAAGCAGAGTAATTGGAACAGTTGCTTGTGAGGAAAATAGTGTATATTCTCTTTTTGTAGACCCTGATTATCAGAATAAAGGGATAGGAAAATCTCTACTAAAAAGAGTTGAAGAGTATATATTGAAAAATGGATATAATAAAAGTAAGCTTTCAGCGAGCTTGACTGCCTTATCCTTCTACAAATCTAATGGATATACTGAGATTAAGAGAGTAAAAAACAACGAATTGGGTGATGTAGTCCTCATGGAGAAAAAACTAAATTGAGAAAAAAACAAATTAAGTCTATAAATCTGGTAGCAGAGATAGTGGTGTATGTGGAAAGAAAAATTGATAATGAAGTCACCTCTGATAACAGGTTCAACAGATGGTATTGGAAAGACAACAGCATTGGCACTTGCGGAAAGTGGATTTTATGTAATTATACATGGTAGGAATAGGAATAAAGGTAAGTCGGTCGAAGGAAGAAAAAAACTCTGTGTATCTTGCAACTTCTAAAAAGTTAAAAGGGGTGGTAGGAAAATATTTTATAAGTATGAGGCCTTTTAAATCTCATGAAATAACATATAAAAAAAAAGTTCAGGATAAATGTTGGAATATAAATATTAACTTGTAAGGAATTATATAAAGTCGGGTGATATAAATCTCATATGAAAAATCAAGGAGACTTAAAGTTTGAAAAATACTTTAGTTGCCATAACCATGGGGGATCCGGCTGGGATAGGTCCTGAAATAGTAGTAAAAGCTGTTAAGCGGGGCTTTAAAAACAAATACTGTAATGCAATAGTTGTTGGAGATGCAAGTATTATTAATGCAACCATTCGAACTCTTAATCTTGAACTTAATGTAATTCCTATAAATGAGGTAGATAAAATTGCATTATCTGTCCCGAAACCGAAAGGCTCATCGATATACTTAGTTGATGTGGGAATCATTAAGAATGTAGAATCTCTAAAAATAGGTGAAATTTCCAAGATTGGTGGAGAGGCCTCATACAGATATATTCAGAAAAGCATTGAACTTGCAAAGGATAAATTGGTTGATGCTGTTGTAACGGCTCCTATAAACAAGGAATCGATAAAACTTTTTGGAGTTAAAGAAGCGGGCCATACGGAAATATTTGGGAAACTGACTGGCAGCAATAAAGTAGTTACAATGTTTTCAGTAGATAATCTCAGGATATTTTTTCACACAAGGCACATATCTTTGAAAAAGGCTATAGAGAGGCTTTCAGTAGCGAGTGTGTTTAAGAGCATAATGCTTTCATATAAATCTATGTGTTCAATAGGCTATAAATCACCAAAATTAGCACTGGCTGCACTGAATCCACATGCATCTGACGGCGGACTGTTTGGAGATGAAGAAAAGAAAATATTAAATCCGGCCTGTAAAATGGCAAAAAACTCTGGTATAGATATAATTGGTCCTGTACCTGCAGACTCTGTGTTTCATCAATGTCTTGAAGGAAAATTTGATGCAGTAATCTCTCTGTATCATGATCAGGGGCATGTAGCAGCCAAAACTTATGATTTTTACAGAACTGTGAGTGTAACATTAGGGCTACCTTTTATAAGAACATCCGTTGATCATGGCACTGCTTTTGATATTGCCTGGAAGGGCATAGCAAATCCTGTTAGTATGAACTGTGCTATGGATATGGCATGTGAGTTGGCTAGAAAGTACAAACCGCTCGTTTGAATAGAAATCAAAACGTTGAGAAGAGTTTGTTAAATGCACCTATCTATTTCTTCAGTTTTAAGGTATCCTCAGGTTTATGAGTTGGATTTTATCATTAGATCCTATGAGGTTGATTTCAGGGGTAATCTAAATCCTTTTGTTCTTTGCTCTATGCTGCAGGAAATTGCATCATCCCATGCATCAGGCGTTTCTGTCGATATAACTGATTTGATGAAAGACATTAGAACATGGATGTTATCAAGATTGTGTGTAAAATTAAAAAGATATCCTAAAATGGAATGATAAGATAAGAATATTTACACGGCCAGTGGAAATTCACAGATTGTTTGCAGTACGAGATTTTTTCATTGCAAATGAAGATGGTGAAACCATAGCAATCTCAACAATCAACTGGCTTGTAATCGATTTTAAAAGACGAAAACCGGTAAGGGTAGATGAATATCTAAAAAAGATGTACCTGCTTCCAGATATCCGGGCTATTAATCAGCTTTTAGATAAACCTATTTGTCTAAAGAGATTCTCTTTGAATCAGGACTTAGAAAAATGTACCTTTTATTGGCAAGTGGAATACCTCTCAGTAGTAAAAACTCCTTTTATTGGCAGTTAACTCTATTAAATGATGGGCTTAAAAGTAAAGGGATTAATACAGCCCTTATTTCTCCAGTTCCTTCAAATAAGAAGAATCTGGATGGAAAAATCAAAGAAGGCATTTTCTTTACAGATTACAGAAAAAAGGATAGCTTGAAACTAGTTGAAGGTAATTTGCCTGATGCAATTATTCTTCTGGGTTATCCAGATGAATTTCCTTTTTTACCTGAACTTCAGAATTTTATAAAAATATATCTATGGGCCCAATTTTCACATCCTCCAAGCCTGGATGACTTTTTTTCTAAAAGGATTATGTTTGTTCCATTAACTGAGAAAACAGCCGAATATTGTACAGAAGCGGGTGCAAAAAATGTGCTTGAACCCATCCCTCATGGTGTCTCAACAGAAATATATCGTCCTTTGGAGAAGAAACAAAGAATTGCTATCAGGAATGAAATGGAGTTGAATAACGAATTTATAGTTGGAACTGTAGCAAAAAATATATTGAGAAAACGTCTGAATGATGTTGTTGAAGCTTTCTCTAGAGCATCAAAGTCAGTAGAAAACTCGTTTTTATTGATTAAAACTGACAAGGCTACCAGTGATGCAGGATATGACTTAATTTATTTAGCAAAAAGATATGGCATATATAATAAAATAAAGATTATTGAAGGAGATTTCGATAGATATAGAATGTCAGAACTATACAACTGTATGGATGTATATGTTCAGCTCTCAGAATGGGAAGGGTTTGGAATACCTGTTATAGAAGCTATGTGCTGCGGGGTTCCTGTTGTGACTCACAATGTTCAGGGCCCAGGAGAATTAGTAGGAAATGGGGGAATTGTAGTGGATAGTTTTGAGTATATCGATGATACAGGGGCAGTGTTAAGCCACGCAGATATACCTAAAGTTTCAGAAGCATTTTACATGATACATGGAGATGAGTTATTAAAAACCAAACTATCAGAAAATGCCATTAAGATAGCAAGAAATAAGTATGATATAAGCAGAATAGTGGATAGATGGCTGGAGATTATAGGGTAGTTATAGATATTTGATTTAATTTACACCTATCAGCCTTTGAAATACGAAAGGCGGAAAATATGTGAGTTATATATAGAGTATTTTATTTTTTTATTAAAATAAGTTTTTAAGATTTGTTGGAGTAAAGAATTTATCCGCTATTTAATTAAATTTTAATTTTATTTTAGACTGCTGTAAGCCAGAGGCAGATCCATTAAACGGGATTCTATTCTTGATATAAGAGTATTGATAAAGCCAGGTCTGAAGGTAAATATCTCATTCATTTTTAGGTATAGGTCTCTCTCAAGCTCGAGGCATTTCTTTACAGAATGGGATATTAAAACAGGGTTAGTAGCATCAATAACGAAAATTCTAGTGTCTATTCTGTCTGGTTTTATTCTTTTGACAATATCTATACTATTTCTTGGTGTAATAGTTCCCCCAACAATCACTGTTTTATTAAGAAGTTTATCCCTGTATCTCATGCTTATCATATAGCTGTAAACTTCATCATCATCTGGGTTACAGTTAATAGATCTGGAAAAATCCGATCGTGCGAGGGTTACCTGATTAAGCTCATCAAAATATGGTGTAGTTATAATGGAATTTAAATTATAAAAAGCATAGATAGTTTCAATATTAATTCCTTTTTTGATAAAGGGGTATAGATTTCCTGTCATCTCTTTTAAGGTAGTTATGAAGTTCTTCAAGGCGTAGGGTGATTCAACCATTGGGGCTATAAAGTTTTTCAATCCTAGTTTTAACAGGTTATTTATATCATTCCTGGCATCAACCCCACCTATTTTGACATATATTGGAATATCTCCCCCTGTTAAATTAATTATATACTCCATTTGCTTAAAGTCCATCTCTTCATATTCTGTTCCAAACTTTAGAGCAATAAGTCCATAATCATCATACAACTCTTTGAACCTATCCTTTAGTATTTCCTTTATCATAGATTTCCTCCCCCTTTTTATAGTATCGGAAGAAATTATTTGCACTATAGTTGATAGATATTTGTTGCTTTGATGAATTGGTAAGTGTACTGTATCAGCATGTATAATTGAAAATGAGTTTCAATAATTTTTGTAAAATATAATAAAATTATTATATTTTATTATGCCGTGTTTTTTGACTTTTTATGAATAAAATAATAAATGTTAAGTCTTAAACTATTCCTGATATTTTAAATGAGTTTGGATTAAAACTGGAAGGAGTGGAAAAATGATTGAAGTAATCAGGAACAGCGTAATGATAACCAGTTTTGTTTTTTCCATGATGCTTCTGATAGAATATTTAAATGTTCTTACAAGGGGAAAATGGCAGATCTATATCTCTAAAAACAGATGGCTACAATATGTAATAACTGCACTCCTAGGAGTAACGCCTGGTTGTTTGGGTGCATTTGCGGTTGTAACACTGTTTGATCACGGAATAATCACTATTGGTGCAGTGGTAGCAGCTATGATTGCAACAAGTGGGGATGAATCTTTTGTTATGCTCGCTCTATTCCCTCTTAAATACATATTTTTATCTATTGTCCTTTTTTTTATTGGAATAATATTCGGATATTTTACTGATTTTATATATGAGAAGTTTAAAGGGAAACAGGAGCTAAAAATAAGAGGATTTAAACTTCATCCTGAAGATCTTTGCATCTGTTTCCCTGCATCTAATTTAGCAAAACAGTGGAAAAATTGTACACCATCTAGAGGTATACTCACGGTTGGTATAATCGGAATAGTAATGGGGTTAATTTTTGGAGGGATAGGACCTGAAAAGTGGAACTGGATTAAGATTACAATGCTAACTGTATCAACTATTGCTCTCTTTATAGTGGTAACAGTTCCTGATCATTTTCTGGAGGAACATCTCTGGAAACATGTGGTATTAAAACATGTACCAAGAATTTTTTTGTGGACCTTCGGAGCCCTGTTCGTATTGTATTTTCTGGTTAGCTATCTGGAAATCGACCTTCAGAGAATACTTAATGAAGACAGATGGATTGTTCTTATTATTGCCGGTTTGATAGGACTTATTCCAGAATCCGGTCCTCATATGATTTTTGTTACACTATTTTCAAAAGGATTGATTCCCTTTAGTATACTTCTTACAAGCTCAATTGTTCAGGATGGCCACGGAATGCTCCCCCTATTGGCAGATTCCAGAAAATCATTCATCCTGATAAAATTAATAAATCTGGGGATTGGCCTATTAATAGGTGCTATTGTTATGCTATTTGGTTATTAGTATAATATCCAATTTTTTTAATAAGATCTGATATTATAGTGAATATTATTTCTTTGGTCAACTGCCTATTTTACAGTAAATTTTTAATTTGTGAAATATTATAGATTAAAACTTGTCTATAGTTTTTACATTGATTCATTCAGGTCTTTTAACGCCGATTCTACATTTTGGACATGATGATAATCCTGGAACTCTACAATTTTTGAAAAGTTTATTTTTGCTATTATGGATTCTATATTTATTGTAGAGCCATGGTATAAAAGCAAATATCGATATTAAAATTACGATTAATGTATGTTTAAATAATTTTTTTATGAAAATTCAGTTATATAATATTTAACGAATATAATAGCCTAGCTATATCATATAAATATATTTTCAATTGCTCATTTCAACATAGACTCTAAAACTAACCTGGCTATAACATCTGGATTTATAGAAAGCTTAACCCTAAATCTTGTGTATGAATCGTTTTAGTAAATTCCTGTAAAGAGAACCACACTTTAATTAACAATTAAGTATATATTTAGATATAGTTTGGAATTTATAAAAAGTTTTAGATTTTATATTTTGCATAGGATAATCTTGAAATGAAAATAGTAATTACGCTGGAGTATAATCTTGGATGTGGTGCCTGAGGTTGTATTATTTGATAAAAGATATTCTTATTTGATTAATATATTTTTTAGAAAGAAATTGTTTTAATTTAACTTAATTATAAAAGAATTAATGGATTTTTTAATTATAACTAAGAAGAAATCCTGATAAAAAGGTTTGGAAAAAAGAAGGTTTTAATTGACGAATGGATATTTTATTTGTAACCTAGATAATGAAAATCATTATCAATAGTGATGGAGGTAATATATGCCAGGATATGGAAGGGGTATGGGCAGAGGTATGGGTCGAGGAAGAGGCCAAGGTGGAGGACGGGGAATGGGAATGGGAAGAAGCAGATGGTTTGGTGATGAAGTGCGTGAAAATACTGACAACCGGGAATATAATTATAGCCCAGACTCTTCAACTAATTTTAAAAAAGCAAGTTTAGCTCAATTGAAAGAACAGGCAAGACTCCTTGAACAACAACTTCAAGAAATTAATAGACATATCAAAGAGCTGGAAGAGGAAGGGGTAAATTATGAAAGTAAAAATACTTCTGCAACAGCTTCTGGCACAGTTAAAGCTCATGTAAAGGAGGAAGCATGCATAGGGTGCAGAATATGTGAAAGGGTTTGTCCAACTGGAGCCATTTACATGGATGGAAGGATTGCCAGGGTGGTTGAATCTAAATGTATTGGATGTGGCGATTGTGCTGAACGATGCCCTGAAGGGGCTATTTATATGGCATAGATATACTTTAATTTAATTAGTTGCAATATAGCCTTGTTTACTTTGGAGATGAGAAGAGATGAATGAAGATGAAGGTATGATTACTTTTGGTCCTGTGCCATCGAGGCGCCTTGGCAAGAGCCTTGGAATTAACAATATTCCGCCGAAGATTTGTACCTATGCATGTATTTACTGTCAGCTTGGAAGAACCCTAAAAATGCAGATTGATAGAAAACCCTATTATTCAACGGAAACAATAGTATCCGGTGTAAAGGAGAGGTTGAAAGAGTTAAAAAAACGGGGTGAGAGGGTTGACTACCTGACCTTTGTTCCGGATGGTGAACCCACCCTTGACCTGAATTTGAAGAATCATATTCTTGCGCTGAAGAGTTTTGGAATAAAAATTGCGGTGATTACAAATTCATCATTGATTGCTGATGAGGATGTTAAAGAATCTTTAAAACTGGCTGACTGGGTATCTTTTAAGGTTGATGCTGTTACAGAAGATATATGGAGAAAAATAGATAGATCTCATGGTAAAATTAAACTAGAAGAAATTCTAAGGGGGATAAAAGATTTTTCAAAGGATTTTAATGGAACTCTTGTCACTGAAACAATGCTTGTTAATGGAATAAACAATAAGATTGAGGAACTTGAAGATGTTAGTGGCTTTATTGCAAATATAAAAGCAGATATGGCTTATATATCGGTTCCTACACGGCCTCCAGCAGAGAATTGGGTGAAACCCCCATCTGAGTATGATATTTACGTAGCTTTTGATATATTTAAAAATAAAGGATTTAATGTTGAACTTTTAATAGGGTACGAAGGGAATGCATTTGCCTTTACCGGGGATGTGGAAGAAGATCTGCTCAGTATTACCTCGGTTCATCCAATGAGAGAGGATGCTGTTGAAGAGTACTTGAAAAAAGCTAAATCTGGATGGGATAAAGTGGAAAAACTTCTGGAAGATGGAAGGTTAATAAGGGTTAATTATAACAATACAAACTTTTATTTGAGAAAATTGTCGTGAACTTACAAACTCAAAAATAATATGTTCACCTAATTTTGGAGGATAACCAATGGGAAGAGAGACTCTGGTTGTTGCTTTTGGTACTGATGATGGTGTAAATATGAAATCTGATGATCATTGTGGGCAGTCAAAATACTTTTATCTCTATGAAATAAGCGATAATGGGTATACTTTTATTGAGGAAAGAGAGAATATTAAGTATTCAGAGGATAGAACGAGAAAGCATGGTGATCCTGGTAAAGCTAAGGCTGTCTCCTCGGTTTTAGATGGTGTGGATGTTATAGTTTGTAATAATTTTGGACCAAACATAGTTAGAATTTTAAAAAAGTTTGTGGCAGTTGTTGTAAGAGAAAAAAGTTTAGAAAAGTCTGTTAAAATTATTAAAAATAATATCGATAGAATAAAATCCGAGCTTGATAATCCTAATAGAAAAGTCATTATATTAAAACCATATAATAGAAATAAATGATTTTTAAAACTGATAGGTTTTATTTACACTCCTTACAAATTAAAGTCTCATTATCAGCCTATTGTAGATGAAAAAGGTATATTCAAAGTAGTGATAAATAATGAGTATAAAGAGGTGTTAAAGGGTCTTTAAAGCCTCGAATATATTTATCTTATATTTCACCTTCATTTAATTAACAAAGATATAAAAAATATTATAGAACCTCCATGGGTTAAGAAAAAAAGTTGGATTATTTGCGAGTCTAATGTTAAATAGTCCAAATCTAATAGGGTTGAGCATCGTGAAATTATTGTGATACCGCACGATTTTTGAGTGTAGAAATTTTTAACTTAACCTATTTTTTGTATTCCTTCAAAAATCCCTAGAAATGTTGGATATATAAGAATTATTGCATATATGGTCAAAATTTTATTATAAAGTATTAAAAAATATACTTGACTGTATTTTTCAAATAGTATAATATTGAGATAAAATAATGTGTTAAAGAATTAACAAACATAATAATTAAATCGGGAGGTAGCACTATGCATGCTACAATACAAAAACCAATTGAAGAGATTCTTAGCAATCTCAGATCCGGCGAAAAAGTATTTGTCGTTGGATGTGGCAACTGTGCAGAGAAGTGCCATTCCGGGGGACCAAAAGAAACTGAAGAAATGGTACAAAGACTTAAAGCAAGGGGTGTAAATGTTGTAGGTTTTGCTTCAACTGAGAGTGGTAAGAGCTTATGCAAACTCACATTGACTCAAAAGATGCTGATGGAGGATCATAAGGATGAGGTAACACAGGCTGATTCTTTTCTGGTGCTTGCATGCGGACAGGGCGTACATACCGTAATCGATGCTACAGATGGTGGTTATGTACATCCTGGATGCGATACCATATTTGGTGGTGAGACTTACGGGGATAATGTTATTAAGGAGTATTGTTCATTATGTGGAGAGTGTATTATTGAGCAAACCGGAGGGCTATGCCCAATAACATTATGTCCAAAAGGTTTACTTAATGGTCCTTGTGGAGGTTCAAAAAATGGTAAGTGTGAAGTAAATCCTGATCAGGATTGTGCATGGCAGCTTATATATGATAGGTTGCAGAAACTTAACAGAATGGATTACCTTGAGGGTTATAAAGAACCCAAGAACTATGCAAAATGGAGCAAGCCAAGATGGCTTGAGCTCGATGTTGAAAGTAAAAAATCCACATTTAATTCTCTTGCTGGTGTACACACAGTAGTTAGAGATTAGGGGGTGATAAAATGAGTAAACTAAAAGAAATGTTAAAATCTGGGAATTTTGTAGTTACAAGCGAAGTAGGGCCTCCAAAAGGTGTCAATATAGATAAACTGATAGAAGATGCGGAGATGCTAAAGGATAATGTTGTTGCAATCAATGTCACTGATAATCAGTCTGCAGTGGTGAGGATTGGTTCTATGGCTATAAGCCATCTTTTAGCCCAGAGGGGAATAGAACCAGTTTATCAGTTAGTTACAAGGGACAGAAATAGAATTGCTCTACAGTCCGACCTGTTGAGTGCATGGGCACTCGGTATTGAAAATGTTTTATGCATTACCGGTGACCACCCATATCTTGGTGATCATCAGGAGGCTAAACCTGTATATGATTTAGATTCTGTGAATCTTGTAAAGGTTGTAACAGATTTAAATAATGGGCATGATATGGCTGGAAATGAGCTCGAAGGAAAACCTAATTTTTTCCATGGGGCAGTTGTTACTCCGGAGTATGATCCTGTAGATCTTCAGATTATTAAGATGAAGAAAAAAATAGATGTCGGAGCAAACTTTTTCCAGACTCAAGCTGTATATGATACGAAGTCATTTGAAAAGTTTATGAATAAGGTTTCGACCTTCAAAGTGCCAATTCTTGCTGGAATTGTTGTTTTAAAATCTGCAGGAATGGCAAAATTTATGAATAATAATGTAGCAGGTGTTTTTGTCCCGGATGATATTATAAAAGAGATGGCAGAAACACCGAAAGGGGATAGGAAAAAGAAGGCAGTTGAAATATCTGCAAGGATTATAAGAGAAATTAAATCCATGTGTCAGGGTATTCATATAATGCCATTGGGATGGGATGATACAGTTCCTCAGATAATTGAACAGGCTGATTTATAGTAAAATGTGAGCATTATAAATGCATCTTTGCGAATTTTCGGGTTCGGATCATTAATATAGTTTATAGTGGATATGAGCAATATGAAAGGGACGCGTTTGTGGCGTCCTTTTTTTTATTTTTCTATTGACTTGTGATATATCAGTATATTATAATAATTTGATATTGTCAATATTTTAACTAACTAAAGATTAAAGTTGGAGGGTATTTATTATGATGGGGCAAGTACAAAAGCCTTTTAAGGAAATCCTCGACTCCTTAGAAGGTTACAAGAAGGTTACTTTAATGGGTTGTGGGGGGTGTTCTACTATTTTTAAAACTGGTGGAATAAAAGAAGTAAACGAGATGGCCGAAAAGCTGAAGGATGCTGGTAAAGAAATAGTAAGTGCGATAGGGAATCCTTTTGGTGCTTACGTGTGTTTTACTCCTGTTATGAAGCCCATAATTGAAAAAAACCTGGATGCTTTTAAAGAAGCTGATGCTATTTTGATGATGAGTTGTGGTGATGGATTGCAGAATGCAAGAAACATTCTAGAAGAACTGGGTGTCGTAAAGCCGATGTTTCCAGCTCAGAACTCTCTTGGTTATTTTGGCGGCGGACCGGAGTTTTATAAGGAAAAATGTCAGGGATGTGGAGAGTGTGTTTTAGGTTTTACAGCTGGAATATGCCCTCTTACTGAATGTCCGAAGGGATTGATGAATGGGCCGTGTGGTGGCACCAGGACAGATGGTATGTGCGAGGTCGACCCTGAGAAGAAATGTGCATGGGTTCAGATTTATGAAAGATTGGATAAGATTGGTGAGATGACAAAAATATATGATATTCTTGAACCACATAATTGGGATAAAGCAGTAAGGCCAAGGTCCGTAAATCCTGGTTCGTTAGATCTGGTTGAAAAATATACTCAAATGAAAGAACTTATTATTTCAATGGGAATATAGGAGGGATTAGAAGTGCTAATAAACAGTAATTTAAAGAGAGTTTTAGAATCCGGGAACTTTGCAGTAACTGCAGAGTTAGGGCCTCCTACATCTGCAGATGCTGAATTTGTAAGAAAAAAAGCGAAAATATTAAAGGGATATATAGATGCTTTTAACGTTACAGACGGGCAAACTGCGGTTGTTAGGATGGCAAGCTGGGCTGCCTGTTTAATAGGAAAGGATGAAGGTCTTGACCCGATCGTCCAGATGACAGCAAGAGACAGAAATAGAATCGCTTTACAGATGGATGTTTTGGGTGTATCAGCTCTGGGTATACATAATATCCTCTGTTTAACTGGTGATCATATGAGCTTCGGAAATCACAGGGAAGCCAAAGGTGTATGGGATTTTGATTCTATAAACTTCATTAAAGCAGTAAAGCAAATGAGAGATGAAAAAAAGTTTCAAAGTGGTGATGAAATGGATGTAGCCCCTGAACTCTATATTGGTGCTGCAGCAAATCCATTTGCGCCTCCGTATGAATTTAGAGTGCATCGTTTGAGAAAAAAAATCGAAGCAGGTGTTGATTTTATACAGACCCAGTGTATTTTTAACCTTGATAGATTCAAAGAATGGATGAGGCAGGTTCAGGATCAGGGGCTTCACGAAAAGGTGAAAATTCTTGGTGGCATTACCCCCATAAAGTCTCTGGGAGCTGCCAGGTATATGAAAAACAATGTACCAGGAATGGATGTTCCTGATAACATAGTTGAAAGAATGCAGAAAACACCTAAGGAAGATAGGGCCAAAGAAGGATTAAAAATTGCTGTGGAAACAATCCATCAGTTAAGAGAGATAAAAGGTGTGGCAGGGGTTCATATTATGGCAATTGAGTGGGAGGAGGCTGTGCCAGAGATAGTGGAGATGGCAGGCTTACACCCCAGACCGTAGTGTAGTTTAATATAGTATAGATTAAATAGTATGGATTAAAAATGTAGAGTTCTGTTGATACCAGAAAAAAGTAGTATATTATATTAACTTGTTTTAAAATAGTTTTGATTAAATATAAAAGAATACCGCCTGATTTTTGATCTGTTGGGCGGTTTTTTTAATTTTTTATGAATATTTGATCAATTTTATTGATATTTTAATGTATATTTAAATGAGAATCATTAAATATAGATGTTCTTGGAGGAAAATATGCCAAAGATTGAGCCTTTTGAAAATCATTATGAGAAGTATGAGGAATGGTTCAATAAAAATGAGTTTGCATATCAATCGGAATTAAATGCTGTAAAGGAGCTTTTACCAGAAAAAGGAAAGGGAATAGAGATCGGCGTTGGAAGTGGGCGTTTTGCAGCCCCACTTGGAATTAAGTTTGGAATAGATCCATCTGAAAAGATGCTAGAAATTGCGAAGCGGAGAGGAATTGATGTTAAAATAGGTGTTGCTGAGAATCTACCTTATGAAAATGGAAGTTTTGATTATGCCCTGATGGTTACGACAATTTGCTTTGTAGATGATATTGAGCAATCATTTAGAGAGGCCTATAGAATTCTGAAGAAAGGCGGAGTTATAGTTATTGGTTTTGTTGATAAGGACAGTAAAATAGGTAAGGAATATCAAAAAATTAAGGATAAGAGTCTTTTTTATGGACCTGCTACCTTTTTTTCTGTTGAGGAAGTAGAATCTTATTTAAAAGAAGTAGGATTTAAAAACTTTGATTATAGACAAACTATATTTAATACTCTGAATAAAATAAAATCTGTTGAACCTGTAAAGAATGGCTATGGGGAAGGTTCTTTTATTGTAATTAGAGCAGAAAAGATGTAAAATATTTTTCTCTTTTGTACTAATATTTGGGATTAATTAAAGTGCAAAAATATTCAGGGATATTTGAATTATGGTTTTATTCATAAAAATCATGGTCTAGCGAAGCTATATCTTTATCTTTTGTACCAGAATTTTGTGTTTAATTAAGATTACAAAATAACTATATATGCCTAATCCTGATTTCTTATTAGGTATAAAACAAATAGGCAAAGTGAGGTTTTTATTATGATTGAAAATCCACGTATTTATTAAATTATCGATAAAAAGCAATATTAGTAATATTTTTAATAGAAGATTAAGAGAGGTATTTGCAAGAAAAATAAAAGAGGCAGCCAAAGAGATAAATAAATATTTTAATCATAGATAAAAGGAGTATAAAGTCGAATATCTTACTTTTTTAGAGGATAATCAAAAAAGGATTAAAAAGAAGCTTGATGAAAATACATCAAAATTAAATACTTAAAAAAGAGAGCTTTTATTGAAAGGGAATAGGATTAATAGAAAGTATATCTCTCTCAAAGATGAGGTAGAAAAGAAGGCTGATGAAGAATACCAGAGAAATAAACCCGAACTTGGAGAGCAATTTCAGGAAGAAAAGGAAAAAAATGAAGTACAAAAAGTCTAAAGAGTTTTTTCTGATGTTGATTGTCAGGATAATTTCTTGCTTTAAGGGCAAATTATATTAAAATATATAACCAAAACTATGAAAATTAAAAGGTTGCATGATTGGAACTTATCTCTTGAGGATGCCAGGAGTATACAAAATGAGCTTTCCTCAATGGTAATAAAAGAAAATAGCTTTGATAGAATTAAAACAGTTGCAGGTATGGATATTGGATTTCATGGTAAGGTAGCAAGGGCATCATGCGTTGTATTAACCTATCCTGAGTGCAAAGTTATAGAAAAAAGGATCTACGAAGGCAGTGTGAACTTTCCCTATATTCCGGGATACTTATCCTTCAGGGAAATACCGATTCTTGCATCTGTACTTGAAATGATTGAGAATGAACCGGATCTATTGATAGCGGATGGTCAGGGGGTAGCTCACCCAAGGAGATTAGGGCTTGCAGCTCATATTGGGCTGCTAACGGATAAACCTACAATTGGATGCGCAAAATCTCTGCTTGTAGGGAAATGTGAGGAACCTGAAAATAGAAAAGGCGCTTATTCTTATCTAGTGGATAAAGGCGAAATAATCGGTGCATGCCTCAGAACAAGGGTAGGTGTTAAGCCTGTATATGTTTCGATAGGGCACAGAATATCCCTCGAAAGCTCAATAGAGTATGTTCTGGGATGCTGCAATAAATACAGATTGCCCGAACCAACAAGGGAGGCTCATAGATTGGCAAGTGGATAGATTTTTGATAGCCATCAAAGTTAAAGTTAAATTATCAATAGACAACTAAACTGAGGATAATAAAAAGTATGTTTTCCTATTCGTAATCCTGGATTTGACCCGAAATGTTATCTCTGTCGATTAGCTGGGATCAAACCCTGGTTCAACACATGATCTTCAAGTTATAATGAATAAAACTTTAATTAAGATGAAAAATTGGTGGAGAGGTTAGAATTGATCGAGAGGTTGGAATATGAAGATTGTTGCATTGACAGATATTCATGGAAATCTCAGGTATCTAAATGATATTATACCTCATCTTAAAGATACTGATTTAACGGTTATTGCAGGTGATATCACTAATTTTGGTGATCGTTATAATGCTGAAATGGTTATAAACCCAATAAAAGAATATTCAAATAATATATTAGCTGTATATGGGAATTGTGACTACCCAACTGTCGAAAATTTTATTGAAGAATTAGGTATTAGTATAGCATGGAATTGGCGAAAGGTGGATGATTATATTTATGTGGGTCTTGGGGGGTCACTATCCTGTCCTGCAAGGACGCCCGGGGAGTACACCGACGATAGGTATATGAAATTTCTA
>Ga0164318_10002870_pt1 | contig 16138 bp, 24 predicted proteins | sample GuaBasSedimGuay9_FD_113734 | JGI IMG/M metagenome (GOLD analysis project Ga0164318, IMG submission 113734) | Subseafloor sediment microbial communities from Guaymas Basin, Gulf of California, Mexico - Guay9, Core 4571-4, 0-3 cm | ecosystem: Environmental > Aquatic > Marine > Hydrothermal vents...
CCGATTGGTCCTGACAAAGAGAAGGCGATCAAGCTGATCGGAAAGGAGATCATTGGAGGCTGAGTGATTTGCCGCCAAAGATTGTAGAGGTCATCGAGAATGGCGTCTGCACGGCTTGCGGGGCATGCGAAGCGGCATGTCCCCTCAATGCCGTTCACATAGAGTCTGAGGCAGAGGTGCCAAAAGACGAGACTCGTGTCCCAAGCGCAAGCAGACGTGATCCAAATAATCTGTCTTATTACATTCACGGCGCAGCATGTGAGGTCTGTGAGGACTGTCTAACTTGTTCAAGGGTTTGTCCTGTCGTAGATGGATTCCCTGAAGATGAGTTTGACAATGTCCGAAGCTTTAGAGGAGGAAAGAGCGAGCTTCCGGGACAGGACGGTGCTGTCGTGTCAGCAATTCTCAAATCCCTATTCGAGCAGGGTGAGATCGACTGTGCTGTCGGCATCAAGCGGGACGATGACTGGAATATCGAGCCATTCATACTGACGAAGGCGTCAGATGTTGATTTATCAAAGGGCACGAAGTATAGCTCAGCACCGGTTCTTGCGCAGCTCAAGGAGGCTATGACTAAGTACGAGAAGATCGCAGTTGTTGGAGTACCGTGTCAGGCACACGGCGCAGCACTCATGAGAGACAACATGACCGACCGAATCGTACTTGTGGTAGGTATTCTCTGCATGGAGAGCTTTACAAGCGAGGTGCTCCGCGAAAACATTATACCCAATATCATGGGTCTCAATCTCAAGGATGTCGTGAAGATGGACTTCGGAGGAGGCAAGTTCTGGGCATTCACCAAGAACGGAGACAACGGCGAGGAGCCTGAACCCCATAATGTTGCGATCAAGGAAGTCGCACCGCTTGCACGAAACCCGTGCCACCACTGTCTTGATTACACGGCATACTACGCAGATATCTCGGTTGGATCGGTTGGCGCGCCAGACGGCTGGAACTCGGTCATCGTCAGAACCGAGGCCGGAGAGAAGTACTTGAACAAGGTGAAAGGCATCGAGTACATGGATGACCCGAAGCCAGGAATGTTCCTCATAAAGAAACTTGCAGCTATGAAGCACAAGAGTAATGCTCCAAAGGAAGGAGAGGCGCATTAGCCGTGCTTTTTATATCGGGCGCTTTCAGCCGTACCACATAGGACACCACACAGTTCTTGAAAGTATCGCCGGCGAGGTTGACGAAATCATCGTCGGGATCGGCAGCGCACAACGCAGCCATGAGTTAGAGAATCCGTTTACCGCAGGCGAACGTGTAGTTATGATCTCACGTTCGCTGAAAGATTTAGATATTGATTGTTACGTAATTCCGATTGAGGACATACAGCGAAATGCAGTCTGGGTCTCGCATGTGAGGTCCATGACTCCGCATTTTGATCTCGCGTATACTAACAACCCGCTCGTTTTCCGGTTGTTCGAGGAGGCAGGAGTTCAGGTCGAGCGTTCTCCGATGCACCAGCGGGATGTCTATTCTGGAACCATTATACGAAAAAGGATGCTCTCTGGAGAGGGTTGGGCGCATCTCGTACCTCGTGCGGTGGCAGAGACGATTGATGATATCGGAGGGATCGAGCGGATCAGAGAGATTGCACGGGACGACGTAGGATAGTATCTGAAGATTATTTGAAACGTTAGTGTGATCTTTTAAACGAGAGAAGCTACTGTCTGAAGTTTCACCCAGACAAGCCCAGTGCCTCGTGCAGCCGCACCACATCCCCTATCACGACAATCGCAGGTGCCTTAACCCCGCGATCCTTCGCGATATCGATGATCGTGCTTAAACTTCCTGTGGTCACCACCTGATCATCCCGGGTCCCGCGCTCGATTATCGCAACAGGTGTATCAGGGTCACGGCCATACCGTATCAATTCCGGGATGTACGTGCCAAGCGTGCTCACGCCCATCAGGATCACAAGCGTGCCCAACGACTGCGAAAGCCATTCCCAGTCGAGCATCGACCCGTCTTTCTTCTGCTCATGCCCTGTGATGATCGTTACCATCGATGCACTATCCCTGTGCGTGATCGGGATGCCAGCATACGCGGGAACCGCTATTGCAGATGTGATGCCGGGTACCACCTCAAACTCGATCCCGGCTTTCCGAAGTTCCAGTGCTTCCTCGCCGCCCCGTCCAAAGAGATATGGGTCGCCGCCCTTCAGACGAACCACCATCTTCCCCTGCGATGCGTAATCGACCAGCAATTGGTTGATCTCATCCTGTGAAAGTGTGTGGTCGCCTGCGTATTTGCCGACATCGATCAGTTCCGCGCTTTTCGGAAGCGAGCTAAGTATTTCAGGTCCGGGCAGTTGGTCATACACGATCACGTCCGCCCCCTTAATAAGACGCAGCGCCTTGATCGTCAGGAGTTCCGGATCGCCGGGACCGGATCCGACCAGATAGACCTTCCCATTCGGATGCATGGTAATCTCACTTGCATTAAGCATAATAACAGTTTCGCGATCTTCACGCTGTAAACGCGGTCGGAACTCCGTTCTCGTCCCATCCCCGCTTTTCATAATACATCGTAAGCGCACTCTCAAAATACTCACGATCCAGCAATTCGCCTGCGTGTGGCCCGGTCTTGATCGGTGTAGTGAATGCCCGCTCGGACGGATAATCAGCCTCCCTTTTAACTCCAAGTTTTACGTTGATCGTGCGTGTGAGGTCATAGAGGTGACTTGACCGCTCGAACATGTCCTCAAGTGTTAATGGAACTCCTGTTGCCGCCGCGAATAGCTCTGTATAGATGTGCTCATCGAGCCCGAGTTCGATCCAGGGTAGCCGGCAGACGCCGAGACAGTCGAAGAGCGGACGCACGGTCTGGTGGTAGATCACAAGATCGACGCGCTCTTCGAGTGTCCAGTTGCTGCCAAGTTCAATCTCCTTTGCAAGAGGCCACGCCCTTGAGTGATGTGCGCCGATATCAGAGGTCCCGTATCCGAGCGCCATCGTGACGCCGATCCTCGCATCGTACGCTGTCATTTCAAGACCTTTCGTGTGAGATATGAGATTTTTAAGGTCAGGAAAATGCTTTATCAGTCCGTAAGTTCCATCTGCCACGATATTGCCGATGCCTTTCCTGTATGCGATCTTTTCAATAAGCTCATGAACCGAATCGCCATCCCCCCACTTCAAAGTCATCCCGTCCAGATCATCGCGATTGAGGATTCCGTGTTCGTATCCATCGATCAGAACAGCGATCAGGTTGCCTGTCGATATGGTATCGATGCCAAGGTCGTCGCACAGCATGTTTGCACGAAGAACCGCTTCAAAATCAGTTACACCGACGTTTGAGCCGAACATGCATGCAGTCTCGTATTCAGGACCCTCGGTCACGGTTCCTGCATACTTTCCCCCCTTAACGAGACATATATTTCCGCACGACATCGGGCAGCAGAAGCAGGAGGAGTCCCCGATCTTGTATTTCAGCATCGTATCGCCGTTTATCGTATCAGCGCCATCGAAATGGGCATCGTTGAAGTTATGGGTCGGCATCGCACCGATGGCGTTGATGTAATCGATGACCGACATCAAGCCCTGCTGCTGCCATAACTCGAAGAGATCGTGACTCTTCAGGTAATCAAATGCCCGGTCGCCTGCGTTGACGAGCGCATCCATGTCATGGACTGGCAGGTCATGCGATCCTCTTATTGCTACTGCTTTTAAGTTCTTTGAGCCAAAGATTGCGCCCATGCCTGTGCGCCCGGCATTCCGGCTCCATTCGGTGTTGATGCATGCGAATTTGACGAGATTCTCTCCGGCGGGACCGATCACGGCAACCCGGGTCTCGATGTCGCCCATATCCTCCTTGACAGCGCGCTCAGTATCCGAACTGGTCTTGCCCGCATAAGCGGACGCACTTCTAATCTTTATATCCTCGTCATCGATGCAGATCATAGAAAGCGCGTCTGCCTTGCCTTTGATTACCAGCGCATCGTAGCCAGCCTGCCGCAGTTCCACTCCAAAAAGCCCGCCCATGTTACTATCGCCGTATATTCGCGTTAACGGCGAGATCGATACGAATGAGGTCTTGCCTGATGCCGGGAGGTACAAGCCGGAGAGCGGACCCGGCGCGATCACTATAATGTTCTCGGGACCGAGCGGATTCAGATCCGGGTGCTTCGTGAGATTGTCGAGTACGATCTTCGCGCCCCAGCCCCTGCCGCCGAGGTATTTCAGCGCGAACTCGTCATCAACATCGGTTACGACTGATTTGCCCCTGCTCAGGTCGATATTCAATATCTTTTTTGTGTAGCCGCCTTTGATCTCCATCTCGATGCCTCGTGTTTCTGTGTCACTTTATCGTACTTGATAAAGTAAGTTATGGTTGCGTCGAACATACCTGGCCGGGTTGTGGGGCACAATCGAAAACTCCAGTGAAAACACTCTCATTGTGTTGCAACCAAATCGTGTAATTCGCGTCATTCATTGTCATTCGTGAATGCGAGAGCATTGGCGCAGCCATCTCACGGTGCTGATTTTATCACGAATGCCACGAATCGAGTAAATCACTGGATTTTAGACAGTGTCGGGTTGTGGTAAATAAGCACTGAACGTGGAAGCGATTAGATTGAGGAAATCGGTGGAATATATGTTAATCTGTTGATTATATGGCTTTTAGCAACAGATTAACACTGATGAACACAGATTAACGGTGTAAATGTCTTTTTAGATCAATAGTTCCACGTTCCGGCAGTTGTGCGTACATAAGACAATTCGACATTCTCAGAAAATAATAACATTCAAGTCTCACACTGCCAACACCAACATCTATATCCGTGCAATATAGAGTGAAGACAGCCAGGTTTGGAAAGGAGGTTCCCGGATCAAGCAGATTGCACTGATTACAGATGATTTCTCGCTACACCAATCGATTATCTCTGAGATACGGTCGAGAAATCTTAAGATTACGACGTTTCGAGTCGGTGAAGAGATACCGGTATATATTGGAGTCGTTATCACCACTGATCCGGAGACCGGCGCGATCGACTTCGATCCTGATCACATCGTTGTAGTAGATCCCGCGGAGCGTGCCGATATGATCGTAGGTCGTGCAATCATGAAACTGCGGGACATCAAGGATGTTAGCATCATCATAGGGATCGATCCGGGCGAGCGCACCGGCGTTGCTGTGCTCGCGGAAACTGCAGTGCTCTCTACCTACTGCGTCCCGATGGCAGAGGTCTACCAGACTGTACTTCGGATCATGAAGTCCGTGCATCCGGGGCACATGATCATCCGCATCGGACATGGAGCACGGCTGATCAGAACACAGATCGTCAATTCGCTGACCAAACTCGGAGTACACATAGAACTGGTGGATGAGACCGGAACCACGCCGGCAAAGGGAAGGAATCCTGACATACGTGCGGCAATCAGAATCGCACATCTGAAGGGCACGCCGATTGGGAAAAAGTTCATAACCCCCTCGATTGGCGAGATTCGGTCGATTCAGGATCAGAGCAGGGAGAAAACTGGGGGCGAACTGACAATCTCACGTGCTCTTGCCGAAAAGGTTGCTACCGGTGAATTGATCCTTGAAGATGCGATTTTGATACAGAAAGGAGCGAAATGAAACCTTGGCAAACGCATCTGTCCGACAAGATTTTATACTGACGAATAGTTAACTATTACAGTAACACAGTAATAAAGCGCGTAGTCACACAAGATACGTAATCACGGTGGTTGCAAATGGGCATAATTAAAAAGATCAGAAAGAACCTCTCTTCGGCGTTTAATAAGATATTCAAGCGTGGAAAGCTACACAGGATCGGCATATACGGCCCTCCGAACGCTGGCAAGACCACGCTTGCGAACAGGATCGTGCGGGACTTTACAGGGGATGTGGTCGGCTCGGTCTCTGATATTCCGCACGAGACGAGAAGGGCGCACCGCAGAGAAGGTGTGACCATCGAGTCAAACGGTTCTTCCATCACGCTGGATATCGTGGATACTCCGGGGCTTGCGACGAAGATCGATTTCCAGGATTTCATGGCAAAAGGGCTTTCTGAGGACGAATCGAGGCGGCGGGCAAAGGAGGCAACCGAAGGGGTGATCGAGGCAGTGAGATGGCTCGAAGATCTCGAAGGCGTGATCCTGGTGATGGATGCGACCGAAGACCCGTTCACACAGGTGAACGTCACTGTGATCGGCAATATGGAGGCACGCAATCTCCCGCTCCTGATCGTTGCAAACAAGATAGATCTTGACGATTCCATGCCCTCCCGCATTAAAAGCGCATTTCCGCAGCATCCGATGGTGCCGATCTCGGCGCTTACTGGCGACAACATCGATGTTATGTATGATAAGATCGCGGAGCACTTCGGGTGATCTCGATGAAAGGCATACAGATGGATCTGATCTCATCGGATAAACTCGAGCGGCTCTCATCGGTTGAGAAGATACGCATGATTCTTGATAGTGTAGAGGACGGAAAGATCATCGTCCTTGAGAGGGGGCTAACTCCGCAGGAGGAGACAAAGCTAATTGAGGCTACGATGACTAAAATAACCCCTGGAGAGTTTGCTGGCATCGAGATCGAGAGTTATCCCGGAGCTGTGCATCAATCATGGTTTGACAAACTGCGCAAAAAGCCGGTCGACCGAGCCCGCTTGACCGTGATCGGACCTGCGGATCAACTGAAGATGTTAAAGCGGGACCGGGATGTGATCAGCGCGATGGTGTCTGCGAGGTGAAGGGGTGAGTTGGGCGTGTGGGGTTGGGGCAGAGGGATATGTGGTGAAGTGGATTCCGATACGACACTGCATCGGCACCTTGCCCGCAACCTGCAAAAAGTAAAAAGCGATCCAGTTGCACAGACTGCTTTCGAGAGCCGGCTTGCTGAGATGGCAACATATCCCGAGATTCAAGCCGAGTTGCAAGAGATCAATAGAGAGTTTGCCGTAACGGAAGCGGATGGATTGGGGCTTTGGCAGTGACCGTTTGCAAGCCAGACTGGATGCGTACAATTTTATTTTAATTCTTGCAGGTATTTTTCGAGATCAGCATAGTTGTTTTTCCGATTCAGTAAGCATACAAGGATGATGTTAGGGGATAATACTGCATAGATAAGTCTCATCTCTTTGCTCCGGATGTTCAGCCTTACTCTGAATACGTTATGCACTGTTTTAGAATGAATCTTTTTGAATCTAAATGGATCTGACGAGATCAGGTTGATCTTTTCTTTTATCTGATCCTTGGATTTTCTATCAAGATCCCTTATCTGCTTAATAAAAAATTCTGTGGCTACAAGTTCAAATTTCATTGCAGGGCTTTGGTGATATCGTTATGATCTCTTATTTTGCCTTTCTCAATGGATGCCGACAATAGTTTTTCGATCAGATCAATCTCTTTGCCGGAGAATGTTTCATCATATTTGTTATCCCTGAAGACTTTATCCCTGATCGCTTCAAGAATAAATTCCTGAATATTCCTGTAACCATAATTATCGACATACTGTTCGGTAGCTGATTGTAATCTGGTAGGCAAACGTATATTTATCTGTGGATTTGCACGAGTCATAGATACCGATGTGTATCTATTGGTATTTAATGGTATCTTTTGCTTTTGTGTTTCCAAATTTCGGCGCCGCATTTAAATTTATGCGCCAATCAGCTCAGCCACCGCCGCCGCCATCAATTTCTCGCCGTCGGTCTGCGATTGTTTTCTGTGAGGTGGTCTTGTGGTTGCGTCATTGCTTGTGCGTAGTCCTTCGAGTGCTGGCAGATATGTTCGGCGCCCGCTCAGATCATACCAAACGTCAGGAACGCACCCAGCACAACCAGAATTATTCCGGTCACCAGTCTTATCATAGCTCTCTTCTCCTTCCTGAACCGGTCCACCTTTGTCGGACTTAACCCGACGATGATAGCAGTTCCGATTATCAATATAGGGAGGATCACGCCAAAATTATACACACATAAATATACGATCCCTTCAAGTTCCGCTTTCTGTACCGCGATGAGATTTAGTATCGTTAAGTAGATCGCACCCACACACGGTGCTTTCACAAGCGAGAATAGGGCGCCCAGACCCAGTGCGGAGAGGATGCTATTCTCCTTGACCATCCGTTCCATCACGCCTTTCATAAACTTGGAACTCTCGAAGAGTGATTTCACCTTTATTTTTATGTAAAAGTAGTCGTAGATGTGTATGATGCCCAGTGCTATGGTGATCGCACCGAGAACAAGGTTTAATGAACCAAGATCGCTTGCAAACGACAAAAGCCCGATTCCGGTCAGGAGATATACCAGAAAGATCCCGAAGGAGAAGAAAACAATGAATTTAATGACCTCTATCTTCTTTTCGGTATTCGATAGTATCATCGCCGCCATAAAAGCCACCACTGCAAAGAGGCAGGGATTTGCCCCTGCTACAAATCCTGCCAGAAACACCGTAAACAAGGTCAGTGCTACTGCTATATGGATGATTACCGTATTTGAAACCGCGCTTTTCTCTGCATCCCCGCTTCGGTAGATTATCTCAGCTCCTTCTATCTTATGATTTCCCGAATGCGCTTTCGGATCGACACGAGCCACATAAGTTACATTTCTCACCCCTCCCGGAGATAGTGTCCCGTTCCATGCAGTTTCACCTTTTAGTATGCTGAAAAAACCGGGATAACTGTCGATCAGTATCACATCCGTCGTCATATTCTTCTTGTTTTCCATAAAGATCGTTACCGTAACGTTCTCACCGGGATTTAGCTTGACCGGACTGATCTCCTTATACATCTCGACCTCCGGATCATAAAGCGCGTTATTTATCGAACTTACAAGAAGACTCTCCAGTTTTGAAAGATTGTTTTCGTAGTCGCTGTACAGTATGATCTCCCTCTCCTGCACCACCATCGAGGGCACCTCAACGATCCCATATCCGTCCATCATCTCAATTCCGGTAGCCGTGTTGGAATCATATTTGCTGACGAGTATCCGGCCCCCATACTCTCCCCCGATCCGATCCAGTACCTTCTCAGCAGCTTCGCAGTGCGAACACTCCGAATCAAAGAAGAGTATTATACCCACTTGCCCACCTGCATCGCCTGCGGAACCTGCTGTAGCTGTAAGCGTTGCTACCAAAAATGCGGCGATGATCACAGCCGCAGCAATCTTCTTATGCCCATATCCAGCCATGCGTCTACTGTTTCAAGATGACACTACATGTCGAGTTTCCTACCGTAACATTACCGTAAACCACCGAAGCGTTGAAATGATACGTTCCCCCGGATATGCCTGAGCAGGATGAGCACGCAGGCATCTTGTAGGCGAACGTCACATTGTTAAGCCCGCGGGTGAGGTTTGTGGTGGTCTCCTTAAAGAGCATGTTCTTGCCCCTCTTGTTCGTGATCCCTGCTACATTGGTGTAGACCCCACTCACGTCTGTTGCGGATTTGAGTACCACTGTGATGTTCATGATCTCGCCTGAGTGGTACGTGCTATTCTCTGTGGTTACGTTCTCGATCTCCACCGAATCGGCGATGGGTTTGGTTACGCATCCGGTGAGCAGCAGTGCCACGCAGATCAAAGCTCCTGCGAATGTCAGTCTTTTTATATGTTTCATCTGTTCATGTTTGTCGTCTTCAGACATAATTAATGTGCCGCTCCTGTTGCTGTAAGTCGATTATCATCATAAATGCTATATGGGGTGATTGCGATTTTGTAGAGTGAAACCAGAGAGCTGCTAAAAATCAGGGTGATAAAAAATATATTATACATTATACTAAACACCAATTTGACAGTTCCTATAGCAACACGTCCTTGACAATTAAAATGGCTGCAACTCCTAACAGAACCACTCCAAATATTAATCTGACCGATTCTGGTTTTAATTGTTTTACCATTAATCTTGAACCGATCTGGCTACCTGCGAATACCGAGACTATACAGAGCAGCCAGAAGAACCAATCAGGCTTTGCGGCAGTTGCAATGTGTGAAACAAAACTTGAAGTTCCGGAAAAAGTCACAACCATAGCCGATGTGGCAGCTGCCATTTTCATATCTATTCCTGCAATGTAAAGAAGTGGAACAACAAAGCTACCTCCGCCCCTTCCAATCAATCCTGCAAAGAATCCCAGGATGCTGCCTGCAAAAATACCTAATATAACCCGTTCATGCGCAGACAAGCTACCTTTCTCAGGTCGCCATCCGCTGAGCATTAATACAGCTGCAGTAGCGGTGAATAGAGCAAATATTAAAATTACAGGTCCTGTTGGCAAACTTATATTCACCAGTGTTCCCACAGGGGCAAAGATGACCATGGCTATGCCAAAAGGAGTTGCCACTTTCCAATCAATGAGTTTCCGCCTTCCATACGTCCATGCTGCTGAAGAGCTATTTACCACATTCAATAACATACCGAGTGGAATTGCCTCTGTCTTAAAATCCATACCAAGCCAGAATAGGACTGGAATATATAGTTGTGCACCACCCATCCCCAGCATTGAAAATACAAGCGCTATGATAAATAAAACAGGGATAGAAAAATAGATTAGATCCATTCTTATCCCATTTCATCTATTTGTATCCTGAACAAGGTATACAAAAGTGTTTGTTATTTACAACTCTCAAACCATGAGCAAAGACAACCTCACCACAGTTATCACATTCATGCCATTCAAAGGTTCCTTTACGAGGCTCAAACGCTATATTGAAAACCTCCCCCACGATCAAGATCTCCTCATCGGGCAGAGAACATGCTTTTTCAACAAGCGGGTCTGTGATTTCTGACTTGATATCCTGTGGCTCCACGCCCTGAGCGCGTAATTTCACAAATTCGGAGGATAATGCCATCTTCTGGAACTCCGGGTTCAGAACCACTCTTACTGCCCTCTTCGATTTCACTTCAATCAGCGTAATGGCACTCTTGCTATAACCAAGACTTTCTATATTGGCTTTTCCGAATGTGCATCCGGTAGCAACCTGCACACCATCTCCAAAACACATTGCAGCGTGAGCAGGGCCAGTTTCACAAAGACAGTATAGTTCCTTGTTCTTTGCACGCTCCACCCCAAGTGCATTCATTGCAGCAAGCCCCACGCGGATGCCAAGTGGCATTGCCGGACATGTATGTCCATGGAACTCGATTGCCATCTCAAGCAGATGTCCATCTATCATTTCTTTCGCTCCTTGACGATTTGTGTGTCATATCTGCACGGCGGGTCCGTTCATGCCATGCGGATCATTGACAGTTTCAATTAATTTTGAACTACTTAAAGGTTACGATAGGGCTGTGGAGCTGCCGAGATGCACAACAATGTGTTGCGCCCGCATTCGGTACACTCAAACTGGAGCGTCGTATGTGCTATCCCGAACCGTCCAAGTATCGCATCGTTGATACGATCCCGTATCGCATCTGCGCTGCTGCAAGTTATATCATCGACCAGCACGTGTGCACTCAAGCTGGGGATCTCCGGGCTGATGCACCACAGATGGAGATCGTGCACCCCCATCACCCCTTCAATACCGGATATCGTTTTTGCAACCTCATCCAGGTCCATGCCCGAAGGGGTGCCCTCCATCAGGATATTCACCGATTCCCTAACAAGACCGATCCCGCCAATCACGATGATTCCGCATATCACGACGCTTATCACCGGGTCGATAACATACCATCCGGTCCACCAGATCAGACCCCCGCCTGCGATGACCCCGACCGATGCAAGCGCATCGCCAAGTACATGGTACAGCGCTGCTCTCATGTTGATATTGTCGCTGCTGCCATGCAGATAGTATGCTGAAAGGAGGTTTGCAGCCAGCCCTACTGTTGCAATCGCCATAATCTCAAGGCTCTTGATGTGCTCCGGGTTCTGGATTCTCTGGTATGCCTCAACGAGAATGAACGCAGATACTGCAAACAGCATGACCCCGTTTACAAGGGCTGCAAGAATCTCACCCCGGTAGTAACCATACGTTTTCGTGGGTGTTGCCGGCTTAAGCGAGATCCGCATCGCAAACCAGCTCAAAAGAAGTGCGATTACGTCTGTGAATACGTGAGCGGCATCGCTCAGGAGTGCGAGACTGTTCGTCCACACACCACCGATCAGTTCAACGATCAGAATGGACGCGGTTATGCCGATCGCATACTTAAGCCCGGCACCGTGATTGCTGTGATTGTGATGTGTAGGCATGGTCAACCAATCTCACTTGCTCGATTGTACATATTTCGCTAAGCACTCCAGATCCACGGCAGGAGATAATACATCCCAAATGCAACAAGAAGCACACCAGCCACCTTCTTAAACCAGATCCCGAGATGTGCCGTCTTCTCTGCGTACGTCTTCACTCCGACCGCGCCGCTTGCGATGAGCGGTATCGGGGCTCCAAGCGCCATGCCGTAGGCAAGCATCAGCACGAACCCTTGTGCAATATCTGCCTTCACCGCCACCATCGTAAGGAGCGCAATCAGAACCGGCGTGCTGCATGGGTAGATCGCAAGCCCGAAGATCGCGCCCAGGATCAATGCACCAAAGACCCCGTGTGAGGCGAGCCGGTCCCTTGCCGCTCTTAACATACTGTGTCCTGCCGCCATGTTGACGCTGATCACATCGAGCATGAGCAGCCCGACTACGATCAGCACAGGTCCCATGATGATACCAGCCGCAAGCCCGGAGTATGCCTGCACCGTGCTGCTTGCATGGATGCCGATTAATGCGGCAGAGACGCCCATCGCAGCGTAAGTGATCGATCTGCCAGCAATGAACGCAAGACCTGCAAGAAAACCCCGGATCCAGCCTGTCGAGACTTTATCGTCGTCTTCTGCGCCCATGATGTACCCTATGATCAGGAGATCGACGGTCAGGGCGCACGGCTCAATCGAGACCACAAAGCCAGCCAGAAGCACAGAAGCAAGACTAAGATCCATTCAGCAGCGCCTCATCGATCTTCTTTCGCATCTCTTCTACGAAACGATCGTGATCATTGGTGTACGTGAATGCATCAGGATATATCTCATGATTGATATATACCGATACGTATCTAACACCATACTCTGCCGCGGTCTTTCGATCAATCTCTGCGTTCACCTCTCGGAACGTGATCGTCCCATTCACCACCTCGTCCTTGTAGTAGGTGTGCACGACCTCATCCAGCAACTGTCCTGTGGCAATACAACTGGCACACCGGCGCGTCCCGTGGAATAGGATAATCTCGACCGCTGGTTCGGTCTGGGTTTCATTGCTTTCGGAAGGTTCGGGCGTGGTTGTGATGGCAGAGCCGTTCATATCTGGCGTTGCATCGTCTTCCATGATACATGCCATGGACAGGATTGAGAGCAGTACGACCGCAACTAATAATATATTTTTTATTTCTTTCATGTGAATCGCTCTTGAAACGTTCAGTTTACCTCATACCCTGCCGATTGGAGTAACATGACAAGCGTCTCTCTTGCGCACTTATATTTCGGCTCCGACAGATAGGGGCACTCATCGAGACTCTTCTCCTGATTCAAGACCATCACCGCAAGCGCCATGCATGTAGCTTCACCACACTCCTTGCAGTTCGTCTTTGGCAGATAACCATAGAGATCAAGCGGTCCAACGTTCACCCGCTTCTTTGGTGTTGTCAGATCGACCTGATCTCTCTCTTTATATGTCTCGTTGATCTTATCCCTTATCTCTCCAAGAATTGCGTTTGCCTCGTTTTCGTCGGCTATCTGCGTCATTGCAATCTCGTCAGTGGGGTGCAGTGTGATGAGGATTATCCCCCTCTTATACGTCAGAAAGCCGCTCTTCTTTGAGTACAATGCATTTGGAATCCTTTGATCAAGATAGGGTAGTATCCCCCCAAGTTCTCTGTCAGCACTCGCAATTACCCTGATCTTTGTCGGATCTGCGACGCACGGCATGGTTCGCTTGATCCGAATGCTCTCAACAAATTTCATGCCGCTGCACACTCCTTATCTCTGTAGAATTTCCTGTATTCCTTCAGTAGCGGCTCAGCATACGCGCCGACCGCATCCGCGGGAATATAATTGTAAAACGATGCTAAATCTACAATCTCTTCGCCATCAACATCATCAGGACTCTTTTTAGAGTTGTACAATTCCTCAAAGACCCGGTCCAGCTTTGCAAGACCGACGGTGGCATCTCCGATATTTACAAGTGTCCGCTTCACTTCCCTTGGAGAACAACAACTACATCCGCCTACCATTATATCACCTCATTTATATGCTCGTACTTGAATACTAACGATCTTCCCTGCAAGTCTGTCGTCCATTCCAGGATCGTAAAAAGGGTGCTTGGCAACGATCGTAACATCTCGGAAACCAGCTTTCACAATCGTGTCCAGATATTCTTGCGTCTCCACGGCTCCTGCGATACAGTCTGTCCACGCGTCAAAGCTCTGCCTGACATCCTCAGGGAGTTCTCCTTCGGTTACAATGTCAGATATAAGAACCCTGCCACTTGGCTTTAAAACCCTGAATACTTCCCTGTAGGTGGCTAATTTATCCGGGGAGAGATTGACGACGCAATTACTTATGACAACGTCGATAGAATCATCCTCAACAGGTAAGTTCTCTATTTCGCCTGCCCTGAACTCAACATTCTTGTAGTTGCCTAACCTCACGTTCACTCTTGCCTTTTCAAGCATCTCAGCCGTCATATCCACGCCGATAACGTTCCCGTTCTCACCGACTTTTTGGGCTGCAAGAAAAACATCCACGCCTCCGCCAGAACCAAGGTCTAAAACTGTTTCGCCTGCTTTTAATTCTGCCAGTACTGTCGGGTTGCCGCAACCAAGCTCCATCACAGATCCTTCCGGGATATTTCTGATTTCTGCCTCCGAATATCCCATCGATTTTGCATGTTCAACAATGCCTGCGTTGCAGTTACAACATGAGCAACAAGAACCCTCGTTTGATACAATACTGGCATATCGATCTTTTACAAATTGTTTAATCTCTTTTTCATTCTTCATGATCCACCTCGAATTTCAGTCCAATTTCACACATCCTCTACAGTGGTAGCCATCTCCCTAAGCGCATTCTCAAATGTCTCTGCGCTTGGACAGAATCCCATGATCCTTACGATCTCCGTAATCACTTTTCATCCGCTCTGCAAGCGCCACAATCTGCTCGCACAGGGGGGCGCGGATCGCCGATCGGAACCTCTACTGCTGCCACTTCATACCTCCAGGTATTCTATCGTCTTGAATAGATATTCAGTAGCTTTTTCCAATCCGGCTTCGTCTGAAAGATCGTGGTTCTTCGCAATCTCACAATCCCTGTTCAGCACGATCTCTACCGGCTCAAATCCAGCTTTCATGAGTGTCTTTGCCGCGCACTGGGTGCCGCATCCATCGATTGCGATCATTGCCCTGCATGTCTTTGCGCCTTAAACGATGCCCGGGATCTCTGCCGAAATTCCAGGAAGGCAGAGCAGGGCCGCTTTTCCTCGTCCCAGTCTCTCTGAAACCGTGACTGCTGCCTTAACACTCATAATGCCAACGTTTGATCCGCCTGCACATGCGAAGATCCCCAACTCAGATAAACATCCGCATTTATCTCCTTCTGCCATTTAACCATCTCACATCTTCGATCTAATGAGCTCTTCCAGCTTCTTCTCAGATGGCGCCTTGCCGACGACCACGATCTCATCGTTGACGACAACGGTCGGGGTCATCATGATCCCGTACTTATCGCCTTCCTCACTGAGAGCGCCGTGCTTTTCAACAACAACGCCCTCTCCGATCCTCTCCGAAACTTTCTTTGCGATGTCATGAGCCACCTTGCATTTGGCGCAAGGGGGATCTGATCCAAATACCTTTACAATTACATCCATATTCTTACCTCCATATAGTATTTCCAATCACGAATCCTGCCGCTGTAGCAAGGATTACAGTGAGTGTGATATAGACGGATGCCTTCCTGACGCCCATCACACGGCTGATCACGATCATGTTCGGAAGCGAGAGCGCAGGTCCCGCAAGAAGCATCGCAAGCACCGGTCCCTCGCCCATCCCGAGTTTCATCAGCGAATCGATGATCGGAACCTCGGTTAATGTTGCAAAGTACATCAGTGCCGCAGCAACCGACGCGATCAGATTGTTCTGTATCGAGTTTCCTCCGACAAACCGCACAACAAGGTCTGATGGCACCAGCTCAACGATTATACCGGCAAAGAATACACCCAC
>Ga0164318_10002871_pt1 | contig 16138 bp, 14 predicted proteins | sample GuaBasSedimGuay9_FD_113734 | JGI IMG/M metagenome (GOLD analysis project Ga0164318, IMG submission 113734) | Subseafloor sediment microbial communities from Guaymas Basin, Gulf of California, Mexico - Guay9, Core 4571-4, 0-3 cm | ecosystem: Environmental > Aquatic > Marine > Hydrothermal vents...
GCAACTAGTTCGTCAGGCCTTCAATATTCCTTCTACGCAATGTTCGGCTCTATTGGCTGGGGAATTGGAGGACTGCTTGGAGGTGTACTTCTGGGTCTTGGTTCCAAATCTATACCTTTTACAGTTGCCTCCATAGTGATTCTACTTGGATTCCTAACTGCTTATGCCTTCTACCCTTCGCATGCTGTGGGAAAATCCGCATCCTTTAGGGATGTAGGTAATGGTATTCAAAAGGTCTTCTGGATCTTCATAACTATAACCTTGCTCTTTATGGGCGTGACAATGCTTTACGGATCCTTCGCAATAAAGCTTAGGGGAATAGTTGGAAGCCCAGAATTATTCGGGTTAGTATATACTGCCCTCCCAGCGATCACTGGCTCTATAGTAAGGCCCTTCAGCGGTATACTCTCAGACAAAATAAAACCCGTAAAGATGCTTATAATGGTGATTACTGGATACCTAGTCATATTTCCTCTTTTAGCGATTTCTACAGGTTACGTTGCTGTAGCTCTATGGCTAATACCTCTCTATCCTTTAATGGACCAGGCTTCCATGATGGCCATATCGCGAAAGCTTCCTAATAGACTTCAGGGAGTAGCAGCAGGCATATGGAATACTGCCTATTCTCTAGCTGGGTTACTCGTGTTGCTGGTAACTAACATAGTTATACCAAAAGATATCTGGATAGTAATGGCTATTTCTACATTAAGTCTCCTAATATCAATCCTAACTATTGCTATCTATTATAAAAAATCGAGAGAGAACCTTATTAATAATTTTTAGATGTATGAAAATTGGTGATTAACGGTGTTGAAGAACTATGCTGGATATATAGTCAATAAATTGGGGTGTGCATCCCCTTTTTTTATTAGCAGAGTCTTGGTTTTATCTAACTGGAAAGCATTAGAAGATATGGGGGCACCTCTCGTCAAATTTAGGGTATCTGGTTTTAAGGCAGGCTTCTACATTGAAGGGCTGAAAGACATACTTGAAGACAAATGCTTCCAAAAGAACGAGGAGAGAAAGTGCATTGAGGCAGTATGTGATTTCGATCTCCCTGAGGATAAAAGAAAAATAGTAGATGAAATCTTGGAGAGAGTTCGTAGTCTAAATGAAGTTGAACTCAATAGGCTAGTAATCAATGATCCTAGATATAAAGAGATGCTTGAGAAGGGTGGTTTCTCTTGAAGAAAGTTTCGATAACTGGAGGCAAAGGAGGTACAGGTAAGTCGACAGTCGCTGTTAATCTGGCAAGCATATTCTCGGAGTATGAGGAAACCGTGCTGGCAGACCTGGACGTTGAGGGACCAGTCGACCATATCCTCTTAGGAATTAGGCTTGCGAACGAGTCACCCGTCGAAATAATGCTTCCTTTCATAGATTATTCTAAATGCACCAGCTGCGGTGTCTGCGGGAAGGTTTGCGATACTGGAGCTATAGTTCTTTCGAAGGAAGGAAAACCTTTTGTTTTCCCTAGGCTGTGTAGCGGATGCAGATCTTGTTACTTTGCATGTCCAGTGAAAGCAATAAGTGAGGGAAGAAGAGTTCTTGGATACACATATAGGACGGACTTAAAGTATAAGAAACTAACCCTAGTGACAGGCTCTCTCATAGAAGGTGAAGAACATACATCGCCTGTAGTCCTCTCAGCAAGACTCAGGGCAGAAAAAACTGCTAAAAACTTGCTTCTGGTTGACACATCTGCAGGGACAGGTAATACTGTCTCAATTGCACTTGAAGGCTCTGACCTCGTTCTTGCAGTAACGGAACCCACTCCTCTCGGAGTGCATGACCTAAGGATGATCCTAGAGCTAACTAACTCTATGGGTCTGGATACATGGGTAATCCTAAACAGAGCAGGTATAGGACCTGAAGATGAGGTCCAGAAAGTAGTTGAAGAGTACGGGGCTAGGCTTGCGGCGAGAATCCCCTACTCCAAAGAGATAGTGAAGTCATATGTAAATAGAAAACCCGTCGTAGATCTTTTCCCCTCCTCTGATATTTCTAAAATATTCCGCAAACTAGCGGACGAAGTTAAGGAGGTGATATAGTTGCTTGAGATCGTGATAGCTTCAGGAAAAGGGGGAGTAGGGAAATCGACACTATCATCAACACTTGCACTAATTCTTGGGAAGAATGGAGAAAAAGTGGTGGCCGTCGATGCCGATGCTGAGGCCCCTAATCTTCACCTAATATTCGGCGTAAAAGAGTGGGAGATAGTGAAGGACTATAGGGAGGGATGGATAGCGAAAATAAGATACGAAAAGTGTGATAACTGTGGAATATGTGAGAAAGAATGTCCGTTTAAAGCCATTAAGCTGGTTGATGATAAATACGTAATCAATGAAATGATATGTGAAGGTTGCTTAACCTGCTCCATAGCCTGTCCTCAGAGAGCGATCTACAGAGTAAGAACCTCTTCAGGACTGTTAAGAGCTGGGAAAACCCCATACGGATTTCCAATTGTGGGAGCCAAGCTAGCGGTAGGAAGACCGAACTCAGGAAAGCTAGTAACGGAAGTGAAGAATTTAGCCAAGGAAATAGGTGGGAATGACTCTTACTACATTGTGGATGCAGCAGCGGGAATCGGTTGTCAAGTGGTTTCATCCTTAGCTGGAGCAAATGGCGTAATATTGGTTGTGGAACCGACACCGGCATCTCTAAACGATGTTGCAAGGCTTCATAAACTAGTGAAGCATTTCATGCTCCCTTCAGCAATAGTGATCAACAAAGCCGACATTAATCCCGACTTCATACCGGAGATTCTAAGATTCGCCGAAAGGGAAAACATACAGTATCTCGGGAAAATACCTTACGATGATAAAGTTCCAGAGTCCTTGATTCTAATGAAGCCTCTTATCCAAGTCTTCCCAGAAAGCCCCGCCTCTAAGGCACTTATCGATATTTCAAATAGAATCTATCAAGAGATAATACTTAATTGGCGCGAATGGTTCCGCAGATACAAGCCAGCTAAGCCAGAACCCTATAAACCCTTAATTATTAGGCCAGATAATATACCAGGTGGTTAAATATGAGGATAGCGTTCGCAGTGGACAAACCTAAAGGATTGGATTCAACTATTGCAGGCCGATTCGGAAGAGCCGAATATTTCGTAATAGTCGACCTAGATGAGAATGGAGGAGTAGTTAAGGTGGAAGAATTCAGGAATCCCGGCGCAGAGTCTGGGAGCGGAGCGGGTGTGAAAAGCGCTCAATTCTTGGTTGACAAGAAAGTTGATGCAGCCGTAGGTCCCTCCTTTGGACCCAACGCCAGTGCTATACTTACTGAACTCGGAATTAAGACAATCTCAATGGCTCCAGGAACACCTCTTAAAGAAGCTCTAGAAAGAATAAAGGATATACACACCTGATTTTATTCGACAATACTTATAACTCACAATATTCTTTACCTACGGTGATAGGGACACGCCCACCAAATTAATAGAGCTGGATCAGGGCATCCTAGCCCGAGCATCACTACTCCTTCAGTATGCAGCCGCGAAAACTCTTGATTATTTGAAGCCTGCCGGGTGCAGTGTAGATGACAGAGGATTTAAATGCGATTTTATTTCGGAGACAGGAAAGTGGCCAGGAGAGGAAGAAGCGAAAGCCTTAGAATCAAACGTGTTGAATTTCGAAGGTTCCCTAGAGATCAGAGACGCAGGCAATGCAGAGAACGAACTTCTCGAACTTCTAGACCATACAAAGAAATACCTTGTTAATGGCGTAGAAGTATTTCTTGAGCCAAGCATCTCTCCTTCAAGCCATAGAATCAATGCTTTAAAAATACTCAATATTTCCGCCCATAACCCAACTCCAACAATTAAGTTAGTCAGAATAATTGGAGTAGCTTTCAAACAAAAAGATGAGTTGAAGGAATATCTAAGGTGGCTGGAGGAAGCCTCAAAAAGAGATCACAGAGTAATAGGAACTGCCTTAGATCTATTCAGCTTCCATGAGGAAGTAGGTCCTGGACTTGTAATATACCATCCAAAAGGGCAAATCATTCGCAGAGAGCTTATTGAGCTGATTCGGGAGGTGAACGAAAGGCTAGGCTACCTAGAGCTCTACACTCCACACGTATTCCGATCGACACTCTGGAAGATCAGCGGACACTATAATCTCTATAGAGATAAGATGGTACTCACCAAGATAGAGGGAGAAGAATACGGTATCAAACCAATGAATTGCCCGGGCCACATACTTGTTTACAAATCGAAAACCAGGTCCTATAGGGACTTGCCAATAAAGTACTCAGAGTTCGGGACGGTGTACAGATGGGAGAAAAGAGGCGAGTTATACGGACTACTTAGAGTAAGAGGTTTTACTCAGGATGATGGACACGCATTCTTGAGAGAGGATCAAGTTAAAGATGAAATAATAGCTATACTCAAAGAAGTAATGCATGTCCTCTCTATTTTCGGGTTTAAAGGGGAGGATATTAGAATCTATCTCTCAACTAGGCCAGAAGAATACATAGGAACACCAGAGATGTGGGATAAGGCCACGGAGGCGCTTAGAGATGCGCTAGATGAAGCAGGCATGAAGTATGAAGTGAAGGAAGGAGAAGGGGCGTTTTACGGGCCCAAGATAGATGTTCATTTCAGAGATAGTTTAGGTCGGTGGTGGCAGTGTAGCACTATACAGGTAGATTTCGCCTTGCCGGAAAGATTCGGTCTAGAGTACGTGGAAGAAAGCGGAGAGAAGAAAAGGCCTGTAATGATCCATAGGGCAATACTGGGGAGTATTGAGAGATTCATGGCAATAATCATAGAGGAATTTAACGGCAGATTACCCACATGGATAAGCCCAGTTCAAGTGGTTGTAATCCCAACTAAAAAAGACTCATCCAATTACGCTAAAAACATACTTAGAGAGCTTAGGAATGAAGACATCCGAGCAGAAATAGATTTAAGCGACGACTCGGTAGCAAAGAAAATAAGGCGTGCATATAAGGAAGCTGTTCCCTACCTATTATTAGTGGGTCCACGTGAAATTTCTACCGGAACAGTAACCATTAGAGGAAGAGGCAACAAACAGGTTAGCGGGCTGACTTTACAGAAATTCATTCACACATTGAAGGAAGAAATAAAGACAAGGTCTTTAAGACAGCTAGTTTTCCAAGGCCAAGAATAACTCCTACCTCCCAAAAGCAACTTTAAAAATCTGTAGCTCTTAGGGTATTAGGCGTATACCATGAACAGGAAGATACTGATGGTTTTCGTATTTGCTCTTTTCATTCTTTCACTCCTAACCCCCCTTAATTCGTTAGCAAATAACTCCATCAACACAGTACAGGAGGGGTACCTAATAATCACGACAGAAACTGGCTCTAACATCTACTATTCGTTCTATCATGATGGTTACCTCTACGGGGTAATTACCAGTGGGATAGGATCCCCTTCCACGTTCTTCAAAATGGATCTAAGGACAGGCGAAACTATCTGGGCGGAAAATATAGAAATTGAAGGCGAGTATCTCCTGAGGCCATCGACGTACACCTACCTAGGAAATAACATTGTCTTAATCGGGGATGCAAGTGGGCATATGATACTCCTAGATGCAAAAACAGGAGAGAAAGTGAAAAGCTTTAAGTTCTATGATGTATCATCAGCCCCTAACACAACGAGAATCGGGTTTTCTCCAGTCTACTCAACGGATACATATTCTCTGGTAAGAGTATATGTCTCCGATGAGTTAGGGTATTACCACTCCTTCGAGTTTTACTTAGATCTGATGACATTAAGCATCAAAGACGTGGTGCTTGCTTACTCTAGGGAGACAGGAGAGACTTTTACTTATATTAGTACAGAATATGGAAACTTCACGCTTTATAAAAACGACACTAAGGTGTCAATAATTAAGTATGGTTCAAGCCTTAACGACCTTAAGGAAGGAATAGTTATGAATGTTGAGGGGTGGAGTGACTTTACCTTGGGAGGCACAGGTGTATTAGAGGACTATATGGTAATTGGTATAATGAATCCATACTTCCTAACATACAGCCTACTGTGGCTAAAGAACTCCGATCTTAGCTTTGGAGGAGGTTTCTTCTACTCTCATGGCTCAACTCCCGTTATATTATCCATATATAAGGGTAAGCCATTCTCTTATGTTCTGCTGGAACAAGGCGATTTACAGTTCCAGGTTGGGCAGGAGAAGCCCACGACCCCTTCAGATTTTCGTTCTTTCGCTGAGTCGATTCTGAGCGGCCGAACATGTTTATGGACAGCCAAAGATCCAGCCTCGACTCCTCTTTTCGGATTCAATTATGGAAGAACTGGCCCTGCTCTGATATGGTTCATGTCGAAAGAACTGAACTTTAGGTCATCACTCGCATTAATCAATATTTCATTGTTAGCGTCTGACCAAAATGAATTGGCCTTCCCCTTCGGAAAAAGCAACTTGACACTGATTAAGTCATGTGGAATCAAGGAACCTGTTGATGCATTATGGATTAGTGAAGATGGAGAAACACAGGAACTTACACCTAACGCTTCAGAAATGATTGAAACCCCCAACATCTCATTCACATCTCTCGACAAGGAACTCATTGGAGAAGTGCTGCAGAAACAGCTAGAAGCAGGAAAACTGCTGAAGGCGGAAGAGGTCGAGATAAGTATTGAGCCCACCACTGCTAATATATATACTTATGGAAGTCTATTCACATTCTCGCCAGCTAAAATTGGTGAAGCTAATCTTGAGACAGGGCTCGTTATAGCATCAATAATAGGGATTGTACTTATTGTTGAAGGAGCAAGAAGATACGGAAGCAGCAAGGAAGCAGATAGCCTATAAACCCCGCTACATTTTCTATCCTCCCTCATACATAGGAGGCATTAGTGAAATTCTGTCTCCATTTTGGATCTGTGCCGTATTCATAACTTGCTTATCGTTAATGAAAACCCATATCATGGGCAGTTTAGACTCAGCTTCTCTGAATTTAGGTATTCTACTCCTCAAGAGCTCGAGCAAATTGCCAACCGTTGCAGTTTCGGGATCCATAACCAATTCAGTCTCCCTGAGTTTCACATCATCCGCCAATGCTCCCAGAAACCTGACCTTAACTCTTACGTATCTATCCGCCATAACAATTCACCTCCTTCGCAGTACAATTACAGCAAGCACAATCACTATACTTAATCCGATTAATCCATAGATGTAATAATTATTTCCTTTTGCTTCTAAGGGGGCTGTAGGAGTGGAGATTTCTCCTTCACTCAATAATGGTTTGCCAGAAATGCCTGAAATAACTACTTGGGAGTAGGGAGAAATGTAACTCATATAGGCCGGAACTAAACTTCCATTGAAAACCAAGACATATTTGAATATCTTTGGAGAAACGTTGGTCCCTCCTATGTCCTTTATTATATCTATAGCCTCATCCTCAGTAATGTTGAAACTTATTGATGACTTCCTTAAAAGAGGCTCTATTACTTTGAAATCATTAACAAATCTGAAATATGCAATCTTCCCAGAGAAGTAGCTGGACCAAGAAAGAACTGCTGGTTTGAGTGTACCAGTCGAGGACACATAGAACGCCGAAGGAACACCATTTATGTAGATTTCAAACCCTATCACCGTTATGTTGTAAGGTGAATCGGCAAGCTCGCTTTTCATATCCTCATAGATTCTCTTAAAGGAGCTGACGAGAGTGCTACCTTTATTCTGAATTAGCTGTTCTACTTCCTCAGACCTATATCCATTTAAAACCAAGTCTAGCTTCACAACTTTCCACGTGCCTTCAGATTTAACAAGGAGTGAGTTTATCTCAACACCTTCGCCTCTGAGCTGGAGTTGCATAAACTTAAGCCTGGATTCATTTTCAGGGTATACCTCTATTGCGGATTCATTAATCTGAGGAGGTACATCCATCATTAAATGCTTGATCGTGGGCAAATACTGGTCTATGTAGAAGTATAATGTTTCAACCGGATCAGAGCTGGTCCGCGAGATGTCTTCATAGACAGACAGCGGGAATGCACCAAAGAATATGAGAAAAACTGCCAAACTCAATGCCAGTATTCTCTTACTCATGTTTTTCACCCCTCAGGACTATTCATAGCGGAGAGCTACTGCGGGAGGTATTTTTGCAGCTCTATAAGCAGGAAATATTCCCCCTATCAAACCTACGGTGATAGTTATGAGTAGCGTGAAAACGATTGTGTCTACAGTTATTTCTGGAGGGGCTTGGATAACTATTTGGTTTGTGCCAGATGAAATAATAAGTCCTCGAGAGGAAAGGGCATAAGCACCTACCACTCCTAAGGTAATTCCAATAGCAGCACCCAACAACGACATCAAGAGTGCCTCACCCATTATCATTGAAGTCACTTGAGAGTCCCTAAAACCTAAAGCCTTCAAAACACCTATCTCTCTAGTTCTTTCAATTACTGAAGTAATCATTGTGGCCGCAGTTCCAGCTACTGCCACCGCAAAGGCTGCCAAAGACGTTGCGAAAGCGATGAAATCCATAGCACCTGATATGGATGAAACTATCTTCGCTATCTGCTGCAGAGCTATTATCTGAACTTTATCCGCGTATGTATCGCGGAGCTTCTTAACTAAGGTTACGACCTCAGTAGGGTTTTTAGCAATAATGAAAATCCCTGTCCAGTGATCCATATGAAGAATCTTCCTCCCTGAATCGAACGGTAAAAATATACCTTGATCTGGTGAAATGAACGTAGCACCACCATATTCAGCAAATATTCCTTTCACCCTAACAACGGCCTTCTTAAAACTTACGGCTCCTCCTGGTTTTACCTCACCCATTAGGAGGGTTATTACGTCCCCCAAGTCGAACAGTTTTTCCCCCGTCCTTTCGGAATATGCTATGAAATGGCCTATAACAGCCTCAGTAACCTGTGTCGATAAGGGATATTCTCCCTCTTCTATTTCAAGATTCCCTATGGCTTTAAAGAGAATATCAGGATCTATTGCATAGACGTAGGCCTGCTTTTTCCCTTCTTTCGTCTGTATGAAGGCTTGAGTAAGATAGAAGGGAGCTGCATCAGAGACCTCATCTAAAGACATTACATAGTCGAGATCCTTAGGGGTGAGTATATATTCGGAGGTGGACATTATTACTACAGTGTTTTGGCCTAATGACAGTAGCTGATCCTCAACATACCCAGCATACCCTCTGACGACAGAGGTCATCATAACTAAGGCGAGGGGGCCTATAGCGATTCCCACTATCGTTAGTATGGCTCTTGTCTTCTTTTCCGTCAGGGCCTTGAAAGCATAACGGAGAATGTCCGACGGATGCATCTCATAACCCCTCAACGTCAATTGGTTCCTCAGGCACTGGATGCTGCTTCAAGTACTTCCTGAGCATAATTGCTATGAGGATAAGGAAAAGAATGACGGCTAGAGCCGTCCCTAGCCGATATATGTAAAACCAGGGAGTCTGCGGAGGCGGGGTTGTTGTAGTTGTGGGGTATTCTTTGAGTGAAGTGTTTATCTCCATAATCTCTATTTCGTTGTATGGATTCCTATACTCCAAGACTAGTGTCACGCTAGTTACTGGCTTCTCGTATATCGTGCTAACGCTGAAAGAGGTTTGGGATGATGGATCCAGATCTCCTACGAAATAAGAGTCGCCCTCGAAGCTCCCTATCTTTATTCTTGCTGTAATTCTCTGTGCCGGGGCATTGCCTAGATTGGTTATTGTACCACTTATTCTTATTGAGCTTCCTTCCTTAACCGCTTTCAAGTCATCTACCTTGAGTTCTATGAAGGGCTGAACGCTTACTGTGAACGAAATGTTGTAGGTGTGACGATTTCCAAGAACATCCGTATACATTACACCTGCCATGAAAGGCATGTTACCGTATGTTATTGGGATTGCTGCCTGCTGTGAAACGTATGGGTTATAGTAGACTGAAAGGTTGAGTACCTTTCTTTCGTAAGGCTTTAATTCATCTATATAGACAGGCAAGGATTTGGGCAGAATAGTCGAGACAGGGGAATATATATATAGGTAAACATTATAGATGGATGCACTTCCAAGGTTAACTATGTTCAGAGGGAGTGTTGTATTTCTAGATTCGCTGAAGTCTAGAGGAGTATCTGCCCACACTTTAACAAGGAGAGAGGAACCTGGAACAACAAATTTGGCTTGGAAAGGCAACGTCCTGATATTGTTCCATTGATCAAAGAATGTAAGGTTTATTTGGAGGATGTGCTCGCCTAAAGAGACGTTTTGAATGTTTATCGGTAAAATCAAGTAAAGGAAGTCGCCTTCACTGAAAGTTATGGCTGGTTGTAGAGGAGCTCCCACTAAGTTCTTAATTATTTGTTCTATCCCTCCGCTAGGATTAACATTCCCAGCAGGAAGTTGTGGTAGGCTAGAGCTCAGAGGTAGCTTTACTTCGGTCCCATTATTGATAGCGTTTGTGAAGCCCGGTGGAAGCCGAATATCTGCCACAGCACCCTTCACTACAGGGAAATCATTATTCCTTAGAACTATGTACATAAGGTTTCCATATGTTCCCGGCTGAGGCGGGACCCCATACCATCCTGTGGTGACTACTTCAATCCCGCGTCTAACCTGATTTATCTGAATAGGTATCTTTATGGATTCATTTCTCAAAACAGATGATCCTCCACTCTGAATAATGTAGGACAATTCTAGAGAGGCTTCATAAATTCCAGCAGGCACATCGCCTACACTTACCCGGTATGTAAGCATGACTTCTTGGTTTGGAGCTATTGGACCGCTCACATAATCCAAATTCATTGGTCCCGATACCCTCATACCTTCAGGAAGAGTAAGACGACCCGTTAGTGAAGCAATATTGTAGGGGTAATGATTAGCTAACCTAATCATCAATGTAGCGTTTTCAGTTTCCGGATATACCGGGTAATTACTGGCCCATGAAGCTTCTGTGAGAACTATATCCCCTAGATACTGAGCTGCATATTTCTCGATAGGTAGAGATACCAGAAACGTCTGATTTTGAAGGATGAAGGATCCGTATTCCGTTACTGCGTACTCCACATTTACTGAAAGGATAACTTTTCCTTGAGTAGCGTCTCCTAAGTCTAGGTACGGAGTGAAAGTGCAGGAACCACCTGAAGGTAGTGTAGCGGCACATAATTTCTCATTAGCTATGATTCTTACGGAAGAGTTTATGGGGAAGGCAGAGACATATATGTTTCTGGCTGTGTACCTTCCCAAGTTAACTATCTCTATATGTGCTGGTATTTGTCTACCTCCCGGATAGGCAGTTTGAGGTGTTGCTGTTCCCCATCTTACATTTGAGAGTTGAATATCAGGGAAATATTGAGCAGGATTATCTATGTTTAGGGATACCGTGAAAGTATCCTCCCCGAAGAGTAGGGAGTTGCCAGATCTCACTATATAGTAAAGATGGAGTATTGATTCATAATTCCCTGGTGCAACGGAGGCGTCGATATCTAGCTGAACTTGAAGGGTACATGCTGAAGCTCCCGCTACTCCAGAGAGGCAAGAGCCTCCGTAAGAATCTATTCTAAACCCGGATGGAAGGGCTATGCTAGGAGTTATTGAAGTAACTGTATCGGGGCCCGTATTAACGAATCTAAGCTCAAGAATTATTCCCTTCGATGTAGGGAGTGCTCTAGCAGTCGTTCCTCCGTAGACCCACCTAGTCTCGGTCAGGTGGAGAAGTTTCTCTGAAGAAGTGTTTGCCCTAATTAGATAGGTTGAATTCACATAGTATTCTGCATTGTTATAACTTGCAACTATTGAGAGTTTCAGCTCAAATTTGAGCTCGCCTGTATTACTCAATGATGTGTTAATACCTGGGAAACGGAGGGTAAAGACATCACCGAAAAACACTGGGGTCGTATATGTAGCAACGATATAGTTCTTTCCATCCCTTGCGGTCATTCCCTCTGGAAGTTCCAGGATTGCGACAATAGAGTCTATGCGAGAGTGATCTAGGTTTCTCATTGTTACGTAGAGCGTCAGCTCTTTGGACTCATTATACCCTATCCCTCCAATCCAGCCTGAATCTACCACAACTAAATCGGGTGCTTCAGGCTGCGACACACCTACATAAAAGAATGTTCTCCCACTAAAGGAATATGTCACACCGTCTGAAGTTGATGCAGTTACCTTGAAGTCCATATAAATTCTGTAGCTTCCCGGATTTACATTAGCAGGAATGTCTATGCCTGTTAATTGGAGCACTGCCGACTCTTCAGAGTTTATGGAAGGTATGGGCGATTTTATTTTCTGAGGCCTTAAGGGACTTAGAGTAAATGTTGCTTCCCCGCTCTCCACATTGGACTCACCAAAGTTTTCAATCCTTACATAAAGTACTGCACCACTAGTTCCAGGGAAGACCTTATCACTGCCCCACCAAGCATCAGAGACGCGGATATTCACGATGGGGTAATCACTCACAACAAGAGTGAAATTAATTAATGATGATTCTCGTTCTCGATTAGAAGAAAGTACAGTGTAGGTAATGTTCAAGCCTATTCCATAGGTGCCGGGAGGTAGATCCTTGTCTATGTTAATTAAGGTATCTATTCTGAATATCTCCCCTACCTGATACACGGGCTTGATGGTTCCATTTAATGTGGTAGCGTCTCTACATATACCGAGTCCCGGGAAAGGAGAAATGCCTGAGGGGAATATGAAGCATCCTTGAACATTGGAGATATTGTAGCTTTCATTATTTTGGAGTTCAACTATTAGACTCACTCTCTGGCTCCCAGGATATATAGTGTTATCTCCCGAGGAGGATTTCCACTCATAGCTTATTAGAGAAATGCCTTGAGAATGAACGATCACAGTATTGTACGGAATAATAGCCATAACGGATAAAACTGCTAGGAGTGACGCGATTACCCTGCGATTCATCCCTACCCCCATACTTCATAGGGTTCGGGCTTAAAGCATTTAATCGACTGTGTTAAGGATACATCTATCGAAATTTGGTACCTCTTCTCCAACTATTTTTCCGTCTCTTATTAGAAGAATTCTGTCTGTACAGTTTGCGGTCTCTGGATCATGTGTAACCATTATAATTGTCTGGCCTTTTGCATTCACCTCTTTAAAGGACTTAATCACATTCTTCGCTGATTTCCTGTCTAGATTCCCTGTAGGTTCATCAGCAAGAATTATTGCTGGATTATTTACTAGGGCTCTAGCTATCGCGACCCTTTGCTGCTGCCCCCCGGAAAGCTGTAGCGGTTTCTTACTGAGCCATGAAAGTTCTCCACCAGCCAGGAGAAGTGCCCTAGTCACCATCTTCTTCCTTATATTCTTGGGCAATCCCCTAGCAACCAAGGGAAGCTCAATATTCTCATACACTGTAAGTCGGCTTACTAGGTTGAATTGCTGAAAAACAAAACCTATCTTACGGTTCCTTACTAATGCAAGAGCTTTTCCGTCTAGAGACGATGTTGTTATTCCGTCAATTATTATGGTTCCAGAAGTAGGCTTATCTAGCAGTCCTATCATGTTAAGAAGGGTCGTCTTTCCTGACCCAGACGGCCCCATAATTGCGACGAATTCCCCTCTCTTGACCTCTAGGTCAAGCCCTTTCAAAGCCCAAAATATATTACTCCCTATACGGTACGCTTTCTTCACTTTCACAAGCTTCACTATAATACTATCATCCACTGCCTTTACCCCGCCTTCTTCATTTTAATTAATGGATTAAGACAAAAAACTTTGAGTTAATAAGCTTTCCTACCATGAGAAAAGTTATCCTTAAGGAATCAAGTATTTAACTGTTAAACAAATATATAGCTGGTAATAAGTAAGTGTTCACAACTCTCTACTCCCTAATAACAGTACACCTAACAGGCTTATTCAGCCTGAACCTTGACAAAGCATTGGGAAACACAGTTATGGCTGGAGACATCGGATTATTTATAGTTATTCTTCTTTCAATCGTTACAGCAGGAATATCTCTTGCCATGCTTATAGAAATTGATATGAAAGCTAACCATCGTAAAAGCCGTGAAACTATAGTTGACGACTGTTCTAAAAGCACTTCCCACTAAACCTCTTTTAACAATTGCTACGTATTGTTAAATGAGTGGTTCGTTTGGAGAAAACTCTAACCGTATTAAGTCACGGTGATTCTGATGGAGTAGTTTCTGCTTCGCTAGTTAAAGCAGCAATGAAGGAATCTTATGATAATGTCAGGATCTTCTTTACCCATCCAGTAGGTCTTTACGAGGATTTCAAAGAATTTGCAAAAGGGGACGTAGTAATTCTTGATATTGCTGTAAGCGAATCCCATGCACAGCAGATAGCTAAACTCTTTCGGAAATATAGAGGAAATATAATTTACATTGATCACCATCCTCCACCGTTATCTATCTCCTTGAAAGAACTGGATGCAGAAATCGTTAGGGAGGATGAAGATGTTTCCGCATCGGAACTCACGTTCAAAAGATTCCAAGAGAGTCTTCCTGAGGACTATGACAGGGTGGCTCTCTATGGAGCTATAGGTGACTATGCCGACACAACCAATTGGGTAATCACCCATATGCAGAAATGGGATAAAAGACAGATATACTTCGAAGCCGGTGTTCTGGTACAGGGTCTTGAAGGATCAAGGAGGATGCATGATTTTAAAAGACATGTTGTGGATCATCTATCGGAAAATAATAGACCTTCTCAACTAAGCGAATTAATAGTTAGGGCTCTAATCCAAGTGGTAAATAATGAGGAACTTTACCACTGGGTTAAAGCCAATGTTAAAACTGCAGGTAGCGTAGCCTACGTGATAGATCCCCCTGGTAGTTTAGGTGTGGCTGCAACCTACTCGCTAGGAATCACTGGAGCGAAAATAGGTCTCTCAGCAGAGTCTAGAGGAGACTATTTAGTTATGAGTCTAAGAACCTATAAGGGAATAATAGATCTCAACAAAGCTCTTCGAAAAATAACTTCGTACATAGGCGGGAGTGGAGGAGGTCATCCCACAGCAGCTGGAGCTAGAATACCTCAGGAAAAATTACATACACTTATCGAGGAGCTAAACGCATACATTAGCTTCAAGTGAAGAACAAAACCTAGAGAGTGTTTTAAGACCTTAGAGGCTTCGGAGTTTTATCCTGAGATATAGTTCTTGCAAACTATGGAGGACATATACGGAACTTTATTCCCTTCCGCATCAATAAAATGCCAGTAGATATTGACATAATAGTAATTCTCTCTCACAGCCTTAGCAAAACTTATAGTGGTGTTAAGCCATGAAGCCGTAACATTTCCTTTAAAGCCGGCCTGCTCAAGGATGAAGTGAATGTCAATGCTTGCAGACTCGTTAGGTCCTAAATGGGTTAGCTTTAATCCCTCCGCCGAGTAGTTTCCGCACGTCAGCCTTCCTTCAGAAGTCTCTAAACATATTTCAACGTATGGAGAGCTTATCTTAAGATCCTTACCAACATAGTTCTGTACCTCGAAAACTACGTGGTGATAATCCGTTTCAACAGGTTTAACGCCTACCTGATAAGAAGAAGGTATACAGTATCTTCCTGTGGTGGGAACTGCGAAATAGGAATAGGCGATAAGCACCGCTAAAGCAGCTACACCCACAATCAAAACATATGCAATATCTGATTTCCGAGTTTTCTCCTCCATTTCCCTATCGGTAAAGATTCTTTATGGATTAATAAAACATTTTCATTAGAAAAACCTAGTTACTCTATATTTATCGAGAGAAGGCTCTTTCACGCCGCTCAGAATTTCCTTGGAGGCGAGATCAGCCACTGAGGGACCTACGCTCAAACCATAATCATTGAAACCTACTAAGTAATATATATCTTCGAGAAACTCAGGATCCCACCCTACAAGTGGAAGGCCATCGGTTGTTTTATCTATGTAAGCCCCCCAAGACCTGAGGACATTAACATATTCGAATTTAGGCATTAACTTAACGGTGAGCTTACTGGCCCGAACCAGAAATTCTAGCGAATCATCAGTACTCAGTTCTGGGTTAGGGATACCCATGTCGTCTATGGTCACTACATATTCGTTTCTGAGCGTTTGCAGCAATCTATAGGACTGTGAAATTACTCTTAAGGTAGCTTTCATCTCGTATTTGAAGGGTTCTGTAACGAATCCAGCTCCATAGTTAGCATATATATGTTTACCTACTTCAGGATTCAACTGCATGATTAATTCC
>Ga0164318_10002872_pt1 | contig 16137 bp, 13 predicted proteins | sample GuaBasSedimGuay9_FD_113734 | JGI IMG/M metagenome (GOLD analysis project Ga0164318, IMG submission 113734) | Subseafloor sediment microbial communities from Guaymas Basin, Gulf of California, Mexico - Guay9, Core 4571-4, 0-3 cm | ecosystem: Environmental > Aquatic > Marine > Hydrothermal vents...
CCGATCAGGGGGCTCAAAAAGTAGTTGATCAAATTGTTCACCACGAAAAGGATGGTCACTTCCTGGATCGAAAAATGGAATTTCTTCACCAGGAGAAAAACGGCAAACGCCATAAAGATCTGCCTGCGGACCCCGGCCATGAAGTTGAGAAAATAATAGAGCCAGTATTTCTTGCGAAAGATCATTTTCTTGTGCTGGGGGATGATATCTTGATCCGTCGGGTTTTGGCCCAGACCCCAGAGCCCCGAAACAAAAATCAGCCCACCTATCACCAGGTAGACCTGCGCATAATTGAGCAGGTTTGTGAGGAGATAGATGGCCACACCAACCCCGATACTGGACGCGGCGGCGACACTCCTTAACTTACCAAACACCCAGGGAGACGTGGTTTCATCAAAATACTGCAGGGTCAAAGATTGGTTCGTGGTCTCGTAGTAATGAAAACCGAAGCTCATGGCCAGGGTGGTCACCATAAGGCCGGGATAGGTTGCGAACAGGCCGGTGGACGCCAGACCCATGCCCAGGATAACGATGTATAGCGCTGACAGCCGATGCTCCTTCAGGAGCATAATCACAAAAACAACCAGCAGCGTCAAAAACCCCGGTATTTCACGAACCGACTGGATCATTCCAACGGCTTTTCCTGTGAGGCCGACCTCTTCCACCGCGAAATTGTTGACGAGAATGAGCCATGACTGAAGCCCGATGGTTGAAACGTATCCCCGTTCTTCTTCGATTCAGCCCAAGCACCCAATTCCTGGGCCAGTCGGCTGTTGAAAGTCATATTCCTTTCCCCGAAAGGCAATCCCAGCTCCCCCGCCGTTTTTCTCAAACGGCGCATCATCATTTCTCTATCCACGGGGTAATCGGCAAAAAGCTCTTCCAGGGACAACCCATTTTCAGGGGTGTTCGGATGCAGCGGAAACGCCCGCCATCGAACGGCGATTTCATACTCTTACTGATCTTTCAGTATGAGTCGCATGAATTTGTCTCTTTTTCCCCGAATCGCCGGTTCTCCCGAACATCAGGGAGTGCCACACTGCGGAATACAGATTAAACTTGCCACCATGTTGGCTTTTCCGTAATATAAAAAACTTAACCCGCATTTCTCACGTGCAATCTCCTGTGGCTGCGAAGGTCCGTGAGAAAAGCGGGTTAATACTGACTGCGCTATTGGGCAGACATGAACGTTTTGGCAATTGGAAACTAGCACAGAGACCAGGCAACGTCAAAACGAATGACACACGTCTTCCTTTTCATGGCATTGCTTAAACTCATTTCCGAGGAGAAAATATGGCCCACCCTCTAGCAGGAAAACCCGCTCCCCGAAAGTTGCTCCCCAATATACCTGGGCTCGTAACAGCCTATTTCACGCGAAAACCGGATCCTGCGAACCCGGAACACCGGGTGGCCTTCGGCACATCCGGCCACCGGGGATCCTCTCTCAAAAGCAGCTTTAACGAGAATCACATCCTGGCCGTCAGCCAGGCCGTCTGTGATTACCGGAAAGCACACCATATCAACGGTCCCCTGTTCATGGGCATGGATACCCATGCCCTGTCGGAACCGGCCCTGGCCAGCGCGGTGGAAGTCTTCGCAGCCAACCAGGTCACCGTCATGCTCCAGAAAGGGATGCGGTACACGCCAACTCCGGTCATCTCCCATGCGATCCTGACCTTTAACCGCCCACATCTCCAAGGCCTTGCAGACGGCATTGTCATTACCCCCTCCCATAATCCGCCCGAAGACGGGGGATTCAAGTACAATCCGCCGCAAGGAGGGCCCGCTGCTCCGGACACGACCCAAACCATCCAGGAGCGGGCCAACCGGATTCTCGCCAATGACCTGAAAGAGGTAAAACGAATTCCTTTTGAAAGGGCCATGAAAGAGGAGACGACGAAGGCGTATGACTATATCACTCCATACGTGGAAGATCTCAAGAACATCATTGACGTGGAAGCCATTGCCGGGGCAGGCATCAAGATCGGGGTTGATCCCCTCGGCGGTGCTGCTGTTGATTTCTGGGACCCCATTGCCGAGCGCTACGGGCTCTCCATTGAGGTGGTCAATCGAGTGGTCGATCCCACGTTTTCATTTATGACCGTGGACAAGGACGGAAAGATCCGCATGGACTGTTCCTCTCCCTATGCCATGGCGGGACTCATCGAACTGAAGGACCGATTTGACATCGCTTTCGGCAATGACACGGATGTAGACCGCCACGGCATTGTCACCAAAACAGCCGGACTCATGAATCCGAACCACTATCTTGCGGTGGCCGTGTGGTACCTCTTCCAAAACCGCCCCGGGTGGGGCCCAGATGCTGCGGTAGGGAAAACCCTGGTCTCAAGTTCCATGATCGACCGGGTCACCGGTTTCCTCGGCCGGAAACTTTCCGAGGTGCCTGTGGGGTTTAAGTGGTTTGTGGACGGTCTCCTTGACGGGTCTTACGGATTCGGGGGAGAAGAGAGCGCCGGGGCCTCCTTTTTGCGGAAAGACGGGACGGTCTGGACCACGGATAAAGACGGCATCATCATGGACCTGCTTGCCTGCGAAATAATTGCCCGCACCGGCAAGGATCCGGCAGAGCTCTATAACGAGCTCACTAAAAACTTCGGGGACCCGGTCTACGAGCGGATGGATTCCCGGGCCACTGCCGGCCAAAAAACAATCCTGAAAGAACTTTCCCATGAAATGGTAACAGCCCAAGAACTGGCCGGAGAGCCCATTTTAGCGAAGCTCACCCACGCTCCGGGGAACAACGCACCCATCGGCGGGTTAAAGGTGGTGTCCGAAAACGGGTGGTTCGCGGCCAGGCCGTCAGGCACCGAAGAAATCTACAAGATTTACGCGGAGAGTTTTAAAGGCGAGGAACACCTCAGGCAAATCCAGGAACAGGCCCGGGACATGATTCAAGCGGTTTTCCAGAAAGCTGGGGTTGCCTAATAAGGAAAAGAGGAGGAATCAAGTGGACGAAAAAACAGGAAGGCTTGCCGAAGCACTTGAAAAGCACTGCCGGTTTCTCACAACACCGGTGGCAGTCAAACTGGCAAGACAGGGGGAATCACTTCCCGGGAAGGTCAAATATCCCCTCAATGACTTGGGGAACAGGCTCTCCGTATGCCAGGGAATGTCCATTGCCAGGACCTTCGGTTGGACCATGGCATTCAGGGATGAAGACCACGCCTGTCCCATCCCCCGGGTCTTCATGGGCCACATCAAACCCGACACATTCCTGAAAGGATCCCTTGGAGAATATTATCAGGATCAAGAGAGTTACATGAAAGAGATGGAGGCCTCGTACCCCCGGTGGCCCCTCAACAGTTTTGCGGAAATTTGGCTGGCACCCGTCAACAGGTGCGCATTTGAGCCTGACGCGGTGGTGGCGTACGGCAATCCCGCCCAGATATTGACACTCATCCAGGGTGCCAATTTTCGCCACGCAACCGGGATAGAAGCCCTCAGCACAGGTCGCTACGGGTGTTCCGCCTGGGTGGCAGGCGTCCAGCAGGCAGGGGAATGCACCTACATGGTCCCGGGTCCCGGCGAGAGGGTGTTCGCCGGCACTCAGGATCATGAAATGTCTTTTGCCATTCCCTCTGCAAAGTTCGACAATATTATTGCCGGCCTGAATTATGTCCGAAGCCGGGGCGCCTTCAGGTATCCCGTACCGAATCTAAGCTTTCTCTCCGAACCCCGTATCCCGGCAAAATACCACCAAATCATCGCGCAACCATGATCTCTCTCCACCGCGACCCTACCCAGTCAATCTCCTCTTACAAAACGGGAGGCATTAAGAAGCCTCCCCGGGACCCGGTTTAACCGTATAACCTATCCGGGTCCTCCATCGGAGGTGGAGCGTTTCATAGTATCTGATTGGCCGCCACATACTGAAAATTATCCACGTCAAAGAGGCCCTGGTCAGTGAGTTTCAGGTGGGGAATAACCTCCAGCGCCATAAACGACAGGGTGGCATGAGCGTTGCGGAGCCCCGTTCCCAGCTTTCGGGTGCGCCGGGCCAGTTCTTCGAGGGTCTTTGTCAATATTTCGGGGCTTTCCGAAGAAACAATCCCTCCGACCGGGAGGGGCACCGTGAAGACATCCTCTCCATACGCAATCGACAATCCGCCATGGTTCCGGATGATGCCCTCCACGGCCAGCCGGATGGAGTCGTCATGAACTCCAACCGCAATAATGTTATGGCAATCATGGGCCAGGGATGATGCAATAGCGCCCTGCTCCAGCCCGAACCCGTGGATGCGGCATGCGGCGCGGTTTCCATGGCCGTAGCGCTCCAGTACCACCAGTTTTAACAAGTCATTTGGAGGGCTGATCTCCGGAAGCAGCGCATCTACCTCCAGTTTTCCCGTAAGGAGCGAGCCGTCCGTCACATCGATAGCAAAGCCGCGTAACTGGTCCGGAATGGGGGGGATTTCGATTGGCCGTTTCAGTTGGATGGAATCTGCCAGGAACGGCGGTACTTCAGACGGTGTCATGGAAACGTTCCCAAGCAGTCGGCCCTTGACAATAACCTGCTTGACATTGAAATCACGCGCATTGTCAAAGAGAACCAGGTCGGCCCGGGCCCCGGGCCTTACCTCACCGGCGTCCGGGATATGGTAATAAGCCGGCCCGTTGAAACAGGCGGCCCGCAGGAGGTTCATGATATTCACGCCCAGACGGGCACCTTTGCGGAGGTGGAAGGTGATGTGCCCGGTCGTTTCTATATCGTGGAGCGCCTTGTCATCCGTGCAGAACATGACCATGTGCGGTTCTTCGTCAATAATCCGGTATGCATCCTCTTCAGTATGTTCCGCGGAACCCTCCCGCAAGAATACATGGAGCCGCAGTTCCAACCGTTCTTTCAGTTCCTGATAACTGCTCGTTTCGTGATCGTCTTCGATGCCCGCGGCAAAATACTCCCGCAACGATTGTCCGGAGAGCCCCGGAGCATGGCCATTGACCCGCTTGTTCCTCTCTCTTGTCAATGCCACCATTTTCCGAATGGTTTCATCTCCCCTTACAACACCGGGCACGTTCATCAGTTCACCAAGCGAGACCACACGAGGATCATCCAGTAATTCAGTCACCTCTTTAAGCCCCAGTTCACCGCCCGATTGGGCAAAGGGAGTAGCGGGGACAGAGGATGGAACCGCAAAGTGCGCATTGATGGGACCGTTTCCAGCGTCGTCCATGAACCACCGCAGCCCGCTGATACCTGCCACATTCGCGATTTCATGGCAATCCGCCACCACGTGGAGTGTCCCATGACGCGCGACCGTCTCTCCAAAGCGGGTGGGAGTCAGGAGTGCACTCTCCATATGCACGTGGGCATCCATGAGCCCCGGAGTCAACAGGCCGTTTTTCCCCTCCACCACGGCTTCTGCGTCCATCGGGGTGTCTGAAACTGCGGCAATCAGCCCGTTTTCAAGCCCCACATGGCAATGAACAAGCCGGTTCTCCCGAAAATCAGGCACCCATACGTTCCGAAGGGCCAGATCCATTAAATTGCTCCCGTTAACCCACGCACGCCGCCTTTTTCAGTCGGGCGCCGATCTGGGTGTGCCGAACCTTGGATGACAAAACCGTCTTTCTCATGCGGATGGAAAGTGGTGTCACTTCTACCAGTTCATCGTCACGGATAAAACTTAAGGTCTGCTCCAGGGTAAGGGGTTTGATGGGGGACAGGATGATGTTCTCATCCTTGCCCGCCGCCCGCATGTTGCTCAGCTTTTTTTCCTTGCACGGATTGACATTGATGTCTTCACCGCGGTGGTTCTCGCCAATGATCATGCCTTCATAAACCGCTTCTCCGGGCGCAATGAAAAGTCGGCCTCGGGGCTCCAGGTTAAAGAGTGCATAGGCCACAGCTCTGCCGGTACGATCGGCCACGATGGAGCCGGTAAAACGGCTGGGGCAATCGCCCCGAAAATCCTCGTACCCGTCGAAGAGCGAGTGCATGATACCGGTGCCCCGCGTGTCGGTAAGGAACTCATCGCGGTACCCGATAAGGGCCCGTACCGGGACTGAAAACTCGATGCGTACCCGCCCCTTGCCGTTGTTCACCAGGTTGGTCATTTTGGCCTTGCGCAACGTGAGCTTTTCCGTTACCACCCCCAGGAACTGTTCCTCACAGTCCACCATCAGCCGGTTTACAGGTTCCAGTTTCCGGCCGTTTTCGTACCGGTAAATCACCTCTGGTCGGCCCACGCAGAACTCGTAGCCTTCCCGCCGCATGGTTTCGATGAGAATGGCAAGCTGGAATTCACCTCGCCCCTTCACCAGGATGCTGTCGCGGTCATCGGTTTTTTCCACCTGGATGGCAACGTTCCGCAGGGTCTCCTTGACCAATCGCTCCTTCAGCCGGCTGGACTGGACATATTTTCCTTCCTGGCCGCCGAAGGGTGAGTTGTTGATACTGAATTTCATGGATACGGTGGGCTGGTCCACGGTGATGCGGGGCAGGGCCCGGGGCGCTTCCTGGTTGCAGATGGTGTCGCCGATCTTCACATCCTCGATGCCGGCAAGCACCACGATGTCCCCCGCCTCAACCTCCTCCACATCTCTCAGGCCCATACCGTCATAGACCTGCAGTTTGGAGACCTTCAGCGGAACGGCTTGACCATGAGCGCCGATGCAGACAAGGCTGTCGCGGGATCGTGCCTTGCCGTTGGTGATCTTTCCCACGGCAAGCCGGCCCAGGTAATCTGAATACCCCAGATCGGAAACAAGCATCTGGAATGGTTTACCCGGGTCATGGGAAGGGCCGGGGATTTCTTTCAGGATGGTATCGAACAGCACATGCAGGTTCTCTCCAGGCTGATCCAGGTGCGTCTGGGCGATACCGTCCCGCCCGATCGCATACAAAAGGGGAAATTCCAGTTGTTCGTCACTCGCGCCCAGGTCGATCAGCAGGTCATATATTTCATCCAGGACCTGCTCGCAACGGGCATCCTGACGATCAATCTTGTTGATGACCACAATAATCTTGAGATCCGCTTCAAGGGCCTTTTTAAGGACAAAGCGGGTTTGAGGCAGTGGACCTTCCGAAGCGTCCACCAGCAGGATTGCTCCATCCGCCATAGACAGGGCACGCTCTACTTCACCGCCGAAATCAGCATGGCCGGGGGTATCGATGATATTGATCCGCACACCCTGCCACACCACTGAGCAGTTCTTGGCGGCAATGGTAATGCCGCGCTCTCGTTCCAGGTCCATGGTGTCCATGAGCCGTTCATCAACCTCCTGGTTGGCCCTGAAAAGCCCGCTCTGCCGAAACATGGCGTCCACCAGGGTGGTCTTTCCGTGGTCAACATGGGCAATAATGGCGATGTTGCGCAAAGAGTTATTTTGCACTGCATTTGGCATAGTCTGTAAACCCTAACCCGCTCCGCTTTTGCGGGGATGAAAAATGAAAGGGCAATTCTGCCCCAAAGAAAAGGGGCGTTCCAGAGTGCCCGGAACGCCCCTTGTTTCATTACATACGGTTATACTACCGTAACATTTACAGCGGCGGGGCCTTTTTGACCCTGCTCCAGGTCAAAATTCACCTGGTCACCTTCGTTCAAAGACTTGAAACCGCTTCCGTTGATACCGGTATGATGGACAAATACATCCTGTCCATCTTCCTGCTCAACAAAGCCGTAGCCTTTGCTATCGCTAAACCATTTTACTGTTCCATTAGCCATCGTGACATCCTCCTTTCAAAAATTCTCAAAGTCCCAAACTTCAGGATGCCACTTGGTGAAAATGGATCTTTCCTGCAGAACGAAACCGGCCCGCCAATAAAGGGCGGGCCTTGATTGATATTTTCTATTATAATACCGATATAATTAAAAGCAAGTAAATTATACCATTCTTTTTAAAAATCAGTCAAACCTCAACCTTCCGCTTCTTCGTATTGACTCCTCCCCTCCCGGTGGGTAATACTATTTCTTGCCCGGCGAGGTAACATATGGTGATCGTTGTCAACACAAAGGAGGCTAAAATGTCTGGAGGAGACTTTGAACCCCATAGAGCATATCAAGAATATCCGGTTGGACAAATGAAAAAACGGGCCGCCGACTTTCTTGAAGAAATGAAACGGCGCAGAAGCGTGCGCCGCTTCTCCAATCGGCCCGTGCCCGTTGAGATCATTCAAAACTGTATCCGCGCCGCCGCCACGGCACCCAGCGGCGCCAACAACCAGCCGTGGACCTTTATCGTTGTGTCAGACCAGGAGGTGAAAAAGAGGATCCACCAGGCTGCCGAGGCGGTGGAACGGGAATTCTATGCAAGTGAGGCAACTAAGGAGTGGGTTGACGCTCTTGATCATCTTGGTACAGACCAGTTCAAGCCGTTTTTGCTGACAGCACCCTGCCTGATTGTCATATTCGCCCAGCGTCACGGCTATGATGGGGATGGGCAAAAAAAGAAACACTATTATGTCCAGCAGTCAGTGGGTATTGCCACCGGCATGCTCATCACGGCCCTCCACCATGCCGGACTGGCATCTTTAACCTACACGCCTGCCAAAATGGCGTTTCTGAACAAAATTCTTTCCAGGCCCTCAAATGAGAAACCGTTCATGATCCTCGTGACGGGCTATCCGGCCGATGATGTCCAGGTTCCGGTGCTGCAAAAGAAGAGCCTACAAGAAGTTGCCGTTTTCCTCTAATAGGATTCTTGGGGCCGGGGGATGATCAAGTCAGTTTATCGTTTCAGGGCCTCGGCAAAAGGATTGTTGAACGCGGTGGGCCCTGTTTTTCTTCGTTTTTGAGTCGGCTTCTTCTCTTTATCCGGTTTTGCCCTTTTTTCGTCCTGCTTTTTCACCTGATCCGCCTTGTCTTTCATGGAAAGGGAAATGCGCCTTCTTTCAAGATCCACGTCAAGGACTGTCACCATGACACGCTGGTTGACCTTGACCACCTGGCCGGGATCTTTCACGAACCCGTTCGCCAGCTGGCTGATGTGGACCAGGCCGTCCTGGTGAACGCCGATGTCTACAAATGCCCCAAAGGCGGTCACGTTGGTCACTACTCCCGGCAGTCTCATGCCTGCCCGCACGTCACCGATTTCCTCTATCCCTTCAGTAAAGCCGAATATTTCGAACTGCTTCCGGGGGTCACGCCCGGGTTTTGCGAGTTCCTTCATGATGTCTTTCAGGGTGGGCATTCCCACCTTTTCCGTTACATAGGCGGAAAGATCGATCTCTTGGCAAAGGGTTTCATTCTCCATCAAATCCACTATCGAACAACCGAGATCTCGGGCCATTGCCTCTACAACGGGGTATGATTCAGGATGGACAGCGCTCGCGTCAAGCGGGTTTTTCCCGCCCCTGATGCGGAGAAAGCCTGCTGCCTGTTCAAATGCCTTTGGCCCCATTCCTTTCACCTTTTTCAGCTCCTCCCTGGATGCCAGGGGGCCATGGTCATTCCTGTGCGTGATAATATTCCTGGCCAGTTTGGGTCCAATGCCCGAGACATAGGTAAGGAGCTGCTCACTGGCTGTGTTCACCTCCACGCCTACGGCGTTGACACAGCTCGTAACCACGTCATCAAGACTCTTCTTGAGCGCCATCTGGTTCACATCATGCTGGTACTGCCCCACACCAATGGATTTGGGATCAATCTTCACCAGCTCTGCCAGAGGGTCCATGAGTCGCCGGCCGATGGAAACCGCCCCCCGAAACGTCAAATCCAGATCAGGGAACTCCTTCCTGGCTGCCTCTGATGCGGAGTAAACCGAAGCTCCGCTTTCATTGACCATCACCACGCAAAGGTCTTCAGGAAGATCGAGCTTTCCGATGAAGGATTCGGTCTCCCGCCCGCCCGTGCCGTTTCCCACCGCAATGGCTTCGATCTTGTATTCCCTGCACAGTTTTGACAGGGTTTCAACTGCATGGGACCGCTCCTTCTCTGATTTAAACAGGTAGATGGTTTCCGTGTGAAGCAATTTTCCCTGCCGATCCAGGCACACAACCTTGCACCCGGTACGGATCCCCGGATCAATTGCCAACACATTTTTCTGCCCCAGCGGGGGTGCCAGGAGCAGTTCGCGCAGATTGGCGGCGAAGACCTTTATGGCCTCGGCATCGGCTCGTGCTTTGGTTTCCAGGCGCATCTCCGTTTCCATGGCAGAGGAAAGCAGCCTGCGGTAGCTGTCATGAACGGCCTCTTTCACCTGGAGTGATGCCGCATTGTCTCCCTTGACAAATAGTCCTTCCAACAGTTCCAGGGCCTCATCCTCAGGCGGGCTCACCCTGAGGTTCAGGAAGCCCTCCTTTGCCCCGCGCCGCATGGCCAGAATTCTATGGGACGGCGCCGTCGTTACAGGCTCTTCCAGGTCAAAATAATCCCTGTATTTCGCCCCCTCTTGCTCCTTCCCGCTAATGGCCTTGACCCGGAAAAACCCTTTTTTCCCATAAAGGCGCCGCATTTTCTCCCGCGCCTTTTGGTTCTCATTCACCCATTCGGCGATAATATCCCTGGCGCCGGCGAGCGCATCTTCCGCTGATTCGACCCCTTTTTCCTGATCCACAAACGATCCAGCCTCCACCAGCGGATCCATGTCTTCATCCTGCTTAAAAAGCATCCCGGCCAGGGGTTCAAGTCCTTTTTCTCGGGCAATGGTTGCCCGCGTCCTCCGTTTGGGCTTGAATGGCAGGTAGATATCTTCCAGGGTCGTCAGGGATTCGGCCGTTGAGATCTTTTCTTTCAGTTCATCCGTCAGGAGCTGCCGCTCCATGAGCGATTTCAGTATGCTTTCCCGGCGCCTGTCCAAATCCTGCAGTTGTCCCAGCCGGTCCCGGATCGTGGTTATGGCCACTTCATCCAGAGAGCCGGTAGCCTCCTTCCGGTAGCGGGCAATAAAGGGAACCGTACTACCTCCCTCGATCAGTTCCACCGTCACCATGATCTGGTCGCGGCTGAGGCCAAGTTCGTCGGCTATTTTATTGATATGTTTCGTATCCATAGTTTCCTTTTCATTATTGTTTAGGGTGCAAACAGAAATGAGATAGTTTGTTCGAGATCGAGGCATGCGAGGTTTACCTGTTCTTCCCCACCAGGCTCCGCAGGAGACGCAGGTTCCGCCTGTCTTCTGCCAGGTCTTTGCCCTTCGGGGTTTCAAGGACCATTGGGTGATTCTTGAAACGGGCATCATTCACCAGCAGACTGAAACCGCCAGTCCCTATCTTTCCTTTTCCGATATGGTCATGCCGGTCAATGCGGGAAGCCAATTCTCTTTTCGAATCGTTCAGATGAAAAAAGCGCAGCCGCTCCAGGCCGATCAGAGAATCGAATTCCTGGAAGGTTTTTTCATAGGTTTCCCGGGTACGGATGTCGTATCCCGCCGCAAAGGCATGGCAGGTATCAAAGCACACACCGAGCTGATCTCCAAAGCGTGACTTTTCGAGGCTATAGGCAATCTCCTCAAAACGGCTTCCGAGACCCGTTCCCTGTCCTGCTGTGGTCTCAAGAAGAACCGTGACGTCCCTGCAAGCCGCCTTTTCCACCGCTTCATCCAGGCTCTTTGTAACGGCCGAGAGCCCCGCTTCCACGCCTGAACCCATGTGGGCGCCGGGATGAATAATCAAATAGGGAATATGTAGACGGGAGCAACGGCTGATTTCCTCACAGAGGGCTCCGATGGAACGGGACACGGCTTCTTTCCGGGGGTTAGCGAGGTTGATCAAATAAGATCCGTGGGCTGCCAGAGGGCGGTTTCCCCACTCGCCGTGGGCAGCCATGAATGCAGCCCTTTCTTCATCGCCCAATGGGGGAACCGCCCACTGCCGCTGATTCCTGGTAAATATCTGCAGTGCCTCCGCCTGAACCCGGTGAGCCCGCTCAAAGGCCTTATAGAGGCCCCCGGCTGTGGACATATGGGCGCCAAACAGGGGCATTATCTTCTCACAGCCATTATTTTGGGTTCTCCCCTTCGGTGCCGGAATTGCAGGGAGTCGACCTTGATGCACTCGTACAAAGTCGTCACCCGGGTGAAAGCCGGGGGCCAGCCAGTCATACGTTCTTGAAAAAACTGGATTCCGGCTTGGTCGTCATCCCGGACCCTGATCCGGGATGGAATGGAGGAATCCACCCCCGCTTTCCTTATTTGACATGCAAGCAGGATTTTTTCAATCTTTTTATGGAGCCAGTTTCAAAACACCCTTTTTGAACATTTTGAAACCAACTCAATGTGTTGTCTGGAATGGGACAGGGGAGAAGGGGGAAAAATTGTCAAGAGATGATGGTGGCTATTGGTCTTCCTGAGATGCCATTGACATTGTGCCAGCGCCTTGACCGTGGTTGGTTTTCCCATATTCCGCGGTTATCGGGTTTGCTATTGCAGCGATAAGAGTACCACTGTCCGCGTCCTGCGTAATGTTCCCGCCGCCAATGGAAAAAGAAACAAGCTTGTCAACGGTTTGCTGGTCTTCATATTTCACATACCCCAAATAGGGGACCCACCACTGAATAAAGGTTGCGGTCTCATCCATACCGTGTCCCCACACCCGCGTCTGATACCTGATTTTATAGCCGGTCACTACGCCAGAGGGGAAAGATACCCGCTTCTTCCCTACCACATCAACGGCCATGCTTGCCATGAAAACATGCCCTGCCAGCTCCTTGATTGTCAATATTGTTGCGGTAGATTTTGACTCACCCTCGTGCATCGGATACCACAACTGCACAAGGCCCTCCGAGAATTGCATCGTGTAGGTTGTACCGCCAAGATCACTTGTTCCTCCCCACAATCTGACCTGGCCCGGTTTTCTTTCAAGCCACTGGGTTTCAATTCGGACACCGTTTTCCCTTCTTTCCATAACATGGAGCGTGGTGGACGCATGGGGCATCGTGTGTACAACTCTGTCAAGCACCGTAAATGGACGGTCATCTCCTACACTTTGATAAAGCCAGGTGTTCCCGACTTCAAGGCCAAAGATATCGGGCAGATTCGCTGCAGTTGATGCGCCCGGGACACTATGGAGACAAAGGAGCAGAAAAACAGCAAGGAGTGTCAATCTTTTCATGGTGTACTCTCCTGATTCTTGCGCTTCAAAAAGGGATACCTGGAATCGAGTTCCAATCAGGATATTATTAGAGCAAAGACCATGCCGAAGCGCCTCTACCCAAATGACATTATTATAATAATAATATTAACAGGTTATACATTGCTAACATGCATAAAACCAGTACGTGCCCGGCTCCCTTGATCTTAATGGGTAATTCGTTGCCCTTCTTGCTGAATGATTTACATATGCTTGACAAAGCGCTGTTTTCCTGCAAAGAATCCTTTCTGCATTTTTCTGAAAGGAAAAGTTTATGCACCTCATCTTTGCCACCGACATCCACCAAGGAACTCCACCCCATCATCCTTGATGAAAAACAATATGGCCGCATGGGAGGATCTGTCCCAAGGGTTTCCCACATCAGGCCCATCCGCCAGCTTCAGCGGATCAGGTCTTTTTTCCTGCAGCATGAGACCGCCGAGACCATGGAACTCGTCCATCAGCTCCGCGAGCGGGGAATTCCTCTTGCTCCCGACGTGGAGGAGGCTATCCGCCTCTACCTCCGCGGCTGAACAACATGGATCAGACTTTATCTTGTTTCATCCGATTTGGCACCACCAGTAGAACTGGCAGTATAGGGAAGGCTCAGAAAAGGGGCCATTGTCTTCTCGGGTTTTCGACAGGATTGACCGAATTGACGGGATTTCTTTGCCCGTTTCCAGCCTCAGACCCATAGGGGCCTCCGCCCCGGTGGGATAAAAAGGGCAAAACGGAAGAGCCTTTATTCTTCTATTGCCTTTCGAAGGGCGGCCCTGGCCAGCAGCCTCGTGGAATCGAGGGTCGGCAGGGGGCAGTCCTCCGGGTCAACGATGAGGGGAATCTCGGTACACCCCAGGACCACCGCATCGCACCCGCGCCCCTTCAATTTTTCGATCACCTCGTTGAAATAGAGCCTGGAGCTTTCGGGGAAAAGCCCGTTGACCAGTTCCTTGAAGATGATGGTGTCGATCTTTTCCCTTTCATCCTCATACGGTATGTCGCAAGAAATATTATATTTTTTCAAAGTTTCCGGATAGACCGGTCCGGTCATGAGGTATTTTGTCCCTGTGATGCCGAGTTTTCGGAATCCGCGCGCCTGTGCCTCTTTTCCCACACCATCTGCAATGTGGAGCCAGGGGATAGGAGTTTCCTTCTCGACCAGATCAAATGCCTGGTGGATGGTGTTGTCGGGACAAACAGCAAATCCTGCCCCGATTTGGGCCAGCTTATGTGCCGAGTTGATCATAAGTCCGGCGACACCTTCCCAGTCTCCCGAACGAATGTGCACCATGTATTCACCGAGCGGATGGGTGTGCATGGATACTTCTGGGTGCATGTGCTCGCCCATTAATGAAGGCGCCTCGGCACAGAGTGTCCGATAGCAAAGGGCCGCGCCCTCCGCGCTGCACGCAACAATCCCCACATGTTTTGCCATTGTCCTCTCTCTTTCACATTCCAACAAACTCGTTGTTATTGATACATTCCGGACATTGAACAACTACTCGAAATCAAATGTCTTATAGAACACTGTTTGAGCACAATACACTCTCTCACACAGCGCACCAGAGATCACAGCGATTTAAGAACCAAAACAAATTTATTTCCCTACTTCAGTTTCTTGCCCTCGTGTTTGAGGAGCCACTCTTTCCGCCAAATCCCGCTGCCATAGCCCGTCATACTGCCGTCGCTCCCGATCACCCGGTGACAAGGAACTATAAGTGCAATGGGATTTTGATGGTTTGCACCCCCAACCGCGCGCACGGCCTTGGGTTTCCCGATGGCCCTCGCAATATCCCCGTAGGAAACGGTACTGCCATAGGGTATCTTCAGCAACTCCTGCCATACTGCTTCCTGGAATGGAGTTCCCTGGAGATCGAGAGGCACATCGAACTGCTGCCTGTTTCCTCTGAAATACTCTTTGATCTCTTTCACGGCCCGCTCAACCAGACTGTTGGAACAACATCCTTCGCGGCGTTCCTCCACAAAATTCAAGGATCGAATGACATCGGTTGTTCCACTGATTTCAACCAGGCCGATAGGTGATTCATAGTACCCGAAACATAACTCCATTCTGTTCAGCCCTCCTTCTGTTACCCCGTCTACCGATCTTCCTTTCTGTGAGCGAATGCCCAGGAAAAGGAAAAACCGAATATTTCGGCACCTCCGACCCGGACCGCCGCAAGGAAGGCCGAAGCGCACCACTTTTTCATTCCCGCCTTGTTCACCAGGTTATCATGAAACGCCAGGTCCACTCGCTTGCGCTCTTCACTATTTCCCGGCTCTCCGTACCCATAACAGAGATCGTGGGGCAGGCAGCACTGGTAGGTGATGTCCTTCCAGTTGCATCCCGTAAAAAACCCCATCACTTCATCAGGCAGACCGGAGCATCCGTCAAACGTCCATTCCCGGTATGTTTCCGGGTGGGCGAGGATACGTTCAACCAGGTATTCCAGGCCAAAATGTCGGCACAGTTCCAGGGCCTGTTCAGTGCTCACCGTCTCCCCAACTTTCGGTAATTCCATCCTTGCCCTCGTTTCTCAATAATCCTTCAACATATCCATAACCAGAGCGAGTTGCGCCCGGGCCGCCACCTGAAACCGGTACCAAGGGGTATTTTTGAGTTCCGGTGACGCCACCAGGTCCTCCCCTTCTCTCCCCTGAACCGCCGTCTCGACCCACAGATCTTTTTCGTAGTAGAGATCAGGCTCGTTCAGGTAATCCCGCACCAGAGTGATTCTCTCATCATAATCCTCGGCGTTCACGATCTTTCTGAAATCCTTTTCCACGTATGTCCAGTACATTTCTCCGTTCTGTGCCCTTCTCAATTCCTGGAAGATACGCTTGCACGCCTCAAGGGCGATTTCCTTGTTTTTCCGTTTTCTATAAGGCTTGTCAAAGCGGTAGTCGTTCCAGGTGCAGGATATCTCGTCGGGCAGGTGACCCACGTCAGCATGTCCGATATTTGGTGCCAGGGCACGAAACGGGTTCCGCCAGGAGAAAACGCTGTTCCACTTCTCTTCATACCCGGTGAAATTCTGGTGTGACCAGGTATCTGCGTAAGTATGAAGCGCAATGCCGATCCTGTAAGGATTCCCGGTGGCCAGGGC